>Ga0116153_10003073_pt1 | contig 12163 bp, 17 predicted proteins | sample AD_UKC028_MetaG_FD_89896 | JGI IMG/M metagenome (GOLD analysis project Ga0116153, IMG submission 89896) | Active sludge microbial communities of municipal wastewater-treating anaerobic digesters from USA - AD_UKC028_MetaG | ecosystem: Engineered > Bioreactor > Anaerobic > Digestate | place: USA... | reverse complement strand
ATTGCGCGGCATGCGATGTGAGCGTGTCGCGATGCTGTTGTTTCATTTCAGGGGTGTCTGGCTACTTGTCGACATCGCGTCGCTTGCCATTCGACTTGTAGCGCTTGTCCATCTCTGGGGGGCCTAGCGGGCCGCGGCCTTCCTTCTCGTCGCGTTCGTGTTGTCCTTCGTCGATCTGCTTATCGATCGCATATTCGATGTCCTGGCTTTGGTCTGGACTGCTTAGCCCCGGACGGACTCTGGCCTTGTCTTCCATACATTCTCCATTTCACGTAACACATACGACCGGGTGAGGCGCAAACGCTGCGCCTTCACTCCGCCTGAAACCGTCCTGAACAACAAAATGGCCCGCGCAGGAGATGTCACCGACGCCGTTTGGGTTTGGCCTTGGGTGTTGCCGGCGCTGTCCCGCCGAGCATGGCCTTCAGGTTGTCCGTGGTTGCCTTGCTCACTGCTGCACTGATCTGGCGCTTCGCCTGGGCGGTCGCCTGGCCGCGCATCGTTCCGGCCGCCCGGTTTGCCGCGCTCAGCCACATGCTCATGAACGGGTTCTTCTTCAGCCAGGGATTGGGCATGTCAGGTTCCCTTCAGCCGCGGGCGGCAAGAAGATCGGCCTTGCGCGTCGCCATCCGCGCACCCAGGTCGACCAGATCCAGGGAAGAGGCCTTGACCTTGGGGAACATCTCGCCCTGCTCTTCCTTGACATGATGTTCGACGTATTCGGAGAGCACCTTGACCTTGGCATCGTAGATAGCGCCGTCGGGTTCGACCCCTTCAAGTTGTGCGATCAGATTCTTGATGCCGCTATGCTCAACGGTGGCTTCCGGAACCAGAAGTTTGTCCTTGAGTGCTCCCTTGACGGCCGGGTAGAAGATCTCTTCCTCGATTTGCGCATGAACGCTCAATTCAGTACAAATCTCGGCAACGAGCGCTTTCTTTTTGTTGCTGGAATTCGTTTTTTCGTAATCGGCAAACAAACCGCTAACCGTTACATGGTCAGCCTTGAGTAAGGCGATAGCGTCCTTTGCGGCAGCGGGGGGCTTGGTGAGAGTGGTCATGGCAGTTCCTTGGTTGGGTGGGCGGGTAAAGTGGTTGGCAATCACGTCAACAGCACAATAAGGATGATGATCGGGATGGGTATGCCTAAAAACAGCAACAGAAGTGAACGCATGGTGGTGCCTCTTGAGGTTGGATATTTGAATTGGCTGGTCAGGCGTCACGCTGCCGACCACCGTAGGTTGCCGCCAGGCTGGCGATAAAGGCACCGCCAAGCAATGACACAAAAATCCACAGCGCCGCGTAGGCTGATGCCTTGCGCGCCTTGTCAGCGGCTTCTTTCGTGGCAACTTCGGCTGCGTTCAGCCTGGCCTGAGCGCGCGCGTAGAGGTCGGTTACACGTTTCTCGGCGTCTTGCTGAGACAAGCCTGTGCGTTGGGCAACGAGCTGCCCGACGTAGCGGATGTCCTCGGCCGGCAGGGGTTCGGAACGACTGACATTGGTGAAAATGCGGCTGACTTCCGCGACATCCCTGGTCAGTAAACGTTCGTTCGCTTCGGCAGACAGCGCAGCCCCGGTCGAACGGGCAGCTTCAGCGCTCCCATCCCGGCGAAACAGGGAGTCGACAAAGTAAGCCATTGGCCCACCTTCCTCGGACGCCATCTTTCCGGAAGCAGCAAAGCCGCCTGCAGCCAGTGTGGCCGTGTTGGCAACCCCGCCGACGACCGATGCGCCGGCCTGGATGCCGCCATTCAGGATGGAGCCGATAACCGAGGTGAGCAGCGCCGCGGTGGCCAGCGAGGCCACGGCCCAGGCCAGAAAGCCGTGCGCGGTGTCACGGAAATAGACCTCGTCGGTGTGCGTGTCCAGCCATTTTGTGCGCAGTCGGCCGGCCAGATAGCCACCCATCGCGGACGAAAGCAACTGCGTCAGCGTCAGCCACACGATGGTGGACACGCCAAAGCTCGTGGCGCTGATGCCGTCCCGCGCCCACGGCGATACAGAAGACAGGCCCAGTCCGACGCCAAGAATCAGCAGGATCAATGACAAGGAGGCGCCGGCGGCAGCGCCCGCAGCGATGGCCCCCCACGAGACGGCGCTGGTCATGGAACGTGAGTTGTCGGCGTGGCCATCAGCCAGGCCGTAACCGCGTTCCCGTCGATCAAGAGGTAAGGTGGCTGCAATGGGCATGGTGATCCTTTGGTGAATGGTGAATCTCAGGTGATGAAATGGCGTGCCCGATTTCTGGCGCACGAGTTGCACACTAAGGTCGGTGGAATTTCGCGTCTGCGCGGTAACCAACACCGGTGTTTGGACGTCTCACGGTCCTGGAACTCATCAAGAAATAAACCGGACGGGCAATATCGGGCATGGCCAGGGTTGCAGTTCGCCCCTGGTTTGGGGGAAATTGTTGCTCAACAGGGCATGGAAAATGGCTTGGTGCCCGTCACCTCCTACTTGGTGGCAGGCCAGTGCGCGCCCTTTATCGGGTTTTCGCTTACCCGGGAATCCCTTGGCATTCATCCAACGCCCCGCGGCCCCGGACCCGGGCTATCGTGTTCAGCGGTCGCGCTTGCGCCAGTAGCCGAAGTGTTCGCCGTGTTGGCGTTAACGCGCGACCCGCTTTTTCCCGCTGCGGCCGCGCCGAGCTGAAGTGCAAAGGTCAGCACCTGCGCCCCAAACATTGAGACCAACATTCGCACAAGGCTTCGGCTGGTCGCGCTGATGGCGGAGTCTGCACTTTTCGGCGCACTTTTGACGGATGGCCGAGCGCGGGGCGCGAACAAAAATCCCGAAATTCCCGAGGTAACTGCGACAAGTAGCAAGGTTGACGGCCGCGCTATGGCAGCACGCAGGGCTGATCGGGTGCGGTCCACACTCTGTTGGAAGTTGCGTTTGGACTCAATCAGGCGTGATTCGGCTGCACTAATGGCAGCCAATGCAGGAACTCGCCTCATGGCGTTGATGTCCTGACCGAGGTGGCGCCCGCCAGTTGCCGCCGCGTCGCCGAGAAAAGCAGATGACGGCTCAGACCGATGCACCAGTAAAGCATCCCGGCACCAGCAATCAGGTTGACGGCAGCGATGACAACGACCGCCGCGAGAGGAAACATTCCCAGTGAAACAATGTACAGGGCAAGCGCTGCCATCAAACCCGCCCATGCAGTCACGATGAAGATTGCGGCGATCAGCCCGCCCACAAGCATCCATAGCAGACTCAGTCCAGCCTGACGCGTTTCAAGTGAGACTAGTTCGAGAAAACCGGAGAGTGTTTCCCGCGCGAACGCGAACAGCGTCTCCAATTCGGCAAACACATCCGAGGGCGGTTTCTGGGTCGCCATGCGAGGATCGCCCGTTTGCGAATCTAGATTCATTGCCACCCCCATAAATGCTGCTTTTACGTTGCCTTGGGGATGGACGCCACTCGTGAAGTCGGCGTCCAAACTCCGCAGTGCGTAATTCAGTTGCGAATCATGCGGCTAATTAAAAAGCCAGCGAGAACGGCGACGCTCACAGACATGAGCGGATTTGCCGCGATATAGGCTGAAGTATTCGTAACCAGCTTCTTTTGTGTGGCATTCAGACATTCGCCCTGTTCGCCAATCCAATCGATCGCCGGGGCGGCTGACGCGGCCGCTCTATCCACGGCCTGGTGTGCCATTGCTGCAACCTGATCGATTGCGGGCTTGGCCTTGCGCGCTGCGTTATCGGCGGCATTTGCGACGGAGTTGACTGCCGCGTGAGCACCTGCCGTTGTCTTGGTCAGAACGTCGTCTTCAGGAGGCGAGCTGCCAAAACTATTCAAGGAACTTCCAAAATTCGTGTTTTCCATGTGGTTCTCCAGTTATCGGATAAGAATTGAAAATAAATGCGACAGCTGGGTCGCAAAAGGGAACGTCCTGACTCGCATCACACGCAGGTGCACAGATTGGTTCGACCACATAGGGCATCGCCGCTGTTGACCTGCACGATCGGGCTGTTATGACCGTCACCATGGGCGCACCATATGCGCTCAGGAAAGCTCCCGTCTGTGCGGTGACCCACGTAGGCAACCTGCCTTGCGATTCTTTTGCTATCCCAGGCAAGCCGTTACCGGGCAACGTTTGCTTCGGAGTGTTCAGCGAGTTTCCGCTCGCGGCGCTGACGGTTGTCCCGCGGAAACGCGCGGCAGCGCACAGACGCTTGCCGGATCTGCATCGAACATTAATAGCTCTGGTGAGAGCAAAATGCAGCACACCGCTGGATCGCGATGTCGGTCTATGGGGTACTCAAAATCGCTTGGAAAAAGCGGAGGCTCGACGTTTTCCTCTACGCTTTGCTACAGGTTCTGTCGCCCACCTTGTTCGAAAAGATGCCTATACAGAAAGCATTTCTGGACGGCGACCACAATTCGGACAGTGGCGGCTTGTTTAACCGCCGAATTTACTTAGAGCCGTGACTTTATGAAACGCCATTCCGAGCTTCACCGAACCGAGCGAATTGGCTGGCTTCGTGCTGCGGTACTTGGCGCGAACGACGGCATAGTTTCTACCGCCAGCCTTGTTCTTGGCGTTGCCGCAGCGGGTTCTGACCCCAGAACGATCCTGATTGCCGGCGTTGCAGGACTTGTCGCCGGGGCATCGTCCATGGCCGCGGGCGAGTATGTTTCAGTCAGTTCCCAGTCGGATACCGAGCGCGCCGATCTGGAACGGGAGCGACACGAACTGGCAAGCGATCCTCAGCACGAACTTGCCGAGATGACGGCCATATACGTCAGTCGAGGGGTCGCACCGGAGCTCGCTGAAGCGGTGGCAACGCAATTGATGGCGCACGATGCCCTGGGGACGCATGCGCGCGAGGAATTGGGCATTTCCCATACGTCGACCGCGCGACCCCTGCAAGCTGCATTGACATCGGCGCTGACTTTTTCGATTGGCGCCGCATTGCCGCTCCTGGTGGTGTTGCTGGTGCCCACAGTTGCCCTGGTTTGGGCAGTGGCGGGTAGTGCGTTGCTCTTTCTTGCCATCCTCGGTGCCCTTGCCGCCGGTGCGGGCGGTGCGCCTGTCCTTGCGGCAACCTTGCGTGTGAGCTTGTGGGGAGCCTTGGCGATGGCTGTTACCGCTGGTATCGGAGCCTTGTTCGGCGTCACCGCCTGAGGCAAGCCTCGCCGGAAATGGCGCTCGCGGTCGACGAGCGAGCCTGATTCCTATGTGCGCCAGCGGACAGAGAGCGGCACGTTTCCCCTTTAAGGTGAGCCCATCTGAGCCGGACGCAGCGCGATTTTCGCGCTGTTGCGAGTGCGTGAATCCATAACACCCAACGCAGACCCGACAAAGAGTCCGCCATGCGGCTTCGCGGCATGAGGGGCGACATAAACAACAAAGGAACAATATGAGCAAACTTAATATCAGTGCAGTCGCCCTTGCGGTGACATTCGCGTTCAGTGCCGGCGCAATGGCGGAGGGCATGTCCAAAGCCGATTACAAGGCTGGAATGACCAAGATATCCGCCGAATACAAGACCGATAAGGCGTCTTGCAGTGCCTACTCCGGCAACGCAAGCGATGTCTGCAAGGTGATGGCCAAGAGCAAGGAAAAGGTCGCTGCTGCGGAACTTGAGGCTAACTACCAGCCAACTTCCAAGCACCGCTACGAGGCGCGTCTCGCCAGGGCTGAGGGCGAATACGCCATCGCAAAGGAAAAATGCGACGACATGTCCGGGAACGCCAAGGACATCTGCGTGAAGGAAGCAAAGGCAGCTGAAACCGCTGCAATTGCCGATGCCAAGGCGCAGATGAAAACAACGGATGCCAATGCAACGGCCAACGACAAGGTGGTCGATGCGCGCAATGACGCCAGCCAGAAAACCATGGATGCCCGCAAGGATGCGACGGTGGACAAGATGGATGCCCAGTACGCAGTCGCCAAGGAAAAATGCGACACCTTTTCGGGTGCTGCCAAGGATAACTGCATGAGTCAGGCGAAGGCGCAGTTCGGTAAGTAGTAACAGGCTGAGCCCGGCCAAGGTGGCCGGGCCAGAGGCAAGATGTTTTAGAGCGAGGTGGTTCCATGAAAAATACCCAGAAATTCCTGCTTGTTGCCGTTGGCATGGCCTTGTCGCTTTCGTTGAGCGCTTGTGCCGGCTTGTCGCAGGGTGAAAACACGGCGGTCGGTGCCGGCGCCGGAGCGGTTGGTGGCGCCGTGCTGACGGGTGGCAGTGCTGCCGGCACTATCGGTGGCGCCATCGTCGGTGGCGTGGTCGGACATGAGGTCAGCAAATAAGGCTGAATAGCCGCCAGCCACGACTCTCAATTCTCCACGGGGATCCGGAAGCATATTTTTCTTCATCGCCTTCCCGATCGGGTGGAAAGCGTGGCCGGCAGTTTGCCCAAGTAGCAATGTTTCGTTATCGGGAGATAGAAATGATCAAACCAGGAAAAGCATTCGCGTCGGCCATGTTGATGGCGCTGTTGATGGTGACAGTCTATGGCTGCGAGAAGAAAGAGGGGCCGGTCGAAAAGGCAGGCAAGGAAGTCGACAAGGCAGCCGCAACGGTCGGTCAGAAAGTCGAGAAGGCCGGTGACAGCATTCAGGATGCCGCCAAGGGCGACCGGAAGTAGGCGCTGCAATGCATAAAGGAGTATCAATATGAAATTGTTTCCACTCGCCGTAATACTGGCTGTCGTGGCTGTCGTGGCTGTCGTGGCTGTCCAGGCACATGCTTCCGACATTGGTGTCGCGGTAAGTATCGGTCAACCCAATTTTTACGGGCAAATCGATATCGGTGGCTATCCACCGCCCCAGGTCATCTATCGCCAACCGCGAGTCGCTTATGACCGCTCGCCGCTGTACTTGCGGGTACCCCCAGGGCACGCAAAGAACTGGAGCAAGCATTGCGGAACCTACAATGCCTGTAACCAGCAGGTCTATTTTGTGAAGGACAATTGGTACAACAACCAATATGCCCCGCGTTATCAGGAACGTCACGCCGGTCGCCGCGATGATCGTGGCGATTACAGAAACAACCGTTATGACGAAGGGCGGAACCATGACAACAATCGCTAGATCGCGGCGGGCTTGGCTCCTGGCGCTGATCTTCGTAGCGCAGTCGGCGCCGTTGTGGGCCGAATCTGTTGGCGAAGTGCCGGGTCATAACAGCAGGGCTTCGTCGCAAGCTCAAATTCCCTGGGTCAGCGGTGGCGTCAGTTTCGAAGCGCGCGACGAAATCCGTAATGCGGCGGCAGCTTATAACGTGCATGTCATGTTCAGCAACCGCCAGGGAAGCTATCTTGCAGACATTCCGTTTTCGGTATCTACGCTCAGCGGTCGGGAACTGGTTTCCGGGGTCAGCGAAGGCCCGCTGCTTTACATCAAACTGCCACCGGGGTCTTATCAAATTTCCGTGCAGCTCGATGGTGCCTGGCACAACAAGCGCATTCTCGTCGGCAACACCGGAAATCCTGCCAAGCTGTCTTTTGTTGGCAAAGGGAAGTAGTGCGTGCTACGGCTTAACGACTAATTACTTGCGCTTTGGTTGCCCATGACTCGCTTTGATCTTCGAATGTGGCAGCGTTTCAGGGCAATTGCAGCGCCTTACTGGTTCGGCGATAAAAAATGGCAGGCCCGCGGCTTGCTGGTTCTGCTAGTAGTGTTGTTATTGGGGCAGACAGGCTTCGCCGTGCTGTTCAATGCACTGACCGGAGAGTTCACTTCGGCGCTGGCAGCGAAGGATGCAGATCGATTCTGGACATCGATTCTCGAATGTTTGGGGATTCTGGTCGTGGCAGTGCCGATCTACGCCTTCTACTACTATGTGCGGGACAAACTTGGCCTTTACTGGCGACGCTGGCTGACACGTGATTTCCTCGGGAGCTACTTCAGCAAGCGGGCGTATTACGAACTGAATTCCAATCCCGACATCGATAATCCGGATCAACGGATTGCCGAAGACATCAATACATTTACCCAGAAATCACTCTTTTTTTTGCTGATCCTGATTGGCGCATTGCTGCAATTGATAGCGTTCAGTGGTGTTCTCTGGTCGATATCCAAGGCGCTCGTTGTCTTTCTGTTGATTTATGCCATTGCCGGAACGGCAATTACGATACTGGTCTTCGGGAAGGTGCTGATCGGTCTCAATTTTCATCAGCTCAGGCGCGAAGCCGATTTTCGTTTCAGCCTGGTTCGTATCCGGGAAAATGCCGAAGCGATTGCCTTCTATCGTGGCGAAGCTCGGGAGTCATTGCAGATCAACGAGTATTTCAATGCGGCTTTCAGCAATTTCAACAAGCTGATCCGGGTTCAACTGAACCTCAATCTTTTCCAGTACGGCTTCAGTTTGATGACCATCATCTTGCCCTACGTGATCATTGCCGGGCAGGTGCTTGCCGGCGAGCTGGAAGTCGGGCGGGCAGTCCAGGCTGCAGGTGCCTTCGCGGCGATACTTACTGCGCTGACGGTGATCGTCGACAACTTCGAGAATTTCAGTCGCTTTGCTGCCGGAATCGATCGTCTCGAGAGTTTCGCGAAGTTTTTGACCGGAAAAGATCGTCGACCGCAACAGCCCGGCCATTTGATCGAGCTGGTTCAGAATTCCCGGCTGGCGATTGAAAACTTGACGCTGGAAACGCCGAACCACACGCGGACGCTGATCACCGGTCTCTCGCTCGTGATCAATCCTGGCGAGGGGGTACTGATTGTCGGCGCCAGTGGCTGCGGGAAAAGTTCGCTGTTGCGCGCGCTCGCCGGGCTCTGGCGTAGCGGAAGCGGCCGAGTCATCCGGCCGGAAGCCGGGCAGATGTTGTTTTTGCCGCAGCGCCCCTACATGCTGCTGAGCAGCCTGCGTAACCAGTTGTTGTATCCGCACCTTGATATGAAGATATCAGATGAAGCGCTCAAGGCCTTGCTGGTACGAGTCAACCTGCCTGAACTGGCCGGGCGTTTTGGTAGCCTCGACGCCCAACTGGATTGGGCCAAGGTGCTCTCCGTAGGCGAGCAGCAGCGTGTGGCTTTCGCCCGCGTGCTGATCGCTGCGCCGCGCTACGTCATCCTCGATGAAGCGACCAGCGCCCTGGATATTTCCAACGAGGAAAATCTCTATAAGGAATTGGCGGCGAGCGGCGCGACGATGGTTAGCGTTGGCCATCGGCCATCAATCCTGAAATATCACTCGCAGGTGCTCGAACTGGCCGCCGACGAATCGTGGAAACTGTATTCAGCAGCCGAATATCGCTTCAAAAGCTAAGGTCTTGTCACGATTGCCCGTGCACATCTTCACCCTGTGCAGATCACTCAACCGACATCTGGTGCGGTGACTGCCAGACTTGATGTGGCATCTGCTTTCTCGGCGTTCTGTGCGCCAGCGAACTGACCCGAAGGGGCAGTCAGGATACTTTTGAAAGTGCTTCCCGATAGCTGAAAGATCGCCTGGTTGGGGGCTTCGTTAATTAACCAAGAGGTATTCCCATGAAATATTCGATGATCTTTTCAGCGGTATTGGTCGCGCTGACGTTAAGCGCATGTGAAAAGCCGGCAGTCGTCACGCCGACTGTTGTGACGGTGCCTGTTCCCGGGCCAGCCGGTCCGACCGGCGCCACCGGCGCGAGCGGGTTAAGCGGCCCGACCGGCGCTGCCGGGCTGACGGGATCCACAGGCGGCACAGGTGCCACCGGATCTACTGGCGGAACCGGGGCGACGGGTGAACCAGGAAAGACCGGCGGCGATACCGTCGTCGTCATTCCTCCATCGCAGCCCGCGCGCTGAGTATCCCGTAACAAGGGGTCGGGTCAATTTTGCGATGACGGTGCACTCGTCGTCGCCGCTTCGCAGGCACCGTTTCGATTTGCAGGCGATTCATGGCAATTCGCGCATATAAGCTGGCAACGGCGTTGGTGGCCTTCCTTCTGGTTTCGGGAGGTTGCGCCGCGCTGCCCGATAGCGATGCCATTATCGAACGCCATGCCGCGCAGGCAGCCAGATTCGAGAGTGCCAGTGGCCCGCTCTCGGCGCAGAAAAGCGCTGCCATCGTTGCCGATCTGAAACGCAAATCCGGCGACATCGATATCCTCGACAAGCAGATTGCGCTGGAACAATCCATCGTCGGAAGCCCGCTGACCACCGGGAACAAGATCGTCCTGTTGCAGGATGGCAAGGCAACCTATGCTGCGATGTTCGCGGCGATTCGCGGCGCCCGTGACCATATCAACCTGGAGTCATACATCATCGATGACGATGAGATCGGGCGCCAGTTCGCGGATCTATTGCTGGAACAGCAGCGGCGCGGGGTTCAGGTCAACCTGATCTACGACAGTTTCGGCAGCATCAATACCCCGCAGGCTTTCTTCGAGCGCCTGCGGGAGGGCGGCGTCAATGTCCTCGAGTTCAACCCGCTCAATCCGCTGGCGGCGAAGTCGTCATGGCTGATCAACAACCGAGATCACCGAAAATTGCTGATAGTCGACGGGCGCGTGGCCTTCATCGGCGGCATCAACATCAGCAGCGTTTATGCGTCGGGTTCGGCCGCTCGACGCGCCAGGAAGGCGACAGAAAATACAGTTCCCTGGCGCGACACCGACTTGCAGATCGAAGGCCCCGTGGTCGCTGAATTCCAAAAACTGTTTATCGAAAGCTGGGAAAAACAGCACGGCAAGCCGCTCGCCAAAAACCGGCATTTTCCCGGGTTGACCGCACAAGGCAAGGATATCGTGCGTGCCATCGGCAGTACGCCCGACGATCCGTACAGCCTGATCTACCTGACGCTGATCTCGGCCATCGGCAATGCCGAAAAGCAGATATTCCTGACGAATGCCTACTTCGTCCCCGACCCCCAACTGCTCAAGGCGCTGACCGACGCGGCCAGGCGTGGCGTTGAGGTGACGATGATCCTGCCCGGCCATACGGACTCGCAAATCGTCTTTCATGCCGGCCGCTCGCATTATTCCGCATTGCTGAAAGCGGGCGTCAGGATTTACGAGCGACGCGGTGCGCTGCTCCATTCTAAGACCGCGCTCATTGATGGCGTCTGGTCGTGTGTCGGTTCGACCAACCTCGACTGGCGCAGTTTTCTCGACAACGATGAGGTAAACGCCGTCATTCTGGGCCGCGACTTCGCCGGGCAGATGACGGCGATGATTGCCAGGGATCTCGAAGCATCCGAGGCGATCGACCTTGAGCGTTGGGAAGAGCGATCGCCGATACTCCGAATCAAGGAGTGGGGAGCGACTCTGCTGCAGCGATTGCTTTAAGGCGCCGGTATCGCGCGCCAGAGCTCAACCGAGAAAAGCGAGCAAATCCCGGGTCAGTCGCGCCTTGTCGGTCGCAAACAGGCCATGCGGCGCGCCGTCGTACTCGATCAGTGTGCTGTGTGCGATGCATTTCACTGCGGCACGACTTGAGGCGTCGATTGGCACGGTCTTGTCTTCGGTACCGTGGATGATCAGCGTCGGCACCTTGAAGGAGCCAAGGTCGCCACGGAAATCGGTGGTCGAGAATGACTTCTGGCAGGCGATGGTCGCCTTCAGGCTGGCCTGCATCGCGACGCTGCGCGCCCATGCCAGCAGTTCATCGCTGACCGGGTTTGCGTGCGTGCCGACGCCGAAAAATTTCTTGAAGAAGTCGGCGAGGAAGTGCGGACGGTCATTTCCGAGCAATTCGACGGTCTTGTCGAAGGTTGCCTGTTCGGTGCCGGCGGGGTTGTCAGCGGTCTTCAGCCGGTAGGGCAGCACGGATGAGATGAGAGCGGCCTTGACGACTGATTTGCCGTCGTGGCGCGACATGTAGCGGGCGACCTCGCCGCCGCCCATCGAAAAGCCGACCAGCGTGGCATCCTTGGCACCGGTTTGTTCGATCACCGCAGCCAGATCGTCCGCCAGCGTGTCGTAGTCGTAGCCGCTCCACGGTTGCGAGGAGCGCCCGAAGCCCCGGCGGTCATAGGCGATGGCGCGGTAGCCGGCCTCGGCAATCGCCATGGCCTGGTCGTCCCAACTGTCGGCGGAAAGTGGCCAGCCATGTATCAGGATGACCGGGCGACCGGTTCCCCAGTCCTTGACGTAGAGTTTGGTCTTGTCGGTGGTGGTGACATGGTTCATGGGGTCTCCAATCGTTCGGTGATGGGCTGCTCAGTGCAGCCCGGGGTTTCAATGGTCGGGCGGCACTGCCCGGTCAACGGCCAAAACACTGGCATTTCATCCT
>Ga0116153_10003072_pt1 | contig 12165 bp, 10 predicted proteins | sample AD_UKC028_MetaG_FD_89896 | JGI IMG/M metagenome (GOLD analysis project Ga0116153, IMG submission 89896) | Active sludge microbial communities of municipal wastewater-treating anaerobic digesters from USA - AD_UKC028_MetaG | ecosystem: Engineered > Bioreactor > Anaerobic > Digestate | place: USA... | reverse complement strand
CTGCGGTTATAATCCTGCGCCATGAAACTGCTCTTCGATCTCTTCCCGGTCATCCTGTTTTTCGCGACCTTCAAATATTACGGCAGCAATCCGGAAGGCGCGGCCGCGCTGGTCGGCAGCCTGCTCGGCAGCGCCGTGCTCGACGTCAAGCAGGCACCGATCCTGCTCGCGACCATCGTCGTCATCGCGGCCACCGCCGCCCAGATCGCCTGGGTGCATTTCCGTCACGGCAAGGTGGACAAAATGCTGTGGGTCAGCCTCGTGCTGGTCTCGGTCTTCGGCGGCATGACCCTGATCTTCCAGGACGAAACCTTCATCAAGTGGAAGCCGACCATTCTCTACTGGGCGTTCGCCGTCAGCATGGCCTTCGCCTCGCTGGTGCTGAAGAAGAATCCAATGCGCGCCCTGCTCGGCGAGCAACTGACGCTGCCCGAACCGGTCTGGAACAAGGTGACGCTGTCGTGGGTCGGCTTCTTCCTGTTCATGGGCGTGATCAACCTGATCGTCGCCTTCAACTTTTCGACCGATATCTGGGTCGATTTCAAACTCTTCGGCGGCATGGGGCTGCTGCTTCTGTTCGTACTCGGACAAGGGCTCATGCTGTCGAAATACGTCGAGGAGAAACAATAGATGCTTTACGTCATCATCGGTGAAGACCAGCCCGGTTCGCTGGCCCAGCGCCTGGCCGCCCGCCCCGCCCACCTCGAACGCCTGCAGGCGCTGCAGTCGGAAGGTCGCCTGATCCTCGCCGGCCCCTGCCCGGCGATCGACTCGCCCGATCCCGGCCCGGCCGGTTTCTCGGGCAGCGTCATCGTCGCCGAGTTCGCCTCGCTCGAAGCCGCCCAGGCCTGGGCCGATGCCGACCCCTACGCAGCCGCCGGCGTTTACGCGAAAACCACCGTCAAGCCTTTCAAGAAAGTGCTTCCGGCATGAGCGGCGAAACGGCCGAATTGCTGCGCCAGCGCATGGCGGCGCTCGAACCGTCATCCCTCGTCATCGAGGACGAGTCGCACCGCCATGCCGGGCATGCCGGCGCCAAGGAGGGCGGCCATTACAAAATCACCATAGTCGCCGCCGCCTTTGCCGGCCAGAATACGGTCACGCGCCACAAGGCTGTTTATGCGGCGGCCGGCGACCTGATGCGCGGCCGGATTCACGCACTTGGCATCCGCGCGCTTTCACCCGACGAAGTATAATCGGCAAGTTATCATCCACACTCCCAAGGAAAATCGAATGATCAAAACCTCCCATCTGGCCGCCATGCTCGTGGCTGGCGTCATCGCTGCAGCCCCCGCAATCGCCGCCGAGAAGGGCGGCGCCGTCGCCACCGTAAACGGCCAGGCAATTCCGCAAAACACCTACAACGCCTTCATCGCCCAACAGAAGGCTCAGGGCACGCCGGATTCGCCGGAACTGCAGGCCGCCGTCAAGGAAGAATTGATCCGCCGCGAAATCCTCGTCCAGGAAGCCAAGAAAAAGGGCCTCGACAAGACCCCGGCAGTTCAGGGCCAGATTGAACTTGCCCGCCAGGCAGTGCTGATCCAGGCTTACCTGTCCGATTACGTGCGCGCCAACCCGATCAACGATGACCAGTTGCGGAAAGAGTACGACGCCATCAAGTCCAGTTTCGGCACGACCGAATTCAAGGCCAAGCACATTCTGGTTGCCAACGAAGAAGAAGCCAAGGCGATCATCGCCAAGCTTGAAAAGGGCGAGTCGTTCGCCGAACTGGCCAAGCAGTCGAAAGATCCGGGTTCCCGTGAAAAGGGCGGCGAACTCGGCTGGAATCCACCGACCGTCTACGCCAAGCCGTTCTCCGATGCGCTCACCAAGCTGAAGAAGGGTGACTACACCAAGACGCCGATCAAGACCGATTTCGGCTATCACATCATCTTCCTGGAAGATACCCGTCCACTGAATCCGCCGCCGTTCGAACAGATCAAGCCGCAACTCCAGCAGCGTGCCCAGCAGCAGCAGATCGAGCAATTGGTCAAGAAGCTGCGCGAGAGCGCCAAGGTCAACTAAGCACTGGCACCGGCCAAGGCAAAACGCCCGCCCGTAAAACGGCGGGCGTTTTTATTTCATCCCGCCATTTTCGTGCGCTTGCCCTACTCGACCCGGAACGGCAGGAACTCGGAGTTGATGCGTTCGTAGCTGCCGTTACGCTTGATCCTGTCAAGCGCCCGGTCCAACTCTTCCTGGAGACCTGCCCGGCGCGGATTAACCGCGAAACGGGCGTACACATCCAGCCCCGGTATCTGCAGCACCGTTGACTGGAGGGGCAGTGCCGCGAATTCCGGGTTCTCGCGCAAACCGATGCTGGTCATCAGCGGCACAATGGCGGCCTGCGCGACACCCGCCTTCAGTTGTTCGAGCATCTGACCGATATCCTGGGCGGCAATCGTATCCCAGTGTTTCGCCCGCGCATACGCTTCCTGCGCCGACCCCTTGAAAGTCGAAATACGGACCCCCCTGTGCCCTGGATTAACGCCAGGCCGTGCGACCCACAGGGTAATGGAACGATAGACCGGTTTGCTGAAGAGCACTTTCTGGCTGCGTTCCGGTGTCTTGAGCAGACCGGTTGCCACAAAGTCGAAACGATCGGCTACCAGTTCATCGATCAGGAAATCGAGCCTGGCGGGGTGAAACTCGCATTCCACGGCCATTTCTGCACACAAAGCCCGCGCTATGGCCGGGCTGAAGCCGCTCAGCGTGCCATCCGCGGCTTGGAAGGACATCGGCGGCGCACCAACCAATACGCCGACCCTGAGCAGCGGCCCGGCGGCGTTCGCCGTAACCGCCACGCCGCTCAACGAGAAGCTAAGGCACAATGCAACAAACTTGCGAGCGAAGACCATGTATCGCCAGTTATTTATATTGGGCGATCAGTATAGTTCACATCATCTGGCGTGCGCCAACTTGGTGCGCGAGATCGACTACTCGGGTACGTGCCGCGGGAAAAAATTGATTCAGGTTCACGCCAGTGCCTGTCCGCACGCGCAAAATTCGCGTCCGATGCGCTATTTTCGCCCCACTCTCCGCTTCGCCATCGCTTTCCTGAGCCACAGCCTGCCGGCGCTCGCCGCGCTGCCCCTGCAGCCATGGCTGGACGCGGCGCTGCCCGGCGCCCGCATTCTCCTGCCACCGGGCACCTACCAGGGGCAGGCCGTCATCTCCAAGCCGATCACCCTGGAGGGCAACGGCAAGGTCGTCATCGACGCCGGCGGCAAGGGCACCGTCCTGACCGTCAAGGCCGACCATGTCACGCTGCGCGGCCTGACCCTGCGTGGCAGCGGCGAGTCGCACGACAAGATCGACGGTGCCGTGATGGCCGAGGGCAACCACCTGCTGATCGAGAACAACATCATCGAGGATGTGCTGTTCGGCATCACGCTGCACAAGGTGAACGACAGCGTCGTTCGCGCCAACCGCATCCGCTCGCGCCCGTTCGACTCGGCCGACCGCGGCGATGGGGTGCGTCTCTGGTACAGCACCGGCAACCGCATCGAAGACAACGATATCTCGCAGATGCGCGACATCACGGTGACCAATTCACCGCGCAACCGGTTCACCGGAAATACGATCAAGGACAGCCGGCGCGCCTTCAACTTTCTTTTTTCCAATCGCAGCCTGGTCGACCGCAACATTCTGGAAGGCAACTCGACCGGCATCATCGCGCTCAATTCCGACGGCATGATCATCCGCAACAACCGCGTCATGCATGCCATGGACGCTTCCGGGGCCGGCATCGCGCTCAAGGAAACCTCGGCGGCGCTGATCTTCAACAACGAAATCGTTCATTGCGCCCACGGCATCATGGCCGACTCGCCGAGGGATGCGATCAACCGTATCGTCTTCATCAACAACCTCATCGCCAACAGCATTACCGGCATCTATTTCTACGGCGTCAGGGGCGGCCACATCGCCATCGGCAACACCTTCCGCGGCAACCTGTGGCCGGTCGCCGTCGTCGGCGACGGCGACCCGATGAACGATGTCTGGCAGGGCAATTACTGGGACGACTACGAAGGCTTCGACCTCGACCATGACGGCTTCGGTGACCGCCCCCATGAAGTGCTGGCCTACGCCGACCGGATCTGGATCGAGACGCCCGAAGCCAAGTTCTTCCGCAATTCACCAGTGCTTGAACTGCTCGATTTTCTCGAACGCCTGGCGCCCTTTTCGTCACCTTCGCTGATCCTGCACGACCCGGCGCCGCGCATGAGCCACGGCCACGGTCTCAAGACCTCATCACGCAGCGACTGAAATTTCGCCGCCATGGCGTACACTGCGCGCCTTAACCTTAAGGCAGGACGCCCGATGCAAAACGAACACTTCATTCCGGGCAAGGATGCCTCGCTCGAACACTCCATCGCTTCGATGCAGGCCAAGCTGGCCGCCCGCGGCTTCGACATCGAGGAGTGCTCGTGGCTCAACCCGGTCGACAACGTCTGGTCGGTGCATGTGCGCAACCGCGAATGCCCGCTGATGTTTACCAACGGCAAGGGCGCGACGAAGCTGGCCGCGCTGGCCAGCGCACTCGGCGAATACTTCGAGCGGCTCTCGTGCAATTACTTCTGGAACCACTATTACCTCGGCGACGCCATTGCCAACAGCACCTGCGCGCACTATCCGCGCGAGCGCTGGTTCCCGATCGATGGCACCGACTGGCCGCCCGAATTGCTGACGCCGGAACTGCAAGCGTTCTACAACCCGGAAGGCAGCATCCCGGCCGAGGCGCTGATCGACATGAACACCGGCAACTACGAGCGCGGCATCTGCGCCATTCCCTACGTGCGCCAACGTGACGGCGCCGAGGTCTGCTTCCCAGTCAATGTCATCAGCAACCTCTATGTCAGCAACGGCATGTCGGCCGGCAACACGCAGGCCGAGGCGCGCGCCCAGGCGCTGTCGGAAATTCTCGAACGCCACGTCAAGTTCAAGGTGATCGCCGAAGGCCTGTGCCTGCCGGATGTGCCGGAAGATGTCATCGTCCGCTATCCGGCCATCGCCGCCGGCATTGCCGGTTTGCGTGCTGCCGGTTTCGGCATTCTGGTCAAGGATGCCTCGCTTGGCGGCAACTATCCGGTCATCTGCGTGACCATGCTCAACCCGCACGACCAAGGGGTTTTCGCCAGCTTCGGCGCCCATCCGCGTTTCGAGATCGCCCTCGAACGCGCCCTCACCGAACTGCTGCAAGGCCGCGCACTAGAGGCCCTCGACGGCTTCCCGCCGCCCGGCTTCGATCTCGACGAAGTGGCCAGCGCACCGAACATCGAAATCCATTTCGTCGACTCCAGCGGCATCGTGCATTGGGACTACTTCGGCGAAACGCCGGATTTCGATTTCGTCGACTGGAATTTCAACGACCTGGAAAACGGCAGCACGACCGACGACTACACCTGGCTGGCCGGGCGCATTCACGCCGATGGGCATGACATCTATGTGGCCGACTTTGACCATCTGGGCGTCTATGCCTGCCGCATTCTGGTGCCCGGCATGTCGGAGATCTACCCGATCGACGATCTCGAATGGGAAAATAACAGCAATGGCGCCGCCATCCGCCCGGCCATCCTCAATCTCGCCGAACTCGACGACGACCAGTGCGGTCAGTTGCTCGATACGCTGAACGAACTGAACCTTGCCGACGAACGCCCGGTCGCCGCACTGATCGGCCTCGCGCCGGATGCCGGCTCACTGTGGGCCGATCTGCGCATCGGCGAACTGAAGACCATGCTGGCGCTTGCTGCCGGAGACCGCGATGCGACCCGCGAAGGCTGCGAATGGGTCCGCCAGTTCGCGCAACTCGACGGCGGCCGCCGCCGCACCTATCGCTGCATTGAAACCCTGCTCGAAATGGACGACCCGGACCGTCACGAGGCAGCGTTGCTCGCCCTCTACGGCGAAGAAACCCTGGATCAGGCCACCGACCTGATCGACGGCGACCTGCGCTTCTTCGGCCTGCCATCGCCGGGTCTGGACCTCGCGGGCTGCGCAACCCACCAGTGCCTGCTCAGGCAATACGAAAAAGCGCATGCCACGGCTAGCGTTGCGGTCGACGCCTGAAATGGTCAAAATTTGAGCGGCCCGCTTCTCGCCCGAAGGCACTTTCCAGGCAAGCTTCTTCAAGTACTCCCGGCACCTGCCTTGTCGTCATCGATTACCAGGTGTTCGGGAGCATCCTTGTCCATCGCGGCGACCGCCGACGCGTAGCGATTGATTCCCGGTACTGCGCTAAGGCCATGCACGAAGATGCTGAGCAACACCGTAGCGATGACCGCGAGCCGGATGGTCGGCTCGCCGGCAAGCTTCGATTCCGCTTCCAGGTAAACCAGCCCGAGCACGATGGACGCCAGCCCGCGCGGACCGAACCAGCCGACGAACAGCACAGTCTGGCGACTCAGGCCGGTACCGCGCAAGGCGATGGCCACCGGCAGCATGCGGATCAGCGTCAGGCTCAGCGCGCCGTAGAGCACGATGGCAACGGTGAAATCCGCCAAAGTGCGGGCGGCCAGCAGGCCGAAGACAAAAAAGATGAAGAAATCGAACAACCGCCCCCAGTCCTCGGCGAATTCGACACTATGCCTGCCCACCTCCCGGAAACCTGCCTGAACAGCAAGTCCGGCGACGAACGCGGCGATGAACATGCTGGCGTGTGCTGTTTCGGAAGCCAGCACGCAGGCCAGCGGCAATGCCAACACCCCGAGTTGTGCCATTGGTCCGTCCATCCACTGCCGGCGCCGGGCCAGCCCGAGCAACCAGCCGCCTGCCAGCCCCACCGCAAGCCCGATCAAGGTGCCATAACCCAGCTGTTCGACCAGAAACTGCATGAGCACACCCTCGATGCCCATGCCCTCCTCCTGGACCGCAGCCAGCGCGATGAAGAACATCAGGAAAGGAACCGCGAGTCCGTCATTGAGTCCCGCTTCGACATTGAGTGCCTCTCGTATTCGTTGCGGCACCCGCGGGCTGGTCACGATCACCTCACCCAGTCCGGCGTCAGTCGGCGCCAGGATGGCCGCGAGAATGCATGCCTCCCACCACGAGAGTTGCCCGAGAACCACCACACCGCATAGCGCACCAAGGGCGATGGTGAGCAACATGCCTGTGCTGAGCAGGCGCACCGGCAGATTGGCGTTCCCCTTCAACATCTGCAGACCGATGCGCGAAGCGTCCGTAAATAGCGTCATGACCAGACCCAGCTCCGCAATCAACAACAGGCGCGGCTTGTCGAGCAAAAAGTCGCCCATGGCTCCGGGCAGAAAATTTGTGAGCGCGCCGGCGACAGTGAACAGAATCGGTGCCGTAAGGATCGTCTTCTCCAGCCGTCGCGAGACAAGGCTATAGAGAAAGACGACCGCCACGAAAGCGGCGATGAAGACCATCGATCAGCCTCCGCTCATCCGTTTGGGTTCACGCCAGCCGCAATACCACTGCCGCCAGCGGCGGAATCGTGATTTCCAGATTGGCCGGACGGTTCATCCATTCGCCGACGCAGGCGTCGAGCGCCCCCCCGTTGCCGAGGTTGCTGCCGCCGTAGAAAGCCGAATCGGTGTTGATGATCTCAACATAGCGTCCGGCTGCCGGGACGCCGAGGCGGTAGGCCATTTGCGGTACCGGGGTGAAGTTGACCGCAACGACCACAAAGCTGCCATCGCGCCCCCAGCGCAGCCAGGACAGCACCGAATGTTCGCTGTCGTGGCAGTCGATCCACTCGAAACCAAGGCTGGTGAAATCCTGTTCGTGCAGCGCCGGCACATCGCGATAGAGCCGGTTCAGATCGCCGGCCAGCCGTTGCAGGCTGGCGTGGCCGGGATCGGCGAGCAGGCTCCAGTCGAGTTCCCGGGCTTCCGACCATTCGCGCTGCTGGCCAAATTCGCAACCCATGAACATCAGTTTCTTGCCCGGCGTGCAGGCCTGCCAGGCGAGCAACAGGCGCAGGTTGGCAAAGCGCTGCCAGGCATCGCCCGGCATCTTGCCGAGCAGTGAACGCTTGCCGTGCACGACCTCGTCATGCGAGAAGGGCAGCACGTAATTCTCGCTGTAGGCATAAACCTGGCCGAAGGTCAGTTCGTCGTGGTGCCAGCGCCGGTAGATCGGATCGCGCTGGAAGTAGCGCAGGCTGTCGTTCATCCAGCCCATGTTCCATTTCATCGAGAAGCCCAGGCCGCCGACATAGGTCGGCCGCGAAACCAGCGGCCAGGCCGTCGATTCTTCGGCGATGGTCAGCGCGCCGGGAAATTCGGCGTGCACCATGGTGTTGAGATCCTTGAGGAAATCGACGGCGTCGAGATTTTCCCGGCCGCCAAACTTGTTGGGCAGCCACTCGCCCGCCTTGCGCGAGTAATCCAGATAGAGCATCGAGGCGACCGCATCGACCCGCAGGCCGTCGAAATGAAATTCGGCGAGCCACCAGTAGGCCGACGAGAACAGAAAGCTGCGTACCTCGTGGCGACCGTAATTGAAAATGTGGGTTCCCCAGTCGACATGCAGGCCGAGGCGTGGATCCTGGTGTTCGTAAAGCGCCGTGCCGTCGTAACGGGCGAGCGCCCAGTCGTCCTGTGGGAAATGGCCGGGCACCCAGTCGAGCAGGACACCGAGCCCGGCCTGGTGGCAGGTGTCGATGAAGAAACGCAGGTCGTCCGGCGAGCCGTAGCGCGCCGTCGGCGCGAAGTAGCCGGTGGTCTGGTAGCCCCACGACTCATCGAGCGGGTGTTCGGTGACCGGCAACAGTTCGAGGTGGGTATAACCCTGCTCGACGGCGTAAGGCACCAGGCGCTCGGCCAGCTCCCGCCACAGGTAGGGCTTGCCGTCCGGGTGGCGCATCCAGGAACCGGGATGCAGTTCGTAGATATTGACCGGCGCGTGCTGCCAGTCCCATGCCGCACGCCGGGCCAGCCATTCGGCGTCGCCCCAGACGTGCTGCGAAGGGGGTGTAACGTAGGCGGCGGAACCCGGGCGCAGCTCGAAACCGCGACCATAAGGGTCGGACTTGATCAGCTTTTCGCCACTGTGGCGATTGATGATTTCAAAGCGATAGAGGCTGCCTGGCAGCGCGGCCGCAACCCTACCCTCCCAGACGCCCGATGCCCCAAGCGAACTCAGCGTGTCCACGCCGCCGCGCCAGCCGTTGAAGTCGCCGACAACCGAGACTTGTCCGGCATTGGGCGCCCAGACGCGAAACAGCGTCCCGCTATCCGACGGGTGGGCGCCAAGCAGGCGATAGGCTTGAAAATTCCGGCCCTCGTTGAACAGATAAAGCTCGTCTGATGGGTGCATTTTGTCTCCCTAACGTATTATCATAAACTTAAATTAAAGACAGGGAGGTTTAGCATGTCAAACATTACTCCATGCCCCAAGCAGGCATATTGCGAAATGCGCGACCAGACTGACATGCGTTATATCAGCCACCTTACCCGCAACACCTTCGCGATCATTCTCGCCGGGGGACGCGGCAGCCGTCTCAGGCAGCTGACGGATTTCCGCTCGAAACCTGCGGTGCCGTTTGCCGGGAAGTTCCGGATTCTCGATTTCGCGCTGTCCAACTGTGTCAATTCGGGCATTCGCAAGATCGGCGTCGCCACGCAGTACAAGGCGCACAGCCTGATCCGCCACATCCAGCGCGGCTGGAGCTTCCTCGATGGCCGTTTCGAGGAGTTCATCCAGTTGCTGCCGGCGCAGCAGCAGATCGACGAAACGCAGTGGTATCAGGGAACCGCCGATGCGGTCTTCCAGAACATGCATTTCCTCAAGCGCTACAAACCGGAACATATCCTGATCATCGCCGGCGACCACATCTACAAGATGGACTACGGCCGCATGCTGGCCTTCCATGCCAACCACCAAGCCGACATGACCGTCGCCTGTCTTGATGTGCCGATCGACGAAGCGCGCGATTTCGGCGTCATGGGCGTCGACGAAACCGGGCGTGTCGTCGACTTCGTCGAGAAGCCGGAAGATCCGCCGACCATTCCCGGCCAGCCCGACCGTTCGCTGGCGTCGATGGGCATCTACATCTTCAACACCAAGTTCCTCTTCGAACAGCTCCAGCGCGATTCCCTGACCAAGGGGTCGAGCCGCGATTTCGGCAAGGACATCATTCCCTACATCGTGCCGCGCAATCGCGTATTCGCCCACCGCTTCGCCGATTCCTGTGTCGGCAGCGACGACAACCACAAGCCCTACTGGCGCGACGTCGGGACAATCGATGCCTACTGGGAAGCGAACATGGAAATGACCAAGGTCACGCCCGAGCTCAACCTCTACGACAAGTTCTGGCCGATCTGGACCTATCAGGAGCAATTGCCGCCGGCCAAATTCGTCTTCGATGACGGCGACCGGCGCGGTACCGCCATCGATTCCCTGATCTCCGGCGGCTGCATCATTTCCGGCTCGACGGTCAAGCGTTCGCTGCTCTTCTCCAGCGTCGGCGTCCATAGCTGGGCCAGCGTCGAGGATTCCGTGATCCTGCCCGGCGTCATCGTCGGTCGCCACGCCGTGATCAAGCGCTGCATCATCGACAAGTACTGCCGGATTCCCGAAGGCATGGTCATCGGCGTCGACCAGGAAGCCGACCGCAAGCGATTCTTCGTCAGCCCCAAGGGAATCACCCTCGTCACCGCGGAGATGCTCGGCCAGGGCGCTGCGGCGGGAAGCTGATGGCCGATCTCGCCTTCCTCTGGCACATGCACCAGCCGGACTACCGGCACCCGGAAAGCGGCCAGTTCATCCTGCCTTGGGTGCTGTTGCACGCCATCAAGGATTACGCCGACATGGCGGCACATCTGGAGCACCATCCGAAAATACGGTGCACGGTGAATTTCGTGCCGGTTCTGCTGGACCAGATCGAGGATTACTGCGATCAGTTCGCCAGCAGCCAGTGGCGCGACCCCTTGCTGCGCATCGTCAGCGCCCCCGAACCGCACAGCCTGCCCCAGGCCGACCGTGACTGGCTGCTCGACATGGCCTTCCGTTGCCACGCGCCGACCATGGTCGAGCCCTACGCCCCCTACCGGCGCCTACGCGACACGCTGGCCTGCGTCCGCGCCCACGACGGCAACGGACTCAACTATCTGTCCGGCGCTTACATGGCCGACCTCGCCACCTGGTACCTGCTGACCTGGAGCGGCGAAAGCCTGCGCCGCGACGGCAAGGTCGTCCCCGAACTGATGGCCAGGGGCGTCAATTTCACGATCGCCGATCGCCAGGCGCTGCTCGACGAACTGGGCGCCATCATGGCCGGTCTGATTCCGCGCTACCGCGCGCTGGCCGCCCGCGGCCAGGTCGAACTCAGTTGCACGCCGGAAGCCCATCCGCTGGCACCGCTGCTGATCGACTTCAAATCGGCGCGCGAAGCCTGGCCGGAATGCCAGTTGCCCGCCGCGCCCGAGTATCCGGGCGGCAGTTCGCGGGTCGCCGCCCATCTGACGGCCGCCCGGGAAAGCCACCAGCGCCGATTCGGGACGCCGCCCGTCGGGCTGTGGCCGGCCGAAGGGGCGCTGTCGACCCCCTTCCTGAACCAGATCGCCAATGCCGGCCTGCGCTGGACGGCAAGCAGTCACAGCGTTCTCAAGCACTCCGCCGGCAGCGATGCCCAGACCACCGTGCCCTGGCAGGCACCCGCCGGCACCCCCGGTGACATCACGCTGTTTTTCCGCAACGAACAGCTCTCCGACCTGATCGGCTTCGAATACGCCAACTGGCACGGCCGCGATGCCGCCCATCATTTCATGGGCGAGCTTGCCGCAATCCACCACCAGGATCCGCACAACCTGATCCCGGTTTTTCTCGATGGCGAAAACGCCTGGGAGTACTACCCGTACAACGGCTGGCATTTCTTCAGAGATCTTTACGAAGAACTCGAGAAAAATCCCGACATCCGCACCGTCACGCTCTCCGAGGCAGCCACCGCACACCATGACCGGCGCGCCAGTTTGCCGCACCTGACTGCCGGCAGCTGGGTTTACGGGACGCTGTCAACCTGGATCGGCAACCCGGACAAGAACCGCGCCTGGGAACTGCTCTGCGATGTCAAGCAATGCGCCGACCGTGCGCTGAACACCAGCCGCCTGAGCGAAGCGGAACAGGAGGAAGTTCTCCGTCGCCTGACCAGTTGCGAGAGTTCCGACTGGTTCTGGTGGTTCGGCGACTACAACTCGCCGCAGT
>Ga0116153_10003067_pt1 | contig 12171 bp, 7 predicted proteins | sample AD_UKC028_MetaG_FD_89896 | JGI IMG/M metagenome (GOLD analysis project Ga0116153, IMG submission 89896) | Active sludge microbial communities of municipal wastewater-treating anaerobic digesters from USA - AD_UKC028_MetaG | ecosystem: Engineered > Bioreactor > Anaerobic > Digestate | place: USA... | reverse complement strand
TTGTTGAGTGTAAAAAGACACCCTATTCCAGTCCTGTCCTGTCCCGTCTGCCCCCTGGTCGCCTCCTCTGCCCCCCTCCCTGCCCGTGTTCTTTTGTAGTTACCTTCAAAGGCAATCCAAGTTCCGCCGCTTTCTCCTGCATGAGCCGGGCCGGGTTGAATGTTGACCCCTCGGGAACGGAAACATAGAGGGCATCATGAAGCGGAAGAAACAACCGGCATTCACCGCGCTGTTCGGCCTCCAACACGGCCGGTATGATCGAAAGGAAGATGTCTGCGATGGTTCCTTGTAGCCTCCATGCGAGAACCTTCCCCCTGTGTATCCGTTCGCGTGACACCCCTTGAATAAGGCGGCCGGTAGCGGTGTGAACATGACGGGGTTGGTCCTTGGTCGGCTTGCCTTGGTCCCATAGTCGGTTTCGGTAGCGTTCCGCCCCGGAAATGACTTCCCGGAGAAAATGGCCTTGCTCCAAATTCCACGCTTCCGGGACGTACAGATTGGGATATGGCGAATAGACCGTTTTCTGGAAACGGGTCTTTGCGTCGTCGCGTGAAGACTTCGCAGCGCGTTGTATCTCGGAATAGATTTTTGCCGGGTCAATGCCGGGCGGGATCAGGTTATTTTGTTCAAGCTCATGGCAAAGAAGGGAAGGCTCCGCCGATGAGAAGTCCGCTTCAATCAGCCGTTCACCCGGTCGCAAGCTGGCGCGGAATGCTTCAATCCGTGCGGCCTTGGTATTGTGACCAGGCTGCACCATGATCGAGCCGCCGTAACCGATTCGGCCTGTTCGCTGCACCGTCCATCGGGGCTTGATTGTTTGCCCATGCCAAGGGATGCCGCGTTCGTTAAGAATGGCGCAAAGCTGTTCGGCATCTGCGGGAACAAATGCTGTCAGAACTTCACGCGGGCAGGCTGTTTGAATCTCCGCAATAGAGTTTCGCCGCACAATCGCGGCCTTGCGCTTGCCGGTGGTCCGCCCATTGTCGCCGGGCGTTAAACTGATAGGCCCTCGGGCTGCAAGGTCCACTAGAGCCTTGTGTACAGTTCGCCGGTTGTGCCCCGACGCCATGCACCAATCATCTTCAGAGGCCAACACCTTGGCACCATAAGCGGACTTGGGCTTGATGGTTTCAAGATGGGGCAGGGCGTTGAAATACACGTTCATTTCCGGACCGGTCAGGTCGGGGAAGTGTTTGCGTATGTACGATTCAAGCTCTGCGCGGGGCTCAACAAGGTGTCGCTTGCTCATGTTCACCTTCTGCGGCGAAAAGCCGCTTTAGTGAATCCGCCTCGGCCTTGCTGAAATAGGGCTTTCCCTTGCGACAACAACCGCACCATGCGCAGCAGTTTCCAAGCCCGCCCGGAAGCTCGTGAATCTCGGTCGGGGTGTTCTGATTGCAGCGGCGGCAAAAGGCTTTTGTCCTGGGCGTGTAACGTTCGGACTCGCTACCCTTGAAGATCTCGACACTCATGATTGTCCCGCTTTCTTCTGGTAAGGACGAACTCGCCAAAGGGGGCAGGTGTATCCACGGCAATCCGTGATCCCTTCGCGGTCCTCGTACCCTAGGCACTCAAGGCATTTTGCCGATACGCAGGAACGAAGGGATTTCCCCTCAAAAGCTCTGGCAACCAAGCCCCGGAGCCTCACAGGGACGGCTTGCATGGCTTCCGCTTGCTTCTCGACAGCCTTTGCCTTTTCAGGGTCGTTTTCGCGCCCGCCACGGCCTTGAATCGGGGCATGATCGGGGTTTGTCGCCGGGGTCAATCCAACTGGGTTCACCGGGAGGATCACGCCCAAGCCCACCGATTCATGGGTCGTTTCGACGGCACGGCGGGCTTGAGCCAGGGGCGCGCTTCGGGCGACGGCGATCATGACGCACCGATAGCTTTAATCGTTCGCCGCGTAAGTAACCGGTCGAGGTCCGCCCGGCGAAAGAGAACCAGTCTGTGCCCAAGTTTTGCGTAGGGCACCAACCGCCTCCGTTGCATGTCGGACAAACACCGCCTGGACACCCGAAGGAAACTTGCGGCCTCGTTGGGTCGCATCAGGTCGCTAGACAAAACCGCATCCATAGCTCTTCACCAATCCGCGCACTTCGCCGCGCTTGCGGCCTATACATGCACGCTTCGTTATAAAGTCGCATCATGTATCTGCTACCTGCAACTAGTAGCATCTGGCTTGCCAACAACGGATTATGCCCTAACTATGGGCGGGTTGGCGGAGGGGAATGGCTAAAAGCGCGAGAGTTAGAGTAGGTGCAAAATAATGAGAGGGACACGTCAACTCAACTTGAAGCATTATCAGGCTGTTTTGACTGCTAACACGCAGGAGTTGGGGAATTGCTTGACGCCTAAGTGCGCCAAGGTTTCTTATGTGATGCGCCCAGCATGGGCCATTTATTCGCGGCGGTTTCTTTCGGCCTCACGTTTTTTTTCGGCTTCGACTGACAACGACGTGTGTAATCGCTCAATGGTTAAGTCATAAACTTGTTCTGCGTCATAAGTGACAACGCGCTCGTTTGTTTCTTTCCTGCCAAGCCAACTGTCGGGGCATTTTGTCTGCTTGCGCATACCGTCGAAGGTCTTTAGACAAACACCAAGAATCTCGCTTGATTGAAGTCTATTCAAGCGCCCCCCCTTGATTGAACCCCCGCGCCCGGTCATGGAATAGACAATCGCCGCTTTACCTGCTGACCGCGCGGCTTTTTCGGGATGATCGGCCAACTCCTTTATGTACTGAAAGAAAGGCTCAATAAAAAACTCTGTTGGAATAGCCCGGTATTTCAATAGCGTAGTGAAATAGCGCCACTGCGTTCTGTCGCTTAACCGCGATAGCCAGCTACAAAAGGATTGGCGTAAGTCCTCCAAGGATTGTGAATGAGTATTTTTCTGTTGAGGGGCAAAAGCACTCTTTATGCCAGTGACTCCAAACTGTTTTTCAATGATACGGTCATCAAAGAAATCCAGAATCCAGCACCGACATTGTTCCAGTACGTCTTTGGGTGATAGGCTGACTAATTTCTTTATTTCTTCTTCTCTCTTTTTGGCCCTCTGCTTGAAAAAGCGTCTTACCTTCTTTTCCTGCTTCGGCACTTTCGCATCCAGTTCTGCTATCTCCAGAAGTCGCTTATGTTGCTCTGGGCTTAAAGAGGCGAGGATTCTTTCATAATCTCTTTCTTTCATGCGGCATCTTCCCTTCATTCCGTTTTGCTTGACCCTGTTCAACTCGCCCCCAGCACCATCACATTTTCCTTCTTGTGCGGCTCGATAGTCCAGAAGCGTTCGGCGTCGGCCTGTCGCATGACAGCCTTGTAATGACGGGCAAAGACGCCCAGGCTCCCAAAGTGGCCCAGTTGGGCGGCGACATAGGCGGCATCGCTCTTGAGGGCGTACAGGGCGCTTGCGAACGTATGCCGGGCTACGTCCGGGGGCCATGCTTCAATCTCGGCCTTTTCCATCAGGGCTTCACGGCGGCGACGGAGTTCATACTGGCCGGGGGCTACGTTGCCACTTCCCCGGCTTGCAGCCAGCCAGCGCAAGGCGCAAGGCTCCAGCTTGACGGCTCGGGCTTGGCGGACCTTGGAAGCCTCTGGCGGCACGATCACTTCACCTTCCGCAAGGTGAATCTTGTCCCACGTCAGGCGCATCATTTCATAAGGGCGGAGGCCACAGAACAGCAGTAAGGTCAAGGGGGCGACCATGCCGGGGTCATGCTGTTCGGCGGCGAACATCAGCCGCTCAACGTCTTGCGGGGTGAACACGGGGGGCGGGGTGGCGTCGGCCAATTCCCGGCGCTTCCGCGTCCCGGCATAGAAGGAAAGCAGGGCGTTCAACTGGCGTTCATAGCCCCGGCGGGATTGCCCCTTGTAGCCCCGCCGTTCAATCCATGCATCCACTTCCGTCCGGCTTATGCCCGCCGTCAGGTTCTCGCCCTCGGTCTTGCACCATAGGCGCAGCTTCCATCGGGCATTCTTGATCGTGACCGGGCGAGCGCCCTCCCGGTACAACTGGCGCAGATACCGCCAGCAGGTCCATGACAGCTTTTCCGCGTTGTGTTGTGGATGCCGCCGGATATACTCTCGGGCAGCCTTTTCAAGGGTCGTTGCGCCGCTTAAAATGGTCAAGGCGGCCACAGCGTCCCGGCGGTCGGGGTCGGATAAGGTCAGAGCCAAAAGGCCATGATTTTTCAGGTCCACGCTTTTGTTCTCCGCCCAGGTCTTGGCTTCGGCAAGTGTGTCAAAGCACTTGCGCAGCCTCTTGGTCCGGTCGCAGTTGTCCGCCATCCACGTCCCGAATCCCGTCGGGCGGATTGCAAAGCCGTGATAGTGGGTTGTCTTGGATTCCTTCTTGCGCATGGTGGTTCTCCTATCTTCCATTATACCCCACGCGCCAAGTGTGTCAAGAACGTGTCAATCAAACTTGCAATATGCCGCATTATTTGAGTAATATTTGGTAAATCTAGGGTGTTCGGCGCAGTCTTGAGGGGCATGTGGCGCAAGCCGTGGGGGTTCAAGTCCCCCCCCGAGCACCAACTCTCTTTTTTTCGACAGGCTGCGACAGGTGGCGACAATTCGCTATTCTCCACGCTTTGCGGCTGGATTGTGGGTTTGAATGTAAGGATGGGCCAGGCATAATCCAGGCATGGCGGACATCGAGTTTGTCAGCGATGCGGAGATTTATCGGCGGGTTATCCAGGCCGAGGTGCCTCAAGCCCGGCGATTTCTGTGGCTGGCGACAGCCGACCTGAAGGATCTCCACGTGGCCCATGGCCGCCACATGATTCCCTTCCTGGGCGTGCTGTCATCGCTATGCGAACAGGGCGTGGCCATACGCCTGCTCCACGCCAAGGAGCCGGGGCCCAATTTCAGGCGCGATTTTGACCGCTATGCTAATCTCGTCACCGACATGGAACGCATCCTGTGCCCGCGGGTTCATTTCAAATCCGTGATCGTTGATGGACGCCTGGCCTATACGGGCAGCGCTAACCTTACGGGGGCCGGCATGGGCGCTAAAAGCCCGCATCGGCGGAATTTCGAGGCCGGGATCATCACGACGGAGGCCTCCTTGGTTCAACAAATCATGGACCAGTATGATCGCGTTTGGATGGGGGCGTACTGCGATGATTGCGGGCGCCAGCGACACTGTCCGGATCAGATAGCCGATGTGGGGCCTCGGCGACACCACCGTGCAGACCGATCGCGGTAAGGCCCAGACGCCACCAAGTCACGGCGGTCCGGTTACGTCGTCGGGAGACTTTCCCTCATACCCAGCCACGCAGTTTCACCGCCTCCGCGACGCGATGGACGGCGACGAGGTACGCGGCGAGGCGCATCGGGACGTTCTGCTTCTTGTGCATCGTGAGGACATTCCGATACGCGTGGGCCATGATGCGCGCCAACTGTTTATGGACACTATCCAGGGGCCACGTATAGTTCGACGCGTTCTGGACCTGTTCGAAGTAGCCGACCGTGACACTGCCCGCACTGGCAAGGATGTCGGGAATGATATGGACGCCCTTGATGTGAAGCGTTCGGTCGGCCTCGGGCGCGGTGGGGCCGTCGGCCAGCTCACACACGATCTTCGCCTTGATCTGCTCTGCGTTCATGCGCGTGATCACGTTTTCGAGCGCGGCGGGGTACAAAACATCCACGTCCAAATCAAGCAGGTCCTCCCCACAGACCGGTTGGGCGCCTGGGAAGCCGGTCACGCTGCCGGTCTTCAATTTGTAGGCGACGAGCGCTTTCGGATCGATGCCTTCCGTGTTGATCACACCGCCGCTCGTGTCGGACACCGCCACTAATCGTCCGCCGCCAAGGATCTCGGGATGCAGCAGCGCCACGTTTTGCCCGGCGTTGCCGAAGCCCTGGATCGCGTACGTGCCCTTCGGGTCGATTCCCAGGGTCTGGCACGCCTCGCCCACCACAAGCACCCCGCCGCGGGCCGTCGCATCGCTCCAGCCCAGGATCCCGCCCAGCGCCAGCGGTTTGCCGGAGACCACGCCAGGCCGCGCGTGGCCCATGACAGAGCCGAACTCGTCCGCCATCCAAGCCATGATTTGCGGGTTCGTGTAGAGATCGGGCGTGAGCACGTCGCGATGCTCGGCCAACGGCTGGGCCATGATGCGCATCCAGCCCCGGGCGAGGCGCTCCCTCTCCCCCTCGGTCAGTTTCCTCAAGTCGCAGACCAGTCCGCCGCTCGCGCCGCCGAGGGGAATGTCCACCAGCGCCGTGCGCCACGTCATCCATGCCGCGCTGGCGCGCCCCGCGTCCAGGCTTTCGTTGGCATGCCAACGCAACCCCCCGCTGCACGGGCCGCGCGCGTCGTTGTATTGGATGCGGTACCCGTGGAAGGTCTTCGTGGAGCCGTCGTCCATCTTCACCGGCACGGTGAACTTGTATTCGCGCTGGGGCCACCGGAGAAATTCACGCAAGGAGGATTCCAGGCCGAGCCGATCGGCGGCTTCATCAAACTGGGCCTGGGCCACCTCAAACGTGTTGACTTTTTCATTCATAGCCAGCGCTCCTCTCTTGCCGAAGTTCGGCTTCCTTATACCGGGTTGCGAGCGCGTTGAGAAGTCTGCCGCATGGAGACGTGCCGCATGGAGAAGTCCTTGCCATGCCCTGCTTCAGAACATACAGTAACGATCCTCATGGGCGAAACAACCGCCATGCATGCCGCACCCCACATCCCGCCGCCCCAGGAAGGGAATTTTGGCCGCCATGCTTGATCCGACGCTCACAACCGGGCTGCCGGCCCTGGACCAGGTTCTGAAGGGACTTCTCCCCGGCGACAATATCGTCTGGCAGGTGGATGCCGTGGAGGAGTACCAGGAGTGGGTCGAGCCCTTTGGTCGGGCGGCGATTCGCAACGGCAAGCGGCTGATTTACTTCCGATTCGCGCGCCATCAATCCCTGCTGTCCGCCGGCAAGGGCATCGAGGTCCATGAGTTGGACCCCGAACAGGGATTCGAAACCTTCATCGCGACGATTCACTCCGTCATCGATCAGGCCGGTCCGGGAGTGTTCTACGTCTTCGACTGCCTCTCTCGGCTGGCCGCGGATTGGTGTTCCGACCAGATGCTGGCCAATTTCTTCATGCTGACGTGCCCGTACCTCTACGACCTGGAGACGGTCACGTACTTCGCCCTGTACCGCAACTACCACACGTCGCACGCGATCGGGCCGATCCAGGCGACCACGCAGCTTTTCCTCGACACGTACCGGCACAAGGGCGACCTCTACGTGCGGCCGGTCAAGGTCCAGCATCGGTACTCGCCCACCATGCACATGCTCCACGTCTGGCACGGCGACAGCTTCCGGGCCGTCACCGCGAGCGCGGTGATCTCGGAGATCCTCACGCTGTCGCAGTGGTCGGGGCTCGCGTCGGACAGCAGTATCGGCTTCTGGGAAACGAGCTTCATTCGCGCGCGCGAACTGATCCAATCCGGCGAGTACCGGCCCGACCTGCCCGGCCGCGGCAAGGACGTCTTCGAGACGCTCATCAAGATGATCATCTCGCGCGACCCGGGCATGCAGCGCCTGATCTCGAGGTACCTGACCCTGCAGGACATCCTGGACGTGCGCAAGCGCATGATCGGAACGGGGCTGATCGGCGGCAAGACGGTGGGCATGCTGCTGTCGCGCGCCATCGTCAAGAAGGCCGACCGGCGTTTTGTGGAGGAGATGGAGGAGCACGACTCGTTCTTCGTGGGGTCCGACGTGTTCTACGACTTTCTCGTGCGCTGCGGCGTCTGGTGGATCCGCCAGAAGCAGAGGAACCCCGAGACGTTCCTCGAGGGGGCCGAGCAGGCGCGGCGCCGCATCATCACGGGCGAGTTCCCGCCGTACATCCTGCGCCAGTTCGAGGAGATGCTGGACTACTTCGGTCAGTCCCCGTTCATCGTCCGTTCCAGCTCCCTGCTGGAGGACAACTACGGGCACTCGTTCGCCGGCAAGTACGAGAGCGTCTACTGCGCCAACCAGGGCCCCCGGGAGCGGCGCATGCAGGACCTGCTGGCCGCGATCCGGACGATCTACGCCAGCTCCATGAGCGAGAAGGCGTTGAGCTACCGGGCGGACCGCGGGATGCTGGACCGGGACGAGCAGATGGCCCTGCTGGTCATGCGCGTCTCGGGGGCGATGTACGGCCGGAATTTCTACCCGCAGATGGCCGGCGTCGGGTTCTCGTTCAATCCGTACGCGTGGGCGCCGGAGATCGACCCGAAGGCCGGCGTCATCCGCCTCGTCTTCGGCCTCGGCACGCGCGCGGTGAACCGCTCGGACGACGATTACACCCGGATCGTGGCGCTCAACGCGCCGGAGAAGCGGCCGGAGACCAACTTCGACGAGGTGGCCCAGTACGCCCAGCGGCGGATGGACTACCTGGACCTCGAGGCCAACCAGCTCGTGTCCGACTACTTCACTGACGTGGTCACGGGCGACGAGGATTTCCCCATCGAGATGTTCGCGTCCGAGGACGCCGCGCCGTCCGCCCGCGGCGGGAAGCCGCACCGGATTCTCACGTTCGACTCGCTCCTGGCGCGGACGGGTTTCGTCAAGGACCTGCGCGAGATTCTTCACGTGCTGCAAGTGGCCTACAATCACCCGGTGGATATCGAGTTCACCGCGAATTTCGTCGGCGACGGCCGGTACAAGATCAACCTGTTGCAGTGCCGGCCCCTGCAGGTCCAGGGCGCCGCGCTCGTGGAGATGCCCGACGTCAAGGTGGGCCGCGAGGACCTGATCATCGCGGCGCGCGGCGCGGTCATCGGCCAGAGCCGGCTCAACCGGATCGACCGGCTGGTCTATGTTTCCCCGGACCTGTACAGCCGGCTTCCCGTGCAGGACCGCCACGAGGTCGCCCGCCTGCTCGGCGAGATCAACCGCGCGCGCGGCGCGGCGGGCGGCCCGTGCCGAGCCGGCGTCGAGACGGTGATGCTGCTCGGGCCCGGCCGCTGGGGGTCCGGCAGCCCGCACCTCGGCATCCCCGTGACGTTCAGCGAGATCAACCGCGCCTCGATCCTGTGCGAGATCGTGGCGATGCACGAGAACCTGGTGCCGGACGTTTCCCTCGGCACGCACTTCCTCAACGAGCTGGTCGAGAGAAACATCCTCTACCTGGCACTCTTTCCCCAACAGGGCGAAAATTTCCTCAACAAGGAGTTCTTTGAGAAGACACCCAGCCGTCTCCTCGAAATCGTGCCCGGCGCGGGGAAGATGAAGGAGGTCGTCCGCGTCCTCGACGCCGCGCAGATCGGCGGCGGAGCGATCATCAAGATCATGGCCGACGCCGTCCGCCAGCGAGTGCTGGTCTACTTCGAGCGGGATTGAGACTTCATCGCCAGGGTGAAATCTCGCACTCGTCCTCAGCGACAGCGGCCCTCGTGCTCGTCCTCGGGAAAAGTCGCGCCGCGGTCCTTCGTCGAGCACGAGCACGATCCGGGGGGGTGAGCGTCAGCCGTCCTGCTTGAGGCGGAGGGGGCGGGCGGGATCCGTGACGGAGCCGATCTTCGCGGCATAGCCCTTCTTGCCGGCCACGTCCTCGTCGGTGACGAGGCGCACATCCAGGAGCCCCGTGGATTGGTGGCCGGTGCGCAGGTAGTTCATTTCCGCGAGCGACGAACTCCACCCCTGCAGCCACGTCATGAGGTCGGCGCGCTGCTGCTCGGTGCCGGCGAAATGGATGAGGAGATCGATGTCGCTGCCGGGCTGGGCCGATGCGTTGGCGGTGCTGCCGAAGACGTACATCGCCTTCACGCCGAAGTGGGCCGGGCCGAGCCGCTCCGCGATCTGCTCGGCCATCCGGAGGCGCCAGCGCCAGTGGTCCTTGGCCGGCGGAGGCTCGTGCGCCGCCTCGGGCGCGCGCGGCGCGTCCTCCGTCCTGTCCAGCGGCTCCGCGAGAAACCCGAGCGCCTCGACCTGGTCGGCATTTAGGAGGATGCTGAGGATCCGGCCGCCCGTGGACTTCGGCACGTCGATGACTCGCACGGCGCCGGCGAGGTGCTCGAACGGGCGCAGGATTCCGGGCAGGATGTTGGGGGACTGCTTGAGAAACGCCTCGTTGAAGCGGACCCCCTCGTCGTCGGGGTAGAGCGGGAGGTAGCGAATGGACGCCTCGACCAGGTCCTGGAAGAAATGCGTTCCGAACGACAGTTCGGGGACGTAGTTGCCCTTGCGCCGCGCGATCTCGATCAGGACGGCCGTGTTGTTGATGTCGGAGTAGGTCACCTGGACGCCGAGCTTGATGTCGCCGCGGCTTCCCCATCGTCCGGGCCCCATCAGGATGAACTGCCGCTTGGGGAGCAGACGGTTCAGCATGCCGACCGCCCGGCCGACATCGAGCAGGTCGTTCCGGCTGGTCAGGGCGGCATACCCGTCGGGGTCGACGTAGACGATGTGCGTGATTTCCGGAATGGTGCCGTTGGAGACGAATCGGTTGGCCGAGAAGACGATACGGTCCTCCGGGATGTCGCTGGGGATGGCGCTGGGCAGGTTGCTGCCCGTCAGGCTCTGGCTCCGGCACTGCAGGAGGTAGAAGTGGGTTCCGTCCGAGGCGAATTCGATGTCCACCGGCCGGCCCATCTTCTCCTGGAGCCGCTTCAACATGGCCTGCAGCTGCTTCATGAACGTCGTCTTCCGGACCAGGCCCTCGAACGTGACGATCACATCGTCGTTCGCAAAATCCGTGCTGAGCCCCGCCGGGGCCGGAATCCCGCCTTCGTGGAAGACGGAGACCATCTGGTTGACGCCCGGGATCTCCGGGCCGTGTTTCCGCAGGAAATCCTTGGTGTTCACGGTCTCGAAACGCCCGGCCTCCAGGTTGATGACGTCCATCCTCTTCGGCGAGTAGCGCCGGACTTCATCCGGCGTGACGTTGACGCGGAGTTCCGGCGCGCCGGGGGAGATCAGGATGGGGTAGTCGTCGCTCACGCGGTCGACGGCGCGCGTGCCGAGGCCCGGCACCAGCCGGACCAGCCCGTCCTCGCGCTTGATCCGCGGAGACCAGCGGAACTCGTTGTTGGAGAAGGCCACGCCGGAGAAGGCCGGGAGGAAGTAGCTGCCGATGCGGCGGCCGACGACCTGCTGGATCATGATCGCCATCTTCTCGTGGAAGTCCAGCAGCCCCCAGGCGCCCCGGTACTCGATGGGATCGGGGCCGAACATCGAGGCGTACACTTCCGCGATGGCGTCCAGCAGGGCTTGCAGGCGCTCCGGGCGGGTGCCGTGGTTGGCGAGAAACAGGCTCTTGTATTTCCCCGAGAACGAGGCGCCGACCCGGTCCTCCAGGAGGCTCGAGCTTCGCACGATCAGCGGGGTGTCGCCGAAATCGTCGAGGGCCGCCGTCAGGCCTTTCACGACGTCGGTCGGAAACCGCGAGCACTTCAGGAGGTGGATGATGTTGGAATACTCCAGGCGCACCTGTTCGAGGTCCTTGTACTTCTGTTCGTTGATCGCCTCGAGGTCGTTGATGTGAAGGAAGACCGTGAGGGCGTCCGCGGGGATGTAGTACGTCTTGGGGACCTTCAGGTTCTCCATCGCCGCTTCCCGGTCCTTGGACAGGATGGAGTACGCCAGGAACAGGCCGGCGCTCTTCCCCCCCAGGTTCCCGCTGCTTCCGGCGGGATAGATGATGTGCTGGACCAGGTCGTGGAAATCCGCGACCTCGACGTTCTCCTTCGCGGTCTTCAGGTACTCGAGGTGATCCGAGAAGAAGCGCCGGAGCAGCGACACCCGCAACCACTTCTCCGTGGTCGGCGGCAGGCTGACGGCCTTCTCCGTCATGGTCTTGTAGAGCATGACGGCGTCGATGATCTCCTCGAGCGTGGTGTCGATGTTGTCGACGGCCTTGATGAGGAAGCTCGTCCTCTTCTCCTGGATCCACTTCTGGATGGAGGCCAGGATGTCTTCCGGGCTCAGGTGCTTCTCGGCCAGCGCGAACACCGCTTCGCTGAGGGTCAGCATCTTCTCCACGGTCTGCGTCTCGGTCGGCGAGTTCGACTCCTCGTGGAGGTGCTCGTCGCCGATCAGGTCGCTGTGGCGCACGATTTCCCGGGCCTCCGTGATGCCGTGCCAGAACAGGCGGTACAGCATCTGCCGCGAGAGGTAGTTCAACATGGCGGGGTCGGTCCGCCGGATCAGGTCGACGATCACCATCCACTCGCGCGAGTTCTGG
>Ga0116153_10003061_pt1 | contig 12197 bp, 11 predicted proteins | sample AD_UKC028_MetaG_FD_89896 | JGI IMG/M metagenome (GOLD analysis project Ga0116153, IMG submission 89896) | Active sludge microbial communities of municipal wastewater-treating anaerobic digesters from USA - AD_UKC028_MetaG | ecosystem: Engineered > Bioreactor > Anaerobic > Digestate | place: USA... | reverse complement strand
GGCCACCGAGCACCACCAATGCCAGCATGAAACCGGTGAAGGAGCGATGCTTGAGCACCCACTCGCTGAGGTTGAATTCTTTCATAGTCCTTCCTTGCTGCCGTTAGCCTTAGGCAATCCCTGTTGTTCCGGCAAGCGGACTGCCTGCCCCTCGGCCAGACGCTGAACGCCGGCACTGACCAGCAATTGGCCGGGGGTTACTCCATCGACGGCGATGCGCTCGCCGGGCTGCGTTTCGCCCAAGCGAACCGGCACGGACTTGACGGTGGCGGACTGCTCGTCGATCAGCCAGACCAAAGAATGATCGGGCTGGTTTTGCGGGGTATAGACGGCGGAAAGCGGGATGGCGATGCGGGAAGCGGTGTTAGCCGTTATATGCACCGTCGCCGTCATGCCCAGTTGCGCGGCGTCCAGGCCTTCCAGCAAGCTGGCCTTGACCCGATAGGTGCGGCTGGCCGGGTCGGCGGCCGAGGCGATTTCGCGGATTCTAGCCTTGAGCAGCCGTTCGTCGTCTAACCACAACGACACATTAACTTCTTGTTGGCGCTGGATTTCTTGTAGACGATGCTCGGGCACGTCGAAATGGATTTCCCTTTCGTCGAGTTGGGCCAGCGTCACCACGGCCTGGCCGGCCGCCAACACCTGGCCGGCCTCGACAGTCAAGGCCGTAACCACGCCGTCGCGGTCGGCATGCAATTCGGTATAGCTCAGCTGGTTAAGCGCCTCGGCCAATTGCGCGTCCAGCGCCGCCGTCCGTTCCCGCGCCGTGGTATAAGCGGTTTCGTGGCGTTCGAACTCCGGCGGACTGATGACTTGCTGGGTCAGCAATTCGCGGTATCTCGTCAAGTCGTCGCGCAGGAAATTGCTGTCGGCCTGGGAGGAAGCCAGTTGAGCCTTAAGGCCCTGCACGGCGAGGCGGTAATCGTTGCCGTCCAGTATCGCCAGCAGCTGGCCTTTACTCACCGGGTCGCCAACGTCTACTTTACGCTCCAGCAGTTTGCCGGCCACCCGGAAGGATAAGGACGTCTCGATTCTGGCCTTGACTTCCCCTGCATAATTTCTAGTGCCGGCGACGGCGTTTTGCTCGATACGAAATACCTTTACCGGGCGCGCAACCGCTTGGGCTGGTTTGTCCTGGTTGCTGCAGCCGATGCCGATTGTCAGCGGCAGCAAGAACCCGGCTAGAAGCAGCCCCTTAGTCGTCATGGAATTCTTCGATAAATGAATCATGTTGCTATCCTTCGATTGCTCAGACGATCGGAAACTGGTTAATCTTGCGTAAGCCCTTGTCCACCAAGGCTTCCGGCATGAAACGGCGCAGGAAACGCACTTGGCTGGCCTGTTTACCGGCGGTATAGCGTCTTTTGGGAACCTGTGCAGTCGCAGCTTTCAACACCGTATCCGCAACTACTTCTGGGGTGTCGCCCGCATTCACGCCATTGCGCATCAGCACTTCCATGCCGGCACGCACCGCGTCATAGACCGCAAGCGGCCGATCGGGCTTGGTTAGGCTGGCTTCGAACGCGGTGCGGGTATATCCCGGTTCAACCAAAACGACCCGGATGCCTAAGGTGCGCAGTTCGTGGTCTAGCGATTCGGAATAACCTTCAACCGCATGCTTGGTGGCGGCATACAGCGCGTTGTAAGGCGCAGGGATCAGGCCAAGGACCGAACTGATATTGACGATTCTGCCTTTCCCTTGGTTGCGCATGCTCGGCAATACGGCATTGGTGACGCGGGTGATGCCGAACACGTTGACGTCAAACAAGGCCTGGGCCTGCGCGGTGGACGACTCTTCCGCCCCGGCCAGCAAGCCGACGCCGGCATTGTTAACCAGCAGGTCAATGTGTCCGGTCTGCTTCAAGACCTCGGCTACCGTGTCGTTTACCGAGGCTTCGTCGGTGACGTCGCAGCTCAGCATCGTGATGCCGTCGACGCTCGCAAGCGCTTTGCGGCTGGTTCCGAATACGCGGTAACCTGCTTGTTGCAAGACCTTGGCCGTTGCCAATCCAATGCCCGAGGAGGTGCCGGTGATCAGGGCTATAGCATTATGTTCAGTGTTCATATCAAATCTCCTTGTGGGGTGGATAGTCTGTCGACTAAGTGTTACTATCAAAATGAAACTAAGTCACTACTAAAAAAGTATGAACGATAAAAATGTTTGCGCCGACCCTTGTCCGATAGCACGCTGCCTGGCTTTCCTCGGCGATGAATGGAGTCTATTGATCCTAAGGGACGCCCATTTCGGCCTGACCCGTTTCGATCAATTTCGGAAAAGTCTTGGTATCGCGCCGACAATGTTGACCCGGCGCTTGGCGACGCTGACCGAGGAAGGCATGCTGGAAAAACGGCTGTATTCAGAGCGTCCGCCGCGGGAAGAGTATGTGTTGACGGCCGCCGGCCGCGATTTTCTACCGGTATTGGTCATGATCGGTGCCTGGGGACACCGCTATCGCGGTGAAGGCCCGTTGGTGCATATTCAGGATGTTGAAACGGGGCAGGATATTAAACCGGTAGCCATCGACGCCGTCACAGGGGCAGAAATCGGGTCTCGCCCGCTACGCTTCGTACTGCCGGATGGCGGGTGATAGCTCGGATAACGTAGAAAATGCGCAACCAACCAAACCCGCACCAGCGTCATGGTGCTTTATGCCGACATCGGCTTCGATTCGGTAAACCGTTGAATACCCCGCAATTGCATTACCTAACGGCCTGAATTAAGTCAACAGCGTACAGTTTGCGACTCGTTTATAGATAAAACGATGCCGGTTGCGACGAACGCGAACAAACCAGATGCTACAAAAGCCAGGTTGTAGTCACCCATCAGAGTATGGACATACCCGGCACTGTAAGCGGCAATCGCCGCTCCGATTTGATGCGCGAAGCAAATCCAGCCGAAAACCACGCCGACGTTTTGCTTCCCGAATAAATCCGCTGTCAAGGCTGAGGTTGCCGGAATGGTGGACAACCAATTCATGCCGTAAATAATAGAGAAAATCATTAATTGTCCGGTAGTATCAATGCTGGGCAGCAGTATCAGCGTTGCGCCCCTAACGACGTAATAAAATGCCAACGGCCACCGCTTACCGTATCGGTCGCACAACCAACCGGATAAAATGGTGCCAAACACATCGGCCGCACCCATGACCCCCAGCGACATCGCCATGGTCATTTAGCTGAAGCCGTGTTCGATGCCATGCGGAATCAAATGAGTCTGAAACAATCCGGAGGTAGTTAAACCGCAAATGCCAAAACTCAAGGCCAACAACCAGAATTGCGGACTGAGCATGGCCGAGCGCATGGGATTTTGATCAGGCTTAAGCACCGTTCCATGAACGCCATGGTCGCCATAGGCCGACAGGCCTTTGGATACGGGATCGTCTCTTAAAAATTTCAGGATCAACGGTAAAGCCACTAAGCCTAACGCTACGGCGATAAACAGCGTCGCCGCACGCCAACCGTCATGAACATTGATTTGCATTAGGACTGGGGTAAACACTAACTGGCCGGAGGAGAAGGCTGCCCCCAATATGCCTAATGCTAACCCCCGGTGTTTATGGAACCAGCGATTGATTAACGCCGACCCCATAATCATTGAAGTGCCGCCCGAACCAGCCCCAATCAGCAATCCCCAAAACAGATACATTTGCCAGGACTCACGCATGAATACGCTACCGCCTGCCCCCAATACCGATAGTATTAGCGTGATGACGCTCACTTTTTTGGCGCCATATAAATCCATCAATCGACCTAGAAATGGCCCGGCAAGGCCGAATAAAAGCAGGTTGAGTGAAATCGCACCGCTAATGGTTTCCCTGTTCCAGTCAAACTCCTGTTCCAAGGACAGCATGATAATCCCTGGAACGGAGCGCAGTGCCGATGCAATAAACAAGCACAGAAACGTGACTGCAAGAATTACCCAGGCATAGTGAACTGAATCGGTAAGACTCTTGGGCATGGTTACATCGGACTTGGACTGAATCATAGTCTTGTGGATATAGCGAAAGATAACGTTATTCGGCGTCTGGAATCCGATCGAGTAACTCGATCAATCGGGTGACGCCTTGTAACAAAATGCCACCGACGCCCAAGGCGAACCACACCCCGATCACAAAGCCCCAATGGATCGGCGCGGCGAAAAACTCCTCTCTAAACCAGAAGGTATGTCCCCATTCGTTGAAGCCGACGCTGACCAAAATCATGAACGGCCCAAACACCGCCAAGGTCAACGGCAACGAAATGCCTTTGGCGTACAAGGGCAAGCGGGTTCTGGCATACAGCCAGGCGCAGCCGCCCAGGATCACATAGAGCGGGAAGTTGAAATAAAACTCGATGATGTGATTGGCGGTAAACGGCGTATCGCGGATCGCCACCTGATGCCAGGAGTTGTCCTGTTCGGCAAAATAACTGCCCGCCCAGTACACGGCAAAGGTGTAAATGCTGATCCACATCGTCAACGTGAAATAGCGGCGAATTTCTTCCTTGGGTGCCAGTTGATCCAGATTCCGGTCGCGCGTGGTCCATAAGTAACCCCAAAAGCCGCTGGCGACGGCAGCAATCACCGCCAGTTCGATATAAAACAGCCGCATCCAGTACTGTTCGAATCCAGGTTCGGTGGAATCCAAACCGTGCTCGATGGCAAAAGCGCCCTGATACAGTCGTAAACTGATATAGATAACGGTTAATATGCCAAAGCCTTTTAAATATTTGGGTAAGTCGATCAAATACCAAGGCAATGATTTGGGGGGTTCGGTGCTTGAGCTCACGTGTTCTGTCGTGGTAGACATGATTGTTGCTCCTGAATTAATTGAATTTGGGAATGACGGCGGCGGAAATGCTGGAGATATAGCGTTTTCCCATCGCGTCGTCGTAAAGAAACAGCAAACCACCGATACGGCTGTCCGCGTCTTTGATCAGTCCATCCAGTTTTTCCGACTCCCAGGCCGCATCCCGCACTTCAATCGTGACGGTGCGTTGTTCGCCGGGCGCGATAGGCGTGTCGTTATCCAGGCTCAGGCCGTTATTACTAACGTCATCCTTGCCGGGTACGTTGCCCGCATTGGCTAAGTCGGCGTTCATGAAATGCACGTTGGAACTGGAAAACTCGCCGATCCTGACCGCGCCTTGGCTGCGATTGTCGACATTGACTTGCAACACCATGGCACGTTGAGCCACGTTGTATTCCGCTTTTATCGTGTCGACATTGACCGTTCCGGCATTGACTTGGGCCGGTAGAGGCAAAATTCGATCCAATCCCGCTTGTAATGGGATAGCGTCCGGGTAACGGTTGGCGGTGACGGCATTCAGCGCCAATACCAATACCGGCACGCCGACTAACACCGCCTTAGCGATGAGTTTGTCCTGAGCGGTGATCAACTCATGTTCCAAACCGGCATCCAGCATGCGGTAACGGCTGATGAACAAGGGCCGACGCACCCACCATAACAACCAGCCTGCGGCCAGCATGCCCCAGAACAGGTGCCAGAACACGCCGTTGGCAAAGCCGAAGCGCTCCATATCGATCAATTCACCGTTAATGGTTTTAATCGTATTGGTGAAATCGCCGGGATCGCCGCCGATTTCCAGCCACACGCCTGGCCCCATCACCTGACCCGCGTCTTTTAAATTAAAAAACGGATGAATGTGATAACGCCCAGGCAAACGGCCTTTCAAGACCACTTTGAATTCGTAGTCGCCACCCGGCTCCAGCGCAACAGAGTTGGTCCAGGGCTTACCGTTTAGGTAACGCTCGGTACGGATCAGCACCGGCCCTGGGGTGGAGATATTCAAGAAGCTGGCTTCCGGTTTCGGCACACTGATCGGCCAGTCTTCGGCGACATGAAACTTGCCGCTGACACTGACTTCATCATTGACATTGAATTTTTGCGTGGACCATTGCACGTCGTACCACTGGATGGTGCGCATCCTGATGAACGGCTCCAGGGCTTTTTCGCCATGGGCCTGCGCGGTGGGTACTGCAAATATCGACAATACGTTGATGCAAAGCACTGCCAACAGCCAAGGTTTAATAAGTGATTTCATGACCGTTCCTCCTCAGATTTTTTTCAGATAGCTGGTATTGGCGAACCATTTACCGATGTACCACCACAGCGGATACATCAATGAACATAACAGCGCCGAACAAAACGCCGCCAACGGTGTGGCGTACTGGCCATAGGTGCGCAAGGTGCCGCGCTCGATGATGCGCAAATATTCCGGCATACCGGTACGGATATATTGAAAACCAAACAAATCGGCCACCGTCAGCTGGCTGTTGTGGTATTCGACCGCTTGGTGGAACATGCCGAAGATCGGCCAGTTGGTGGGGTAGAACAACAAAGCAAAGGCCGCGCCGCCAAAGATCGAGGTGATGGTCAAGCTGTTGGTCAGCATCAACAAGGTATCCAATACCAGTGCGCCAGGCACCATGGTCGCCGGCAGCACCATGTTGATGGGGAAATAGTTCCAGTAGTGGTAGGCAAATACGCGGGTGACCCAGGTGCCCAGCAACAAGGCTGCGACGCATAAAGTCGCGCCCAAAGGCAGTCGGAACTTGTCCCACAATACCGCCTGCACGGCGGCTGGAAAGGTAATGCCGATCAGCGGCGTGACCAATGGCCACCATTGCCGATCTTTCCAATCGACCCAGAAGTCCCAGTCGCCGACGGTCAGGGCAAAATGCAGATGGAACGATCCGATGAATAAAAATAGAGCCAGCACCAGGATCAGATAATCGTAAGCCCTGGCCAAGCGGGCTTTTTCGCCCCGATAAGGTTTGAATGTTGAAATAGGAATTTGTGCAGACATAGTAGATTCCCCCATGATGTCTTGTAGTAAACGACAGTTGTCACATGATCGATTGGGCGCGTCGCCAACCGAAAGCTACCCTTGGGGAGTTAAACCCTATCCGCTGGACGACACGCTCGCGGTATAAATTAGGGGGAATTGGATGCGCTGTGAAATGGTGAAATTTCATCCGCCATCATCAAGACTGTTCATACCTGCCAGCAGCGATTTTGTTTAGTATGCAGCCGCATTTATTGGGAATATCCACATGGCCAATCTACGTACCTTCGACTTAAACCTATTACTGGCTTTCGATATTTTGATGCGGGAGCGCAATGTCACCCGCGCGGCGGAATGCATGTTCGTCACGCAGTCGGCGATGAGCCATACCTTGCACCGCTTGAGACAGCAATTGAACGATCCGGTCTTGGTTAAATCGCCTGCCGGCATGCAACCGACGGCATTGGCGTTGGCCTTGGTGGAGCCGGTACGCAGTCTGTTGCAGGAAATGGAACGGCTACTCGAGACACCCCAGGCCTTCGATCCGGCATCCAGTCAGCGCCGATTCACCATCGCCGCGACCGATTACATGGAGTTTTTGATCTTGCCCGAGTTGTCGCAATTGATTGAGCAAACGGCCCCTGGCGTGGATATTCATGTCAAACGGACGGAATCGGCTTTTCCGTTGGCGCAGCTGGAAAACGGCAGCCTGGATGTAGTGTTGGGTTTTGCTTCGGTACTGAATCCGCCCGCGCATTTGCACTGCGAAGATTTATTCATGGATCGCATGGCTTGCGTGGTCAGGCAGGATCACCCGAGCATCAAAGCCGCTCCGTCGTTGGAGGAATATTTGGCGGCGACGCACATGCTGATCTCCAGAACCGGCGATAAATTGGGGGTGATAGACGAGAAATTGACCGAGCTGGGCCTGGAGCGGCGTATCAATTTCATCGTGCCGCATTTTTTATCGGCACCCTTGATTGTTGCCCAGACCAATATGATTTTGTCCTTACCCTATCGCCTGGCCGTGGCCTTCCAGAAACTGCTGCCACTGCAAGTATTACCCGTGCCGGTCAACTTGCCGGACTACGATTTGGCGATGATTTGGCATCCGTTGTGGGAAAAAGACCCGGCCCACGGCTGGTTGCGCGAACAGATCAGCATCATAGGCCGGAAAATAGCGGCGAGTGAAATACGGCTTTAACGTCCTGGCAGGCCCGCGGCCAAGGTCTTGACCTTCAACAGGAAGTAAGGCGGTTTGGATTGATCATCGCCGCCGTTCAACGTCGCCGAACGATGCAAGCGATTAACCACGGCATAGAGTTGTCCGTTAGCGCCAAAACTAAAAGAATCGACCCATGAAAGCCGAGGACATTGCGCCAATTGCCGGTATTGTCGGTTAGGAGTTATCACGCCAATCGCATTATTGGCCAAGTCGCCCAGATAAATATTGTTGTTCTCATCGATGCTGATACCGTCCGAGATCGGCTTGTCGCTGTAGCGGTCAACCCGTTGAGCGAGTTCTTGAGGCATTAACGCTTCATTGACCAAATCCGCCGCTTTGATCCGATAAAGACTGAGACCGTGCATCGGTCCGAAGTAAACCCATTCGTTGGCCAAATCTTCGGTAATGGGATTAACGCCAATATGCGGCTTCACTAATTCGCCCGACGGGGTTTTCACCTGAATCGGCACATTGTCTATGACTAAATCGACGTTTTCCGGCACCACACTTTTATGGCCTTCCAGCACCCGCCGAGCCGCGCCGGTGGACAAGTTGACCACAATCAAGGCGGCATTCGCGCCACCCGCCGGATCACTGATAAACGCATGATTGTGGTTGGCATCCAAAGCAAAGTCATTGACGAACGCATCCTTGGGTGCAATCGGCGAAGGCAGGTATATCAATCGCTGAAGTTTGTTGGTTTTGGTATTCCAGCCAACCAGTTTGGGCGTCACGCCGCTACGCATGCCATTGTCCAGCATCCAAACGATACCGTTGGCGTCGGAGCGGATACCCAGCACCGAGTCGAGCTTGATAGGCGCAGTCGAATCGGCCGCAGACATGTCGTTATTCGGAAAAGGGACCAAGATTTGATCCTTGTATTCAACCACGGTGTATTGCGGCTGATAAAACTGATGTTGGCTCATGATGATCCGGCCACCTGCAGTCGCTGTGACATTGCCCGGTCCGCTATCGAGGTTGGCGAATACCTCAAAATTAGAATTGCCATCAGCCAGGGCCTCAAAGGCAACAAATAGCATGACTATGCTGGATAGAGTTACACGGTTCATTGTCATCTCCGAGATATTGTTGGATTAGACAACACCATACGGGATCGTTAAACCACTGTTAAATGACATTATTTCATCACGTCCCATTCAGATAATTGATGATGATTTAGTATTCAATCTTGCCAATACCGCTCTTTCAATGTATCAATACAGGATAAAAATTCGCTCAAGATTGTTCCAACGAACTTATTAACCTGTCTGCTCTCGACTTTACTGCTGACATTCGCTGAAATACTTGAATGACCCAAATTGCCCGATTGGTTGAGGTCGCCAAAGGCTGCTTTGTAGTCCTCCAGTTTCCAAATCTGGCTATGACCGACTGGCCGCTTTGGAGACTTGCGAGTGGCAAAAATGGGTCGAAATGAGTCAACCACTGTTAGCGTTCGTCTGATTTTTGATGTGTTATGGCCCCCAATAATCAAAATGAAAAATAACCCCTTGAGGGATTTCAAAGGTTAGCCAACCTCCACATTCGATTTTGTGTGGGCCAGGATTAATCAAGCCGGCTTCGCCGATTTTGTAAGGCCATATCTTGCTGTCGACAAGAATGGGGTCACACTTTCCGCCGTTATCATCTTCGATTGCAAGATAGGTTTTGCCATCGCTGGTTGTTTCGACATGACCTCGCAAGTAACCGTCGTCGCAAGCAGCGGCCGAAATCATGAAGACAACGGTCGCTATAGCTTGACGACTACGCGTATATGCCTCGGCGGTCATCCCTATTAGCGGCTTCCCACAAAAGGATTACTGCGCATCTCTTCGCCGAAGGTCGACATGGGTCCGTGTCCCGGAATGAACGCGACGTCGGGGCCGAGCGGCCATAGCTTTAGCCGAATCGAATCGATCAGGGTTTGATAATCGCCCCGTGGGAAATCGGTGCGGCCGATCGAGCCTTTGAACAGCACGTCGCCGACGATCGCCAAGCGGTCCGTGGCACTGAAATAGACCACGTGGCCGGGCGTATGCCCTGGGCAATGGATGACTTGCAAGGTTTGGTTGCCGACTTTTACGCTGTCGCCGTTTTTTAGCCAACGGCTGGGGGTAAAGCTTTCGCATCGAGGGAATCCGAACATGCGGCATTGTTCCGGCAAGCTTTGTATCCAGAAGTCATCGTCCTGATGCGGGCCGATGATCGGTAAATTGAGTTGTGTCGAAAGTTCGGCGACGCCCCCGATATGGTCCATGTGGCCGTGGGTGAGCAGGATAGCTTCGAGCTCGACGCCTTGTTTTTCGACTTCCGCCAGCAAAACATCTAAATCTCCGCCGGGATCGACTAGCGCGGCTTTGTGGCTGTGTTCGCAAACCAACAATGTGCAATTTTGCTGATATGCGGTGACTGGGATGATGGTATAGCGCATGATCGTGTTATGACAAAGCGCATCGAGGGCTTCGATGCGCTAATGGTTTTTAGATATTGAGTAGCAGGTGGGCCGGTGCTTCCAGGCTTTCTTTGATGATGCCCAAAAATTGCACGGCTTCCTTGCCATCGACCAGCCTATGGTCGTAGGAAAGAGCTAGATACATGATGGGGCGAATTACGATTTCCCCGTTTTCGACCACGGGCCGGTCCTTGATGGCGTGCATGCCAAGGATGGCGCATTGTGGCGGAGTGAGTATAGGGGTGGACAGCATAGAGCCGAATATGCCGCCATTGGTGATCGTAAACGTGCCGCCGCTCAAATCCTCGACGCTGATCGAGCCGTTGCGGGCTTTGGTGCCAAAGTCTTGTATGCCTTTTTCGATGCCGGCGAAATCGAGCTGATCGGCGTCACGCAGGATGGGGACTATCAGGCCGCGCGGCGTGGTGACGGCGATGCCAATGTCGTAATAGCCGTGATAGATGATGTCGTTGCCGTCGATCGAGGCATTGATAGCCGGGAAGCGTTTGAGCGCTTCGATCGACGCTTTGACGAAAAATGACATGAAACCCAGTTTGACGTTGTGTTTGGCTTCGAAGCGTTCCTTGTATTGGTTGCGTAGATCGATGACGGCTTTCAGGTTGACTTCGTTGAACGTGGTCAGCATCGCCGCGTTTTGTTGAGCCTGCAATAAGCGTTCCGCGATTCTGGCGCGCAGTCTCGTCATCGGTACTCTTTGCTCAGGGCGCAAGCTGGCGACGGCCGTTGCAGACAAAGGTACTTGGCGGCTGTCGAGTGCGGGCGTCGGCTCTTCCGGGCTGGCTTGCTGTTCGTTTAGATAGTCCAGTACGTCGGACCTAAGAATACGGCCGTGTTTACCCGTGCCGGTGAGCGCGGCTGGATCAATGTCTTTTTCCGCGACCAATTTGCGTATGGACGGGCTAAGGATGGGTTCCTCTTTATTGGCTGGTTGAGTCTGTGGCTTGGCTTGCTGTTGTACTTCGAACTTTGCCAGCACTTCGCCGCCGACCACGGTGTCTCCGGCATTGCGCACAATTTCGGTTAATACCCCGCTGGAGGGCGCGGGCACTTCCAGAATGACCTTGTCGGTTTCGAGATCGGCCAGGCTTTCCCCAGCATCGACCCAATCGCCGGGCTGCTTGTGCCAAGTCACCAGAGTGGCATCTGCAACGGATTCGGGGAGACTCGGAACCAGAATATCAAAACTCATTTTTTCTTCCTTCGTTTTCGCCAAACAGGGCTGTGTGGACTACGGCTTTTTGTTCGTTCAAGTGGGTTTTGTAATTGCCGACCGCCGGAGCGGCGCAAGGCAGGCGGCCAGCATACATGATTGGAATGTTGTCATCGATGATTTCGTAAAAATGGTGTTTGCTTTGATACCAAGCGCCTTGGTTTTTGGGTTCCTCTTGGCACCAGACCACTAATTCCACATTAGGAAATTTATCGATTTCGGCTTTGAAACAGTCGTTTGGGAACGGATACAGTTGCTCGATACGTATGATGGCGATATGGCTCAACTTGGCTTCGCGCCGCGCTTCCAGCAAATCGTAGTAAACCTTGCCACTGCACAGAATCAGGCGAGTCACGTGATAAGGGTCAATGTCGTCGATTTCGCCGATGATCGGTAAGAACTGCCTGTCGGTCAAATCGGCTAGACTGGAAACCGCGAGCTTGTGCCGCAACAGACTTTTCGGGCTCATGACGATCAGCGGTTTGCGATACTGGCGGATCAACTGC
>Ga0116153_10003057_pt1 | contig 12210 bp, 9 predicted proteins | sample AD_UKC028_MetaG_FD_89896 | JGI IMG/M metagenome (GOLD analysis project Ga0116153, IMG submission 89896) | Active sludge microbial communities of municipal wastewater-treating anaerobic digesters from USA - AD_UKC028_MetaG | ecosystem: Engineered > Bioreactor > Anaerobic > Digestate | place: USA... | reverse complement strand
GACGCACGCGACGCTCTACCACCTCGACGCCTACAGCGAACTGATCGATTCGCCGGGCCTGCAGGAATTCGGCCTCGGCCACCTCGACCGCCAGGAAATCGAATACGCCTTCCGCGAATTCCGTCCCTATCTCGGCAAATGCCGCTTCCGCGACTGCCACCATGACCGCGAGCCGGACTGCGCGCTGACTGCCGCCGTCGCCGCCGGCAAGGTCGACGCGCGGCGCTTCGCCGTCTATCACCGCATCATGGGCACGCAACGCGCGGACTGAACGCCGCGCCAGTGCTCAGGATTTTTCCGCCAGCCAGGCGTGCGCCCCCAGCCCGGCGGCGCGGCCGGTGGCGAAGCAGGCGGTGAGCAGATAGCCGCCGGTCGGCGCTTCCCAGTCGTTATAGTGGTACGCACATATCGCTTGCGCGAAAATATTTCCGTGTATAGTGTAAAGGTATATTAAGTATGCATTTATACATGACTGCAAATTATGGCTATAAGTTGGTTTTTCCCGACGCCCAGCTGCTCACCGAGGCGGGCTTTGAAAAAGTCGCGCACGTCCCAAGTATTTTTGATTCTCAGCCGGGATATGCTCGATTAGCCAGTCAGTTTCTAATTGACCGAGCGTTAGGTTCTTGGGATCCTAAGAATCGAGGCGCTCGTCTCAACCCCCAGCCACCGTCCAGGGTATCTATAAGAAACATCGGCTATTGGCTTTGCAACGCGCTTGAGTGGGCAGAAGTGCGTGATGACATCAACCTGATGACGGCGGACTACACCACGGTGCTAATTGGCCGCTACCAACATGAAATGTTGAAGGGCATCTGGTCAGCCCATCACGAGCCGCTGAGTGCCGAAACGGTCAATGCGCGGGTGCGAACAGCGCTGGATTTCCAAATGTGGGGTGCTGACAAGGGCCACCGTGAGCCCTTCATAATTCCCACTGTGATACGTAGCTATGTGACTGGATCCCACACCAACAGCAAAAGCCACGAAGCCAAGACCGTCGAATCGCGCAGGGGCAAGGTAAAGGTCAACAAGCGAACACTATCCTTCCCAAGAGACGACGAGATCAAGGCATGGCGACAGCGCGTGTATGAACAACTAATTGTTGGCGCAACCGAAGGGTTGATGGTTGACCACATCCTGAATACCGCGATCCGGCGCGAGGAACTAGCCTGCTGGCGTGTTGATACCTTGCCTCTCAATCCCCAGCACTGGAAGGTCATCAACCCCAGCCAGCCCGAGGCGGTGCAGCAGGTCGTTGTCGAAATTAGGTTCGGCACGAAGGGCAGAGAGTTTTACATCGACGAATACGGCGACAAGGTAGGGCCGCAGGGCAACATTCATGTGCCCCTCTGGCACGCAAAGCGCATTCATGAATACAGGCAAAAGGAAAGGCTGCTCTCCCTCAAACGTGCCACCAAAGGGCTCCGCGACCCAGCAAAAGCGCGGCGCATCATCGAGCAGAGTGTCCATCTTTACATCAATGCCAAGACCGGCAAGCGCTATAACGGCTCCCAAATCTATGAATTCTGGACCAACGTGGAGGGACCTAGACACTGGAGTCCACACCTGGGGCGGGATTGGTGGGCTTGCCAATATTTGTGGCAAAAAATGAAGGAACACATCGCTCTGATCAAGCAGGTACAGGGAATTGCCAATCCCCACTCTGATCATCCTCTAGTGCGCGCATTGCGGGACATCGCCCAGACCGTGATCCAGTTCGACATCCAGCCACAACTGCGTCATGCCAGCAGTCAGACCACCGAAATATACCTGCAGTGGCTGTTTAACCAGCTGCGCGTGCCGCTCGATCTGACGCGCAAATGGCAGGAAGAGGACGAATCAACCGAAGGTGAAAAACCGTGAGCATCCGCAACCCAATCAAGGATCACCTCAAGAAGCATGGCGGTGTCGAACTGGTCGAGCCGGTCCTGGCTCCAGCAACCGCCGATCCCCTCCGCTTCTGGACAAACCACCCAACGGAGCCCTATTTGGTTAACCTACATGTGTTTGCAAAAGGTGAATCGGAGAATCCCCATTCGGGCGGCGCCGGAATCTGGTCCGGCGCATTCTCCGGCCGCCCGGGGCTCATAGCCGAACTGGCCCCCGCAATCCAGGCACGCCTAACGTTGGCGGTTGCAGGTACGTGTGCAGGCTACACAAACGCGCTGCGCTCGTTCTGGCGCGTGTTCGATCAGTTGGAGGCTACGACCGTCCTTGACGGTCGAAAGGTGGAACGGCTGACTAGTGTGGCCCAGCTCACCCATTTACACGAAGCCGCCGCGCACCACGCCAATGTCGACTCGTCACGTTTCCAAATTTTTGTGCGCATCGTCGATGATGCGCGTCGGCTCTTGCGCCTTGCGCCCTTGTTGTGGCCCCTCCGTTCATTGGGTGAGCCGAAACGGCAATTGATTCCCGACAACCAGGCCAAGGCGATAAAGATCGCGATCAAGCAGGACTGGGAAAAGGTGCGCAAGAAATGGGCGCGGCATGACGCGATCCGTAGGGCGGAAGAACCTGACACACTCTCCAATTACGAAAGACATGATGCCTCAATAGTTCGTCAGTACTCCGAGCACAATGAGGAGTTGCGGCACCATTGGCAGCACCTCGAGCGCATCCAGAATGCCACCAGCCGAATTCTACCGACGCCGGAGAAGTTACGAGATGGCGTATCCAACCTGAACGCGTACACCGGGCTTGAGCTGACGCTGATGCGCGCCATCGCCTTTCCGACACGCCATGAAGCCGACATTGCCTTCCATGCGGCGTTGATGGGCAGTGGCTGGAACCCGTCGACCTTAATTACCGGCATCGATGCCACCTTGCCCGAGCGCATCTTCCCGCACCCTAAGGATGCCGGGCAGAACGTCCTGGTGGTCGATGCGCCCGCGGACGAGGTAGGCAACACAGAGGAAGTCACCATGCAGGGCAGCAAGCGCCGTGCCGGTGGGCGTACGCAGTTCTGCATGGGGCTTAAAAAGAACCCTGCCAGTCCACCCGCTATCGTTGCAGCCTGGCTAGAACGCACAGCAACACTCCGTAAGCAGTTGAAACAGGACTGCGCGGCGGCAAGCGCCGAACTGACAAAACTCAAGGTAGGCGGGGCGCCGCAGGAAACCATCGAGCGACAGTTTATGCACGCGCAGAGCCTTCAGAGCGGCCTACGCAACGTTTGGCTATACGTCGATTTGAATGGAAAAATCAACTGGATCGACGGAAAAAGATGGGCGACTTACAGTCGCCCAGACGGGGCAAAGAAGAAACGCAGCTACCTCGACCAAGTCATCTCAGGCCTCAACGCCGAGCGGGCGGCCCGCGGCGAGCGGGAAATCGGTAACATTACCCCGAGCGACTTCCGCGACATCTATGCCAGGTGGGTCTATAACCAGACAGGCGGCAATATCATCGCCGTTATGTTTGCATTGGGACATGCCAGCCTGAGATCCACCAACCCCTATGCCGATAACAACATCTACTCCGCCGAAGCCGACGAAACCGTGTTCCGCTTCATGACTCATTTGGCAAAGGAGCTGGAGCAAGGGCGTGTCGATCTCACCATCCTCGCGCAACTCGTGCGTCATGGACCGCTGTCTCCGGAGATGCGGGGGCGCCTGGAGGAATACCGCGGGCTGATGCTTTCGCGCATCAAGGTCGGCTGTGCCGACGTGAAGCATCCGCCACCCGACATCGAGCCAGATCACAAGGAGGGCGAGTGGTGCGGCACGCACCGCTGCCTGCGCGATTGCCGAAACGCACGGTTCCTCCCCGATTCACTGGACGGCATCTCCATGCGCGTCGAGGAACTGCTGGTCATGTCGGATTTCCTGCCGTTCGAGACTTGGATACGGGGCGACTTTGAAAAGGAACTCGAGGCCGGCGAGTACCTACTGGCCGAGCTTTATCCTGCGGAAGCGGTGGAAAAGGCACGGACTCACTGGCGGGAAAAGATTGCTAGTGGCCATTACGTGGTACCGGGCGTGGGGCTGATTCGTAAGGAGGCGGCATGAATTCACCCAACCATCTATCTGCCTCCTCCATCGACCCCGTCGATCCGGGCCGGATTGCCGCGCTGAACCGCTTCAAGCTGGAAGAGTTCCAGCACCTGTCGCAACATGACTTGCTGCTGGCGCAATCCATTGCCGGCCACGGCGAAGATTGGGGAATCTGGAAGACCCCCAAAGCCATTTACCCCGGAAAACTTCGATCCGACATTCGCTCCATCGACCTCGCCAAACGCCTGCGCGATTACCTTGCCAAGGAACCGATAGCCGAGACCTCGCTCGACGTGCTTGTGGATGAGGGGGTGCTGGTCCTAACGCGGTTGGCCTTGCTGCTGCGACTGGCACCTACCGGCGGGCAAAGCAAGTCAAAAAACCTGCGACTCAAGCCAAGTACGCTTGCACATCAGGTTTACCTAGTAGGTTCTAAAATCATCGCCCGCGCGATCCGGCGCAGGATCAAGCACCCCGACGCGACAGGACTGTTCGCCTGCCTCGACGAAGACGCCGTACGGGAACTGGGTCAGGATAAACGTACCCGAATCGAGCTTGAACGACTCGCGACTCTGGCGGCGCGAGGCTGGTGGAGCGACCTGCCGCCGCAACCGGACGTTACCTGCACGACTAATCCACGAGGGCCAAAACAGGCCCGGCTGCTGGAGGACATTCCAGGCGAGTACCAGCCTATCCCAGACGATTGGTTGGCTGAAATTGGTCCCCGCATCCTGTGGCTGATCCGTGACCTGGGACAGAATCTGCTTCCCTTGCTGGAGGACTTCCTCGACTATCTGGAAAGCTTGGATTGGTCGGAGATGACGAGAGACAAAATTCAAACTTGCGTCAACAAATTCATTGCGAGGCATCTGCTCGAACACCCGTGGATGGATCGCACTGGCAAACTGCTCCAACCCTGCTTCCCGCTGACGACCAGCAGAAAATCTAAGGGCAATTTCGAGTGGCCGCCTCGAAACTACAAGCAACTGAAGATCCTCAGCGGCGCCCTGCAGTCGGCGCACCTGTTTTTCACTCTACTCGCTTCTGCAGGGCGCATCGGTGAAATCGAAACGCTGCCGCGTTCGTGCGTAAGGCCCGAGCGGGACGGCAAGGACTACGTGTGCGGGTGGACTTACAAGCTCTCTGGCAGCCTGTTCGGGGATGCCCGCCAATGGCCGGCGCCTGTGGTGCTGGTGCAGGCGCTTGGGCAACAGGCGCGCCTTGCGGCTGTCTGGAGTCGCCTGCCGCCCGGACAACTTCAAGACGGTCTCCCCACTGCTCTTCCCGCCCACCAGGCTCTGTGGCTCTCGCTCGGAGTCGGAGGCAAAGGCAGCGCGGCCAATCAGTTAGGCCACTGTGGCAACGCGCTACGGGTGCTCGCTAAACACGTGGGCATGGATCCGAAACCCGGAGGGATCAACCTGCATCCTCACCGATTTCGGAAGACCATCGGGCGGCTCGCCGGGGTTGCGCTGTTCAATTCCCCGCTGGTGCTGAAGCGACTCTTTGGCCATAAGCGTATCGAGATGACCCTGCACTACATCCTCTGCGACCCGGACATCCGAACGGAAGCAGAGAGGGTGCTACGCGAACTGCGCATCCTGAATTGCGCCGAGGCGCTGGAGGAAGTGCGAGACGCCATCGTTGCGGGCGCCACGCTGCCCGGTCACAGCGGCGCACCGGCGGAGCGATTGGTAGAGGCGGTTCAGGCACACGAGGCCCACCTTGCCAAAGCCGGCTGCGTCTGGGTGGATGGCAGCGCCTACGAACTCGCGTACCTGATGACGGCCAACGGCCAGGGCTGGCGCTTCATCCAGAAAAATATCGTGTGCACCAAGGTGCCCGGCGAGGACGGCTTATGCCGCAAGAAGCGCAACCGGGGCGAGCCAGATACATCGAACTGCAAGCTAGAATGCAGCAACCGAATCGTGCTCGCGCTTGAACGAAGGGACGTCGGAGAGGTCGTTGAAAGCTACCTCGACGTCGCCCGTCGGGCTCGTGCCGATGAGCAATACATGGTCTTGTACGAGGCGATGCAACGGTTCGCTGAGGAACTGGACTCCTTCCCGGATATCAAGGCTCAGTACCTGGCCGACTCGGACGTGCAGTCGCTGCTCGCCACATGTCAGGAACTTCCTCAATGAGCGAACAGCACAAACTCGCCGCGGCCCGGCGCGGCGCCGCACGCACCGCGCAGATGGAACAGCAGGTGACCGAGGCGATGCGGGCGATCCACGCCGACCTACAGGCCAACGACGGCATCTATCCACACAACGGCGGCGCGGTCAGCATGGCGGAACTGGCGCGGCGGGCAGGCATCAGCGAGTCGAGTTTCTACAAGAAGGAGCCAGAGAATGTCGCCCTTAAGGAACGGGCCGCGCTCTGGCTCGACACGCTCAAGAAGAAGGAAACCGTGGGGCGCATGCGCGTCAAGAAGACGCTGTCCCAACGGGCAGAGGATTGGCATCAGAAGCACGCTGCCCTAGAGCAGCGTCACATATGCACTGAACTGGAACTGCAGGCAAGCAAGGCCGAGTGGGAAAAGGAGCACAAGGAATTGACCGAAAAGATCGCTACCCTAGAACGTGAAAACGCCACCTTGATCGAACTACTCAAATCCGGCGGCGACCGAAAAGTGACACCGCTGCGAGTCAAGGAGAAATAAATGGCCCGCCCCAGCATCATTCCATCCGTCCGGCTGCGCCTTGAGGAATACCTTGAGCAACACGAGGCCGAGTACTTGGCCCAACCCGAGGCCACCCGCAAGCCGACCCTGCCCTACACCGGTGACTTCAAGGTCAACGTCCGTGCTCTGGCCGAAGCCATTGGCCTCAAGCAGACCCAGGAGAAGTACCTGTACGAGCGTGAGGAACTGTTCAGTCTCGTAAACCTCACCGCCGAGGGCCAAGGCCTGCTGCCGATTGGCGCACGCACCCAGCCGCAGATCGACAAGTCGATCCGGGAGCGGTTGATCATGCAAGCCACGGGAGCGCGCGTAGATGCGCAGGCTGCCGTAGAGTCCAAGGCTCGGGAGGAAGCGTTGACTGAAGCCCTTGCCCTAGCTAACAGCCAGAACGCCGATTTACGAGCTGAAAACACCCGTTTGCGCGCGCGTCTGGAAATGGTTCAGAACGGAATGCTGGCGCGAGTGGACGAATGATCAAGGCCGGCTCGACCCAAGTCACCGTTGAACGCGTGCTCTCGAAGCTGGAGAGGGGCGTGATCTTCTCCGGCCGTCAGGCGGACGGTGAGCGGATTCGGGTCAAGCTCTCAGGCATCGACCTGTCTCCTGAAATCGGCGAGACGTATCACGTCGACGGACTGATCCACACCTTCACGGATAAGTTCAAGGTCTCGGTCAAGCAGATCAATGTCAGCAAGATCACGCGGGTCAATGCCGTAGGTGCCCTGTTGATACCATTCCTTGAGCGTTTGCCGAATGTCGGGCCTGTTCGGGCAAAGCGGCTGCTTGAAGCCTTCGGTGATGATCTGACCCAAGCCCTGACCGATCCCGATCGGCTGGGCGAGGTGGCAAAGGCACTCGACCCCGCCAAGCCCGTCCTCGCCAGCAAGATTGCCGCTCAGGTGTTTTCCGCGATGACCCACAAGGCCGAGGAAGAAAACTCAGCCAGAGCAGAAGTTGAGTTCCTCTCCTTGCTTGAAAAAGCCGGAGTGACCAAGACCGGCGCGGCTCGGCAACTGTGGCGCTTGGTGGGTGGTGCGGGATCGCAGGAACGCTTGCTCAAGAACCCCTACCTCGCTGCTAGCATCCTCGATTGGAAGTCAGCCGATCACCTCGGCAAGAACCTGCTCAGGCAGGCTGACCCGAAGATCGACGTCAAGGATCACCCCCATCGCTTGCTTGGTGCGGTGGATAGCGTCTGGCGTGACCTATTGGGCGACGGGGACAGCGCCAGCGAGGAAGAACCTTTCTTAGCCCTTTTGCGTCGTCGTGGCGTCGATCCCGATCTTGCCCTAGGCCTTGCCCGCAAGAAAGGCGCTGTGGCTGAATCTGAGGCATTGCTGCGCGCTCCTGGTGCCGCCTACATTGAGAACTCGCTGGCGAACCGGCTGCACGACATGGAGCAAGCCGTTTGCCCGGTCATTATCCCCGATGATCGACGCCTCATGGAATTAGTTAATCAAGCGGAGGCGGATACCGGCCTCGAACTCTTTCAGGAGCAACGGGATGCCGTAGTGACGTTGATCAAACGTGCTGTCGCCTTGCTCCAGGGTGGCGCGGGTGTTGGCAAGACCACCGTAATGAAGGTGCTGGCCGCCGTGTGGGAACGTCTGGGTGGCAATGTCGTGCTGGGTGCATTGGCTGGCAAAGCGGCGCTTGGATTGGCCCGTGGTGCCAGCTCACCAGGGCAACCAAGGCTCGGCTATACCGTCGCCCGGTTGATCAGCATGCAGGCCGCTTCATGCGAAGGCAAGCCGCCACGCGCCGATAGGGTCGTGTTCAACGACAGGACGCTGATCGTTCTGGATGAAGCCTCGATGCTGGACACCCCTGGCCTGCACGAACTCCTGTCGTACCACCCCATCGGTGCCCGGTTGCTTCTAGCGGGAGACCATGGCCAGTTGCCTCCGGTTGGATGGGGCTGCGTCTTCCATGACCTTGTGAATGACGGATCGCGTCTAACCAATCTGACTACGGTTCGCCGCCAGTTAAGCGGCAGTCCGATCCCGATTGCCGCTGCTGCCATCCGCGACGGCAATGTGCCTCACATCGACGATTGGACGGGCGCTGGCGCGGGCATCTTCGTCGTACCGAAGGACCGGGACTATGTCGCCCAATACCAAGAGCTTCTTGGGCTCTCGCCGGACACAATGGCCATTGCGGCTCGTCGTTCCACCGTCGATGCCTTCAACTACAACGCTGCCCATCGAATCAGGGACGTGAACCTGCCCGTGGTGCGTCTCGGTCCTCTGGCTTCCGTTGCCGTGGGCGATCCGATTGTCTGCACCCGCAATCGCTACCGTGACGGCCTATTCAACGGTCTGCTTGGCAAGGTGACTGAGATTGATGGCGACTTGAATATCTCTGTATTGTGGGATGGTGAGACCGAACCGCGATTGCTCGACAAGGACGCCGCGCAGGACTGCGAACTGGCCTACGGAATTACGTGTCACAGGGCGCAAGGATCGGCGGCCAGGGCGGTATTGGTGATCCTTGAGAACACGCCCCTCGTGACGCGAGAATGGCTTTACACGGCGATTACGCGGGCGCGCGAGAGGGTTGTGATCATCGGAGACAAGGCCGATCTGGAAAAGTCCGTGGAGCGGCGAACTAAACGAACAACAGGATTCAGAGCGGTATGGAAATGAGCGCAGGGCTGTTAAGGGGAAGCTTTGTAAAAGTCGCACCTTTGTTTCATGCGACTTTTATGAATACCCCATTACAGACCGTAGCGACCAATGCTCCGTGGCTAGAGGTGGGGCAGCGCCCCAAGGTACCCTGATGCTCGATTCCGTTGCGCCACAAGTCGCCATAATCGGAGGTGGTCCGGCCGGCCTGATGGCTGCCGAGGCACTGAGCCTTGCGGGTATTCAGGTCGACATTTACGACGCCATGCCATCAGTGGGACGCAAGTTTCTTCTCGCCGGCATTGGTGGTTTGAATATCACGCACAGCGAGCCTTACGATACGTTTTGCGCGCGCTATGGTGATCGTCAGTCGGAGTTGCAACCGATGCTCGACCGACTTCCGCCAAGTGCCGTCCGCTCGTGGGCAAACGGGTTGGGCATTGATACCTTTATCGGCAGCTCCGGCCGTGTATTCCCTTCAGAAATGAAAGCGGCGCCATTGCTGCGGGCTTGGCTACATCGCTTACGCAGTGCCGGTGTGCGTCTGCATGTACGTCATCGCTGGTTGGGGTGGAATAGCGAGGGCGGATTGCGACTGGCCACTACCAATGGCGAGACGTCGGTAAAGCCACAGGCGACGATCCTGGCGCTGGGCGGAGCAAGCTGGCCGAAACTGGGTTCTGACGGCGCTTGGGTGCCACTGTTGCAGGCTATGGGTGTAAGCATTGCCCCATTGCAAAGTGCTAATTGCGGCTTCGAGGTGGCGTGGAGCGAACATCTACGAAGCAGATTTGCCGGTGCGCCGGTCAAGTCGGTCGCCCTAACATTCACCGATGCTCAGGGGGTTACTGAGCGCCGGCAAGGCGAGATGATCATTGGGGCGGATGGTATCGAAGGTAGCCTGATCTATGCATTCTCGCGACAGTTGCGCGAGTACCTAAATGCCCATGGCAGGGCGACATTCACCCTTGATTTGGCGCCCGGGTATGAAGCTCAGCGATTGTTGGCAGAAGTCTGCCATCCTCGCGGGTCGCGTTCGATCTCTAGTCACTTGAAAAGCCGGATTGGTATCACGGGCGTCAAGATGGCGCTAGTGCACGAAGTTCTGAGTAAGGCGCAAGTTGCGGATGCTGCCACGCTGGCGGCGGCGATCAAGACCTTACCTATCACTGTGCATGCAACCGGCCCTATCGAGGAAGCCATCAGCACCGCAGGTGGTGTGTGCTTTGGTAGCCTTGACGACAATCTGATGCTCAAAGAGTTGCCTGGAGTATTTGTGGCTGGGGAGATGGCCGACTGGGAAGCACCGACTGGCGGGTATTTGCTCACCGCTTGCTTCGCAAGTGGTTTGACGGCTGGAATGGGTGTGCTCAAGTGGCTACGTGCTACTTGCATAGTTAACCCCACATCACCTGCAAATAGCACCACATTGCGTGGCTGATTCTCTTCCCGCAGTGTTTCCCGTGTGGTTAGCGATGCTATCTCATCGCGAAAACTTCTCAACCGGTTTTCACAACGAGCACAGCCTGGGCTCGGCGAAGCCGAACGAGCCAAAAGGCAAGCGAGCGAAGCGGAGCGCGGCAGTTGCGAAGTGCAGGTGCCAATTTGGCAAGTCAATTGCCACCCTACCGACATTCAGATGCTTCAAAGCATCTGGTTGTACGTGATAAAAATCTTTTCCGCTCGGTCGAGGGATAAAGCAACCCCCGGAGACTTACCGTCAAGGATCTTCGAGTTACGGATGAGCCATGCTGTCGGCGCAAAGTGATCGAAAATCGGAATAGTGTCAGGCAACACTTTAAATACCGCCTCGGTTTGCTTGACGAGGCGTTCCGTGGTTCTTTCTACAGCTTTCAGCTTCTCGGCGGTTATCTGAAGCTTTTCATCGAGCGCATCACCGAAGTCGGAGACCGCCAAGCCCCGCAGTCTTAGGATATTCCTCGTGCGCTTGGCTTCGCCTTGCGTGAAACGCTTGGTACGAACCTCTTCAACAATTCAATTTCTACTGGAAAGCCGTCCGGTGGTCTGTGTGAGTATAGGAAACCACCGTTTTCTGTACGCAGCTTACTAGCTGTCGTTTTCAGAAGACGACTGCACCAATTAACTGGACGTAACGCCCGGAGTGCAGTCAGCTCCTGATAGCCCAATATCAGGAGTCATCTTCACCAATCTCGACTATGCTCAATACTCGTGTGCACCAAAGCGAGGTATGGGCATGGCGTCAGACGCACGAATTACCGAGCGCGGGGTGGCTACACTGTCCGACGAGGCATGGGAGCATGCCCGCCGCAGGGCCGAGATCATCGCGCCGCTGGCGATGCTTGAAGTAGTCGGTCATCAGGCTGCCGATGCCGCAGCGCAGGCGCTTAGCCTGTCCCGGCGGCAGGTGTATGTCCTGATCCGCCGCGCCAGGCAGGGCAGCGGCCTTGTGACAGACCTCGCACCCGGTCAATCCGGTGGCGGCAAAGGCAGGGGCCGTTTGCCGGAGTCTGTTGAGCGCATCATCCGCGAGCTGCTGCAAAAGCGCTTCCTGACCAAGCAGAAACGCAGCCTGGCGGCGTTCCACCGCGAAGTCGCGCAGGCTTGCAAAACTCAAAAGCTGCGGGGGCCGGCGCGCAACACCATTGCCTTACGGATCGCCAACCTCGACCCGCTCAAAATCGCTCGCCGCCGGGAAGGGCAAGATGCCTCCCGCAGCCTGCAAGGTGTCGGCGGTGAGCCTCCCGCCGTGACCGCGCCACTGGAACAAGTGCAGATCGACCACACAGTCATTGACCTGATCGTGGTCGATGAGCGCGACCGGCAACCGATTGGCCGTCCGTACCTGACCATCGCCATCGACGTGTTTACGCGCTGCGTGCTCGGCATGGTGATCACGCTGGAAGCGCCGTCAGCCGTCTCGGTC
>Ga0116153_10003055_pt1 | contig 12218 bp, 22 predicted proteins | sample AD_UKC028_MetaG_FD_89896 | JGI IMG/M metagenome (GOLD analysis project Ga0116153, IMG submission 89896) | Active sludge microbial communities of municipal wastewater-treating anaerobic digesters from USA - AD_UKC028_MetaG | ecosystem: Engineered > Bioreactor > Anaerobic > Digestate | place: USA... | reverse complement strand
GCGACGGCTACGGCTACGGCGACGGCTACGGCGACGGATGGTGAGGCCACAGAAGGAGACCGAGCCGAGGCGGTAGTAGAAACGAAGCGGCCCCCGTTGGCGCGGGGGCCAGGGAAGGACAGAACCATGGAAGCGGTGAAGCTTGACCACCTCTCATTCAGCCAGTGGAAGGCATGGACATCCTGCCCGGCCGCGGCCCACGCGCAGTACGTCCGGCGCGAGTACCGCCCGGGCACCACTGAGGCCATGGCGCTGGGCGCGCTCACCGAACTGGCGATGACCGTACCCGGAACGCCAGAGGCGCTGATAGCGCAACTGGAACCAGCACACGCGGCGTGCCTCCGCACGCTCAAGGGCGTCCCGACCAAGGACGCAGCCCGCGCGGTCGAATGGGGCCGCCAGGCAGCAGAACTCCCCGACGTGCGCGCCGCCATGGACGGAGCCCGGCTACAGGCCGCGCTGACGTGCTCGCTGGGTGGCGTCCCGTGGCACTGCCGCCTTGATGTGTGGGATACGGACTGCGGTCTGGTGTGGGACATCAAGACCTGCGCCAGCCCGCTGGCCGAAGAGTACGTTTCGCGCCTGTCGTGCCGCGGCAACTTCATCGCAGCGAACCGCTATGGCTACCAGCTCGCGCTATACGCCGAAGCCGTCCGCCAGGAGATGGACACAATGCCAGGCGTCGGGATCATCGCTATCGGCAAGCACAAGACCCGCTCCGGCCAGGCACTGCCTGACGTGTGGCTGTTTGAATGGACCGACGCCATGCAACTGACCTCGTACCGCGACGCGCTTGCGGCGTCGTGCCTGTACCCCTGGACGTGCGACCTTGGCGAGTGCATCGCGCCAATACCGGAGCTGTACGAGCTGGACGGGGAGGGACTTCCCCGTTGCGAAACCTGCGACTGGTGCATAACCAGCCGCGCGAACCGGGTACGGTCGTATGCCGACCCGATCAAAGGACGGTAGTACCATGGCAGAGACACCCACAACCGCAATCGTGACGACGGCAGACAACACGCTTCCAGCGCCGACGTTCGGCGCCAAGATGCAGCTCGCGCGACTCGCCGACGCCCTGGAGTTCGCCAAGATCATCCACGCCAGCGGCCTGGCGCCGAAGGGCCTCAATGTTGAAGGCGTGGTTATCGCCATGCAGATGGGGTACGAAGTAGGCCTGTCGCCCATGCAGGCCGTGCAGAACATCGCCAGCATCAATGGCCGCCCGGCAATCTGGGGTGACGCGCAACTGGCGCTGATCCGTGCCAGCGGGCTGCTGGAGAGCATCCGCGAGGAACCCATCGGCGAGCCCGGCACAGACGGGCGTGGATTCCGGGTCACGGTCAAGCGCGCTGGTCAGCCCGAGGCGTCGGACGAGTTCACCGTGGCCGACGCCAAGCGCGCCGGGCTCTGGGGCAAGGCGGGACCGTGGACGCAATACCCGCAGCGGATGCTGAGATTTCGTGCGCGCGGGTTCATCCTGCGGGACCAGTTCGGCGACGTGCTTAAGGGTCTGCGCAGCGCCGAAGAGGTGATGGACGAGCCGCCGGAAAAGGACGTGACCGCCCTCGGCACAGACGCCCCGGTCGCACCGTCCGCCGCGGAGCGCCTGCGCGCCAAGCGCAAGGCGGACCCAAAGGCGGAACCGGCGCCGACCACGCCCCCGGCGCCAGAGGCGCCGGCAGAGCCCGCCCCGGAAGCCAAGCCGTCTGCCAAGCCCTACGAACTCGCCAGCGCGGTCGCCGCAATCGACGCGACAGGCACACCGCGCGGCCTCGTGGTCCGGTATCTGCAGGCGGCCGGAAAGCTGGGCGAAGGCGAGGGCCTGGACAAGCTCGGCCAGGACATGATTGCCGCCATCGTCGAGCGCCCGGCGGACCTGGCCCACGCGGTCAGCAAGTGGGAATCCGAGCAGGCCAAGGGCTGACGCAACCAAACCCCCGACGCGCCCGGCGGGGATGGTCCGGGCGGCGCGGCCCGGCAAGGCGAGGCGAGGCGAGGCCGGGCTAGGCAAGGCGCGGCACGGCAAGGCAAGGCAAGGCAAGGAACCGACCATGGATACCCTCTACGACACAGACCGGATCACCCGCTGGCTACTCCCCGACGCGCTCAGCGGCGTGCAGCTTCCCGGTGGCCAGCGCGAGTTGACCGAGCGTGAATGGTGCGAGGTGGAGGCCGCCCGGATCGGCGGCAGCGTCGGGATGAACGACGACGGGCAGGTAGCGGTGTACCGCGCGCCGAAGGGCGACGCGCGGACGGTGTGAGGGCGTGCCGGCGCATTCCGGCAGAATGGTGAGCAGGAGGAAGTGGGCCATGACCGGACAGACCATGATAGAGCGCCGCGAGTGGAGCCAACTCCGCGAACGCTGGCCGCGGCGGCAGGTACTGGTTGCGTCGCTCAACATCGACCGCAGCTACCAGCGCGAGGTGGTGAGCACGCATCGCGCCAGGATCATCGCGCGTGCATGGGACTTTGCGGCGGCCGGATACATCGTCGTGTGCCAACGCGAGGATGGCTCCCTTTGGGTGATCGATGGGCAACACCGCGTTGAGGCGGCACGCCTGCGCGGAGACATTCACAAGCTCGACGCCATCGTGTGTTCGTTGGCGACCGTGGCCGAAGAGGCGGCGCTATTCCGACTGCTCAACACGTCACCGGCTAGGGTTGCCAGTATGGACTTGTTCAAGGCGACGCTGATGGCAGGCGACGCGGCGCACGTCGAATGCAACGCCATGCTTGCGCGGGCCGGGTTGCGCGTTGGGTCAGGCAAGGGAGCCGAAGATGTCCGCTTCCCGAAGTGCCTCATGCGTACCTTCCGCGCCGACCCGTCGGTTTGTGAGTCGGCGCTGGTTGTGCAGCGCCGGATGATCGGTACGGAGGCGCAGCTTGCGGAACGCATCCACATCGGCCTGTGTGGCGTCGTGGCCCGGCACGGCTTTGAGGTGGTGTGGGAACGAGCTGCCGGGGTACTGGCTCACGGCGGGCGCGATGCCGTGCTGTGCGAAATCAGACGCCAGATGCTACAGCGCGGCTACGCCTGCCACAACACGACGATGGCGTGTACTTCCGGTGTACTGGCCGTGCTGAACCACGGGCGCCACCGCAAACTGACGCTGGAGTGACCAGCCCATGGACGCACCAACCATTGCCATGGCCAAGACCGCCGAGCTGGAGACACGGGAGCCATTCCGGGGCCTGTTCCCGGCCAACCGCAAGTTGACCGACGCCATCGCAGACGACATGCGGGACCGCGGCTATGATCCGACCTGGCCGATTGCCGCCTGGGGCGGCGTCGTGGTGGACGGGCACACGCGCCTTGCCGCGGCAAGGCAAGCCCGCTTGACGCTCGTTCCGGTAGCCATGCACCACTTCCCCGACGAAGCCGCGGCCCTGGAGTACGCCATCAAGTGCCAGACCAACCGGCGGAACCTCTCGGACGAGGAACTTCTGCGGTGCTGGCAGGAGCTGGACAAGAGGCGGCAGAGTGGAGAGCGGACCGACCTGGCGCAACCCTGCGCCAGGTCGCCAGAGGACGGCCGCGCGCCAAAGTCAGCCGCAGCCACCGCCGAACTGCTTGGAATCAGTCAGCGCAAGGGAGAGCAAATCCGCACGGTGCTTGACCATGCGCCGGAGCCGGTCAAGGAGGCGGTGCAGGCGGGCAACATGAGCATCAATGCCGCGTACAAGGCCACCCAGGAGGCCCGGCGCGAGGCCGAGCCCCCCAAGCCCGAGCCGCCACGCCACCAGCCGCCGCCGGGGCCGCACACGGAGCCCTGCCCGCACTGCGAGACCCCCGACCCGGCGGTTGACCACAACCAGCGTCGCAGTGCCTACTATGTGCGCTGCGACGGGTGCGGGATGCAGGGGCCGACCGGCGACGACGAAGAGGACGCGGCCGACTTGTGGAACGGCCTGCCGCGGAGAGTATGACCCCAGTCTATACACCGCCCGCACACCGCGCAGAAACCACCGAAATGGAACAGCCAAGCCCAACCCGTCTAGACGCAGCCCGCCGTAGCCAGGTCAACCTGCGCGTGCCGGCGGACACCCTGGCGACGCTGACCGCACACGCGGCCAGCCGCGGCGAGACACTGACGGGGTTCCTCCTGCGCGCGGCGGAAGAGACCCGGCGGCGTGATCTGGTGGCGGCCAGGTGCGCGCTGGCCCGTGAGGCTTTCGCGGGCGTGGTGTTTGTGGACGTGAGCGAGGAGGGATGAGGCATGGGCAACCAATCCAGACAAGAGATCCTGTTGCGCGCTGCGTATGACCTGCTCAAGCGGTCGGAGCTCAACCCATACGTTCATGAGGCAACTAGCATCCAAGTGCGGTACGACGACGCCGACTGTGACGGGTACCGCCTAATGGACGACATCGCCTGTGAATTGGGCCTTGCGCCGGGCACCAAGCCGATACCGCTGGAGGAAGCCGACCATGCCTGACCACCCATGCCCCCGCTGCGGCTGGACAAACTGTGCCTGCCAGGTCGATGACCGGCCAGCGCCGACCGTGACCAGATACACGCCGCCCGAGTACGTCCCCGGCGAGGTCATCCGCGACCCGGCCTATCTGCGGGCGTGGCTGGAGAATGAGGACTGCGTGTACATCGGCCCCAACCTCTGGCCGTGCTGGATGGTCCGCGACCGGAGCGCGGCACTGCTGGCCCGGTTGGCCGCGCGGGGGCGGTGCCGGATGGCTCTGGTGAGGGCAAAATGAGCCGCGCATACTACAACGAGTTCGACAAGCACGCCGCAGCCTGGCTGCGCGAACTGATCGCGCGCGGACTGATTGCCCCAGGTGACGTGGACGAAAGGAGCATTGTGGATGTCACAGCAGATGATCTTGCCGGGTTTCGGCAGTGCCATTTCTTCGCCGGCGTTGGCGGATGGTCGCTTGCCCTGCGCCTCGCAGGCTGGCCCGACGATAGGCCCGTCTGGACGGGTAGCTGCCCCTGCCAGCCGTTCAGCGTTGCAGGAAAGCGGGCAGGCGTCCGAGACGAACGGCACCTATGGCCAGCCTTCGCCAATCTCATCGCGCAGTGTCGCCCTCTGCATGTCTTTGGGGAGCAGGTTGCAGGCGCGATTGGGCACGGGTGGCTCGATGGAGTACGACACGACCTGGAAGCTCAAGGGTACGTCGTCGGGGCTTCCGTACTGGGTGCATTCAGCGTCGGGGCGCCGCATATCAGGCAAAGGCTTTTCTGGTGCGGGGTGGCCGACGCCCAATCTGCCCACGGGCGGCCCCAACAGCAAGAGAGCGGAACGGAAAGCGGGAGGCCAGGACCTGGAAGAGATTGCGGCGTCGGTTGCCGGCTGGCCCACCCCCCGCTCGGAGGACTCGGAGCAGACGGGCGCTCACCGGGGCAGCCCGGACACGCTGACCAGTGCGGGGAGGGTGGCGGGGTGGAGTACGCCACGCAGCAACGAGTACAAGAGCCGCAAGCCGGGAACAGGCGGAGCGGTATTGCAGGAGCTTGCGGAAATGGTGACGCCTGGCGCAACTCCGTCTGGCTCCCCTGCCGGGACGGCAGGGCCCGCCGGATCGGGCGCGGAATCGCACCCCTCGTTGGCAGGCAGCCTCAACCCGGCACTGCCCCGCTGGCTGATGGGCTTCCCGCCGGAGTGGGACGCGGCGGCGATTGCGGCCTGGCGGAAGCTCCAGGCGCAGCGGCGGGGTGGCCGACGCCGCAAGTCTTTGACGCCACCGACTGCGCCAGCGGAGACCTAGCCAAGCGCAAGGCGCAAGGCGAGTGCGCCAACTTGCGCGAAGTGGTGAGGACCGCCAACCCGCTAGACGACCCCGGCGCAGTGGCAAGCGTGGACGGATGGCTGCTCAACACCGCAGAGGCCCGCGTGATGCGCCTGCGGGGCTACGGCAACGCCATCGTGCCGCCGCTGGCCGCTGAGTTTGTCCGCGCCGCGATGGAGGTTACGGACGCCGCTGCGCCTAGCACCGGCAGTGCTAGTGCTGGTATTCGCCCCGATAGCGGTGTAGTGTGAGGACGTGCGGTGACGCACCGGGACTGACAACCCGACAAAGGACACGATGATGCACACCAATCAGACCACACGAGGCGACCCGTCGGCGGGGGCACCTGTTGTCCGCCCCTTGTCAGCGTCGGCGGGCCGCCTCCTGCGGTCTGCATGGGCCATGGAGCAAGGAGGATGCCATGCGGACGAAGGGAGCGCCGAGTGATGGCCGGGGACTGGATCAAGGTAGAGCACGTCACGCCGGATAAGCCGGAAGTCCACCGCATGGCAGAGTTGCTTGGCATCGACCCGGATGCCGTGGTCGGGAAGCTGCTGCGTGTCTGGATCTGGGCAGACCAGCAGACAACGGACGGTCACGCTCCCAGCGTGACAAGAGCGTTACTGGATCGTCTCACCGCCGTGACAGGTTTCGCGGACGCGATGGCACACGACACGGTGCGGTGGCTCGTTCGCGATGAGACCGGCGAGGTGTCATTTCCACACTTCGACCGGCACAACGGTGCGAGCGCCAAGGCTAGATCGCAGGCGGCGAGGCGGCAGCAGAACCACCGCGACACGTCACGCTCTTGTCACGCTCCGACCGTGACATCGGCGTTACCAGAGAAGAGAAGAGAAGAGAAGAGTAGAGAAGAAGAAGGGGGAGGGGAGCACCCCGCCGCCCCCGCCCTGGAAGTCTCAAAGGACACCACGGTCGCCGAAGCCCTGGCCCAACTGCGGGCGCTCAGACCCGAGTACGCCACCGTGTCCGAGGCCGCATTCTTCAACGCCTGGAAGATCGAGCCTGACCGGGAACGGCGGGCAAGTGCCTACGCTGAGGCCCTGGCGGCGCTTGCCGGGAAGGTCGAGACGGACATGGACCCGCTGCGGCTAATCCGGGGATATCTGCGGCACGCCAGGGAGAGCGGCAAGTGCGGCCCAGACCCGTTTGACGAGGCGCTGAAGAGGATGCGAGGGGAGGCGGGAAAATGACCACGACCACACGCGACCTCATCGGCCAGGACAACAGGGCATTTCATGCGACCTGGCAGCGCATCCTGGCCAAAGCCGACGCGATGGGCGCAAACAAGGCCAAGCGGACGCGGACCGAGCCGGTCGTGCGGAATTACTCCGTCCAGTGCGTGACCAGCCAGGAGATCGTTGAGCAGGCCAAGCGCTGGCGCAGTCAGTACAAGGCACCCGAGCACGTCGAGCGCGACCCGCAGACATGGGCCTCCGACATGGCCCGGATCATCAACGGCCCGTCTGGGTACCTCGTGCGCCGCTACTGGCGCGCGGTGATTGATGAAGTGTTCGTTACGGCGCGGTTCTGGCCGGTGCTCTCGGACCTCCACGCCGCGGCGTTGGCGGTGGCCAAGCGCGAAGGGGGTGCGTGATGGCAACCCGCTTCACCATCTCCGCCCTCCCGGCACACGTCCTGGCGCTCAACCCGTCCCTGGCCGCGCCAGGTGCGCACCGCGTGCCCCATGCCGCACCGAAGCCGGTTGCGCGTGTCAACGACCGGGCCGATGCCAAGCCGCGCCAGAAGGGCAGGAAACCCCCTGCGCCGCAGAACAAGGCCGAGGCCGGGTGGATTGAGCATCTGCGCCGCCACCGTCCCGACGAGACGGTACTGCCACACGCCGTGACGCTGGTGTTCCGCGATGGCGACCGCTACACCCCCGACGTGCTCACGGTGAACAGGGACGGTCTGGTGACGCTGTACGAGGTCAAGGGCGGCTATCGCGGTCCGGGTTGGGAGCAGGGCATTGAGCGGTTCAAGCGGGCCGTGGCAGAGTTTCCGGGCCTGCGGTTGGTACTAGTGGACCGGCGCACCGATGGGTTGTTCTACATCGCGGGCGGCCCGGTCAGAGGACAGGAGGGCTGAGGCGATGACGGACTTCCGACATCTAGGGACACTCATCCAGGTACTGCGTCGCGGCATCGAGCGCGAGCGCGAGCGTATCGCTCGCGCCGAGATCAGGATTGCGGAGTACCGGGCGGAACTCACGGAAATAGGTATCGATCCCGATACGGGCGAGGCGTTCCAAGAGGCAGGCACCAGGAGACAGACAGTTCACGATGGCAGCGTGACCGAGGTACAGGAGGGCTGATCATGACGACGGACGAACTCCCGAGGTGCAGGCTGTGCGGGCATGAACCAACGCAACTGTCAGGCGGGCGCGTCTCGCACATCTGCGTCGTGTCCGAAGCCGAATGGCGCCGCCTGCACGGGCCGCGCCTGGAGCCGGAGACCGTAGACGCGCTGCGGGCCTGCGCTGCCTGGCATGACGGAGCGGGTGGGCTATGGACAGGCGCCATCCGCGCCGCCCTCGCGGCGCTGGGGGAGGTGTGACATGAGCGGCTACGACTATTCAGCAGAGGTGGCCAACGAACTGTTGGAGGCCGCCGACCAGAAGATTGAGGCGCTGCGGGCGGAAATCGAACGCCTGCACGGCCCCCATGCGGAGATGGCGGACTCCCGGCGCGCCTTCTCCCGTGAGGAGATGATCGAGGAAGCCAAGGCGTACATGCGCGACACGTGGGGGCCGTGCCGCGAGGTGGATGACCGCGACCTCTGGCATGAACGTCTAGGGATGCTGGTAGACTTCATCCACGACCGCTTTCCGGCGAACGCCGAGGCTCACGCTTCGGCGACCGAAGGGAGACGATAGCGTGCAGCCTCTTGTTCGACATGTTGCGTCCTTCTCCGGCGGCAAGGACAGCACGGCGATGGTTCTGCGGTTGATCGAGGAAGGTTGGCCGCTGGACGAGATCGCGTTCTTCGACACCGGCTGGGAGTTTCCGCAGATGTACGACCATATCGCAAAGTTCGAGTCGTTCACCGGGCGGAAGGTGACGGTGGTGCATCCGCGCCGGTCGTTCCACCATTGGCTTGTCGCTCAACCAGTGATTGCTCGTAAGGGAGAGCGCAAAGGGCAAGTCCATCGGATCGGGAATGGGTGGCCTTCCCCGTTGCGACGGTGGTGCACGCGGCAGAAGGTGGATGCTCTGGACAAGCACATGGGCATGGCCGTGCGGTACATAGGCATTGCCGCAGACGAGGCTCACCGCATGGCAGCGGCAACGCTGATGAGCAAAGCCTACGAGCGCCGCTATCCGCTCGTCGAGTGGGACATGGACGAGGCCGAGTGCCTGGAATACTGCCGCGCCCGTGGCTTCGACTGGGGCGGTCTGTACGACATCTTCCCGCGCGTGTCGTGCTTCTGCTGCCCGCTACAGCGCATCGGACAGATCCGCAACCTTCGGAGGCACTTCCCCGACCTGTGGGCGAAGATGCTGGCATGGGACGCGGAGATCGGGCCGCACAATCGCGGGTTCAAGTATTACGACAAGGTAGCGGACTTGGAACGCAGGTTCACGCGAGAGGACCGGCAAGGCGAGTTGCCGGGTATGTCGAACAGCGTATTAGGCTCAAGTCGCGATGGCGCGGCGCGGGGGGAGTGGTGAACCAATGCCAGAGCAGAATGGAAACCTCACCCTAACCGAACGGCGGGCGCTGAAGCCCGGTGCGGTCGTGTCGTGGCAATCGGAGCGTATGATTGCCGAACAACCGGGCACGGTGGACTCCGTGAGTCAATACGGGGTGCTGACACTCTGCGACCTGTACACGGTAGGGCAGAATGCCTATTGCCGGTTGGTCAGCGCAGAGCCCATGGTGCCGACGTTCAACGAGGTACGCGGCGTGGACGGCGACGGCGTAGCACCGGAAAGCGCGCCGCCCAGAAGCAAGCACTGCGCGGCTAGGAAGAAGCCAGCCGCAGAAAGGCCACCGGGCAATACTTGGCGCAACGAGAAGCGCGCAGACAGGCCGGCGTGGATCGCGGCAGTGAAGGACGTTCGCTCCCGGCGGCTTGGTGGAGCATCCGTCTGTGAAGCTGTCGCTGCGGTGGCGCGCACGGCGACCGTCCGGCTTACCGTGCCGTCCTATGAGTGGTGGTCCAAAGAACTGGTCCGGGAAGGGCTCATTCCGCCATGGACACGGATCATGCCGCCACGTCGGCGCGATGTACCGAAAGATGGCAGCGCAGCGGTCCAAAATGCGCCATGTCCATGCTGTGTAACACTGCGCGAACAGCTTACCAGAGCGATGTTACACCGCGATGAGGCGTTAGCGGCGATGCGGCGCGTTGACGCGCTCCTCCTAGCCGCGCTCGGCAAGTAGAGGTAACATCAAGATTCTGCCGATGTCGCCGGGCGGCCCTCGAAGCCCTACCCTGTCGGAGAACCTACGGGGGGGGGTGCCTGCCCACACTACCCGTAGTGTCTGCGGTCGCCTGTGACCACTACCGGTAGTGCCTAGGCTGCCTTGGTAGTGCGCTACCCGTAGTGTCCGCCGCATGGCCATACACCACCAGTAGTGTGTAAGGGTCTCGGGTCTGTACGCTACCGGTAGTGTGGAGCGCCCCGTATGCACGCTACGGCTAGCGTAGCACCGCCGGCGGCATGCTCCGCACCGCGTTTCCATGCCCCATCGCGCTAGGCCAACGCCAGGGTCCATTGCGCGCGGTTTGGGCATGCACCCCGCCATTGAGACTGGCGCCGGGAGAAGCCCACCTAGAACGGGCTGCAAACTAGCCGGATGGCCTAGTTATGCGTCGGACGCGCGCGCGCGAGGCGTGGGGCATGGGGCATGGGGCATGGCATGGCATGGCATGGCCAGCTGGCCAAAAGGAAAGCCCCCGGGGTGCGGTCCCCGGGGGCTTTGTGGTGCTGGTGGGGCAGGCTAGGTCGTCATCGCTCAGCCCTCCACGTCTCGCATCATCCAGCGCTCTAGCCGCTGGACGATCTCTGGCCGACGCGCCCACGCAGACCAGAGGCGCTCCATGTACCATCTCACGTCGGCAAAATTGCCGCGCGCGTCTGCCAGGTTCCAGGCTGCCCGGTACATCCGGGTCTCAAGTTCGCGCTTCATCGCACCCATCGCTCAGCCCTCCGCGTTCGTGGTCGCCTGCGGTTTCCGTGGCCGCCCCTTGGGCCAGCCGCCTACCTTGCCGGCTGCGCGGGCCGCGGCCAGATTGGCCAGACACGCGCGGATTTTGGCCGGCGTCCTGGACCGGCCGCCCTTGCGCCCCATGGCGCCCGCGGCCGCACTCAGACTCGCATCGTCCATCGCTCGTCCTCCTGCCCGGTTTGCCCGGCGGGCACGGGTGTTTGGTGGGGGGGTCAGTCCTCAATCACGAACCGTCTGGATGTCGAATCCCACCGCGTCAGATGTCCGAGGTAGGCCTCCACGCTGACTCCGTCACCGTCCACACACACACGTCGTCGCGCCAATCCCCGGCCTCCAGCGTGCCGGTCCAGCCCCGGCGGGCCATGAGCGCCCGGGCGGCGCGCTCGTGCTGGGCGTAGCCCATGGCGTGGTGGTAATCGTACGCTACCGTGGTCTGTCGTCCCTCGCTCCGGGCCACGATACGCGACCCGCGCGTATCCGTCGGCCCCTCGTAGTGCGTCCGTATGGTGCGCGTTACCATCGCTCGTCCTCCAGTTCGTGCCACCTACCTACACCGCGGGCCACCCGGCCCGCTCCGTGCGGGGCGCCACGGGTGCGACGCCCCGACCGGAGAGGGTCAGAGCGCGCCGACCGCGGCGAGATAATCGCATACGGCCCCGTCGATGGTCACGGTCCGCGGGATGGTGCGCCCCAGCTCGGCCATGTCGTCGGCGGTGCCCGCGAGCAGGCGCCACGGGTGCGGGTGCGCTGTGTCCATGGCCGCTGCCACGCGCCGGAGCCACCGTGCCGCGGCTCGGGCCTCGGTGACGGCGGAGTCCATGGCCGCGCGCCGCGCGCCCCGGCGCCGATAGGCTGCCCTCTCCAGGCGGGTGGCCCCGGAGTCGGCGACCGCTGCCGCGGCCAGCGCCTGGGCGGCAATGCGCCGGGCCTGCGCGTGCACCACATCTCGCCGCGCTGTGCCGCACGTCGCGCCGCTGCCGCACGATGCGGGCTGCCGGCAGCCCGCCGCGGCGTACTGCCACAGGGCCGCGGCCTCAGCGATGAGCTCCTCTTGGTCTGCGTCGTCCACGAGCACGAGCCCATGGTACGATGAGGACGTGCGGTCCTCCAGGCGCGCGGCCCACGCCGCCGCGCCGATGGCTGCCGCCCGGCTGGGCTCGGCCATCGCCTGCGCCCTCCAGGCGTACCGCGTCTGGTACGCCGCTACCATCTCGTCTCGACTCGGTACCTGTGCCGTCTGGATCGTTTCGGTGGCCATCGTCTCGCCCTCCGTTGGGGGCCG
>Ga0116153_10003053_pt1 | contig 12220 bp, 11 predicted proteins | sample AD_UKC028_MetaG_FD_89896 | JGI IMG/M metagenome (GOLD analysis project Ga0116153, IMG submission 89896) | Active sludge microbial communities of municipal wastewater-treating anaerobic digesters from USA - AD_UKC028_MetaG | ecosystem: Engineered > Bioreactor > Anaerobic > Digestate | place: USA... | reverse complement strand
TTGGCAACCTTACCCCTATGGAGTACTATGCTCAATCAGCTCGCCTTCTCGAGCAGAAGTCCAATATGTAATGGACTCCTACACCTTTTTGCATTCCGCCGCAGAATCCACTACCATGGGGGGAGGAGTCGAGGGACCCAAGGCATGAATACGATTCATTCGCATCCCGAGCAGGCCAGGATGGCTCTGATCGTCTTCCTGTTCTTCACAATTATTGTCTTGATGAACTTTGTGGGCAAGGTAAGCGACGAGCTCGCGGAAGGGGGCCAGCCCAGGCTGGGGTATCATCTGATCATGGAGACCACCGGGGCCTACTCGATATTTCTTCTCCTGCCCCTCACCATCCTTTTCATACGCGCCTTTCCTCTGCGGTGGGGCAACCTGCGGCTCCGTGTGCCGCTGCACCTGCTGGCTTCAATGACCTTCGGCGTGTCCCATTCCTTGCTGATGCTGGGCAGCCGCAAGCTGATATACTGGATCGGCGGCCTGGGTACCTACGATTTCAACCCGCTGCAATATAAGCTGCCCATGGAGTATTCCCACCAGTTCTTCTCTTATTGCATGATCTACGCCATCGCCGAGGTCATGAGCCGCAACCGCACTCTGCAGGCGGCCATGGTGCGCACCAGCGAGCTGGAAAAGCAATTGGCGGAGTCACGCCTGCGCGCCCTGCAAATGCAGCTGCAGCCCCACTTCCTTTTCAACACTCTGAATATGATCTCCTCGATCATGTACGACGACCCGAAGGCCGCCGACCGCATGCTGGCCGACTTGAGCGACCTGCTGCGCATCGCCCTGAGCGGCAGCCGCACCCTAGAGCACAGCTTGGGAGAAGAGCTGACCATGGTGCGCCTCTACATGGGGATCATCAGTGCCCGCCATGACAACAAGCCGGAGCTGTTGACCCAAATCGACAAGGCAGCCTTGGCCGCGTTGGTCCCGGTCTTCCTGCTGCAGCCGCTGGTGGAGAACTCGATCCGCCACGGCATGGCCGTTCGCTCCGACCTGCATGTCCGCATTACGGCTGCGCGGCGGGGTGATCGCCTGGTGCTTGAGATTGTGGACAATGGGCCGGGGCTGGCCGGAGCCGCAAGCGGATCGGTTGACGGACGGGGGATCGGCCTGGCCAATACCTCGGAACGGCTGGCCACTCAGTTCGGCCCCGATCACCGCTTCGAGTTGCTGGATGCCTCCGGGGGCGGGTTGCGGGTGATCCTGGAGCTGCCCTGGCGCGAAATCGCTACTTCCACGACGGAGACACAATGAAAGTCCTGATCGTCGATGACGAATCCCCGGCTCGCCGCAAGATCCGTTCCTTCCTGCACGGAATGCCTGGCAGCGCGGAAGTGCTGGAAGCAGAAAACGGCGAGGAAGCGGTGCGGAAGATCCTCGAAGCGAAGCCGGACCTGGTGTTCCTCGACATCCAGATGCCGGGGTTGAGCGGGCTGGATGTGATCCGCATCGTCGGGGTTCAAGCCATGCCGGCAGTCGTCTTCACTACCGCTTTCGACAAGTACGCCGTGGCAGCCTTTGACCTCCAGGCGGTCGATTATTTGCTCAAGCCTTTCGACGCCGGTCGCTTCGCCAGGGCGCTGCAACGGGCCCAAGCGCGGATCGATTCCTGCCTGGAGAGGCGAGACACCCTGGATAAGCTGCTGAAGCTACTGGCCCCCAAGCCGGAGCCGTTGACACGCATCCTGGTAAAAAGCGGTGAGCGCTATTCGTTCGTCGCCGCCCGGGACCTGCTCTACGTTTCTGCCGAGGAGAAGTATGTCCGCCTGCACACCGCGCAAAGCCGGCACCTCGTGCGCGGCACCATGGCCGAGATGGAGCGTAACCTGGACCCGACGCAGTTTGTCCGCATCCACCGCTATTACATCATCAACCGCGAAGCTATTTCCGAGATCCAGCCCTGGTCTCATGGCGACGGGCTGGTCATCCTCACCACGGGTGAAAAGTTGCCTCTCAGCCGTCGTTTCCGCAACCGACTCATTCCCCAACCCCATGGCGGAAGAACCTGAGATGCGTGATGCATGTCTCGGAGCTAGCAGCAAATGAACTCGTTACGACAGGGCAGAATCATTTTTTCGCCACTTGTCATATAAGACTTGTTCCTGCAGTGAAACTGCCCTAAAATCTCCACAAATACGACGCCTTGAAATAGAAGCTTCTCTGGGTCTGCAAGTAATCGTCGCTGGGGAAGTACTCGCGGTCCTCGTTGCTCCACTTGACCTTCTCGTAAGCCGAGCCGTAGCCGGCGTAGATCACGGTGCCGGGGATGTAGGTGAAGGAGGCCAGGAAGTCGGCGTTGATCGTCTTCCAGTAGTTGTTGTACTCGACGATGGCGCGGAAAAACAGGTAGCGGTTCACCTGGAAAGTGGTGCGGCCGCGCCAGATGGTATAGTCGTAAACCTTTTCGTTGTCGCTGGCGCGATAGAAATCATAGTAGGAAAGTCCCAGAGAGGCGTTCAGCCTGTCGAACGGCTGGTATTGCAGGTAGAGGTCGGCGGTGTTGCCCTTGCCCTGGAAGGGCGCCTCCTCGTCGTAGAAGATGCGGTCCGAGCGGCGGTAGCCGCCCTCGAGGTAAAGCTGCTTGAGGACCTGGGTGTAGCCGCGCACGCGCCAGCCGCTCAGGCTGAAGCGCTCGCCGGCGAAGACCTCGTTGCCCAGGATGGCATCAACGCGCACCTGCGACTGCCGCGGCATGTTCAGGCGCAGCACCAGGTGGTTGTACGTCTCGAAAAGCTGGCTGGGCTTGTCCAGCAGGTGGTAGCTCCACCAGAAGGCGTCAATTTTCTGCAGGAAGCGGGACTTGGGGAACCAGGAATACTCAACGAACACCGGCACCATGGTGATGCCGGTGCGGGTGACGTAGCCGGTGTCGATGCGGAAGTTGCGGCTCAAGTCGAACGCGCCCAAGTCGACATTCCAGTGGCGGTTGCTGAAGTTGTAGCGCAACCCCAGGTAGTGCCCCGGTTCGGCGCGCTCGGCCCCTTCGTCGCGGCTGGTGGAACCCAGGGCGCTGTATTCCAGGAAGGAGGTGTTGTTCAGGCGCCAGCGGCCGTCGATGCCGCCGACGGTGTTATGGTCGCCGGCGAAGCTGCGGTTGGTGAAGAAGGCGCCAACAAAGCTATCCTGTCTCAGGGGACGCTTGTAGCGCAGGATGGTGAACGCGGCATTGCGGCCGGCGCGCGCGGCATCGCCCTCCTCGGCGGCCACGTCGCCGGGATACTCGTCCAGGGCGAAAATGCCCGAGAGCACGTTCTGCCTGCCGATTTTTCCGGTCAGCTTCAGGCCCAGCAGCGGGTCGACGATGCTGCGGGTATAGACGATCGCTCCCAGAGTGATCTGCTCCATGGCTGTGGCGAAGTTTAAGTCCTCCATGCCTTCGAGGAAGAAAGGACGCTTCTCGGGATAATAGATGGACGAGCGCAGGTTGACGTCAATCTGGCCAGCATTGGTCTCGACCTGACTGAAATCGGGGTTATAGGTAGCGTCAAGTGTAAGGTCTGAAGTGAGGCCGACCTTGCCGGTCAGGCTGAAGTCGGTGTTCGACCCCAGCGAGCCCATGGTGCCGCAGCGCTGGACGCTGTTCTGATTGTAGGTGATGGTGGGCAGGAGCTGAAGACATCGCTCGTATTTTACACCGGTCAGTATAATCGGTTGTGACTGGGCCAGCATGGTGCCGCGCTCGGGATTGAACTCGGGAAAAAGGGATTGCTCAGATTTGCGCACGATGACGCGCGCGGCACCGAAACCCATAGTGAGAACCTTCTTGAAGGGATAGCGCAGGCTCTTGAAGGGGATGGCCATCTCCGTGCTGAACCCCTCACCGCTTACCTTGCCGGCGCCCTCCCATACCATGTCGTAGTCGAAACTGCCCTTGCCGTCCCGGTCCACAATGCCATCGCCCTGGATGCCGCTGGGGTTGAGCACAAAGAGATAGCCGCTCTGCTGGTCGTTGAATGCGTCCAGGACGACAGCGACCCAGTCGTCGCTGTCAATGCTGTCGCGCCTCGCCATGGAAGTCTTGATCCCAGCCGGGTCGCTGTCCTGGCAATTGAAGGCAACATAGAGGCAGTTCGAATCGTAGGCCACAAGCACGTCTGTTTTTTCAGTGGCCGGTCTACCCGTGTCAGGCTTGAGGGTCATGAACCTGTCGAAGTGGGTGGCCTGCTGCCAGACGGCGTCATCAAGCTTTCCGTCGATAACCGGCGGCGTCTCGGTCCTGCAGATCGGGACAGCGGCCGCCGGGCCCGCCGAACTCACAACGGGCTTTGCGGCCGACAGGGTTAGCACGCACAGCAGAAAGATACAACTCATATTTGCCAGAATCGTTCTTGTTCTTTTCTTCATGTCGATTATTCGTAAAGGTCAGTCCGTCGTTCCCAGAGTTCGGGCGTTGCGTTGTCCAATTGTCATGGTCACCTCCTGACCTGGGACGAAATCCCGCACAAGAAAAAATATGCATTGGGCCTGACCTGGAGGCATTTGAATTGTCACCGGACGGATTTTCAGTTGCATCAAAGGGCCAGGGGTGAAACGTAACGGATGGAGAAAAACGCAGGGAAGGAAGGGAGCAAGCACTCCGTGCAAAGTGCGCGGTGCATTGCCCATTCTGCTTTGCCCCATCCCGCCAGCGCCATTTATACTCCCGTTGGCGACAAAACGCATGCTTCCGGGCCCAGAGTGAGCCATATTCTTTTTGGTTAGGAGGTGACCATGTGGATCAGGACCGCCCAGTATAGAATTCATTGGAAGTGTTTGGGGAGAGAAAATTATTTTATTTTAGTCCAAGGTTATAACTTTGGGCGATTCGACCGCTTTTTCATTCTATCCTGTCTCCTGAAAACAAAAAAGGAGGTTTTCATGAATTTCAAAAAACTGTTGATGGCCTGCCTGCTGCTGTTTCCGCTGGCATTAAGCGCGACCATTTTCACTGGGGCGCGCTTGGGTTCCAATCAAGGGTATCTCGACTCACGGATGGTTTTTTCGGAAGACTTGTCGCCGGTCCGAATCTCTGACGTCAACCGCTCCCAGGCAGGTGTTTTTCTCCAACTCAATCTGGGAAAACTATTCGCCATCCAGCCTGAACTGAATTGGACCCGGAAGGGGATGCTGGCCAGAGTCCCCGGATACGAGGAAAACTGGAGCGTCGACTTCCTGGAGCTGCCCCTGCTGATGCGCTTCCAGCCTTTGGGTGACAAGGGCAAGGTGGTTCCGTCCCTCTTCGCCGGACCTTATGCTGCTGCCAGAATTTCCGTCTCCCAGTCGGTCAATGGACAGGACATTGGCATGAACCTGATGCCGCTGACCCAGCCAATCGATATCGGCATGATCGCCGGAGTCTCCATGGCCGTGAACATCGACTCGGTGCGCCTCCATTGCGAGCTGCGCTATGCAAGGGGTCTCACCAATTTTCTGAAAGACCCTGTAGCCCTGGAGCTGCCGGCTTCCATGAAGCTCCATGCCCGATCCCTGGGGTTTCTTTTCGGTTACAGCCTGCCGCTGGGTAAAAAAAGAAATTAATGAAACGGGATAAAGGGGCGATTCCCGGAATCGTCCCTTTTTTAAAGGGAAAAGCAAACATGAAATTCAAATGTATTGTACCGCTTGTGGTCTGGTTGATCTTCTTTTGCAGTTGCCAGACCGAGCACGAAACAAAGGATCAGTGGCAGCGTATCGACGATCTTTTCAGCCAGTGGAACCGCAACGACGGCCCGGGATGCGCCCTGGGCGTGGTCCGCGATGGGGCGCTGGTGTACGCCAAGGGCTACGGCATGGCCGATCTGCAAAAAATGCAGGCGATCACGATCGATTCCATCTTTGACATCGCTTCCACCTCCAAGCAATTCACGGCCATGTGCATCGCCATCCTGGAGGAAGAAGGAAAACTGCATGTCGAGAATGACGTTCGCGACTACATCCCGGAACTGCCCCAATACGGCAAGACCATCCGCATCCGCCATCTTCTCCATCACACCAGCGGGCTTGACGATTACCTGAAGTGGGCGACCCCAGTGGACACGGAGGCAACCATACTGCAGAAACTCAGGGACAAGCCCCTGACCCACGAGGTTGGCCTGAAATACGAATATACCAACACCGGCTATCTGCTGCTGGGCTTCATCGTCCGCCGCGTCAGCGGCAAGACACTGCGCCAGTTCGCCGACGAGCGCATATTTCAGCCGCTGGGGATGACGCACACATTTTTCAATGACGACATATCCGCCAATGGCGCCATCCTTTTCCTGGCCAAAGGGTATTGGCAATCGGATCCGGGCCATTTCATCGAGTATATGCCCCCTTTTAACTTTGTCGGCAACGCCGGAGTCAACACCAGTGTAAACGACTTGTTGTTGTGGGACGGCAATTTTTATCATAACCGGCTGGGCAGAGGAAGTCAGGCGCTGATCGAGCGCATGCATATGGTGGGAACCCTGGACGATGGTGGATCGCTGGGCACCAATTACGCCTGGGGGCTTGTTGTCGACAGCTATCGAGGCAGGCGCATGATTTCCCATGGAGGCGCTTTTTATGGTTATCGCGCCCAGATCATGCGTCTTCCTGACGACAGGATCTCAGTGATCCTTCTGGCCAACCAAGCTGAATTCACCCCCGATCCCCTGGCTTTTAAAGTGATTGATATTCTCCTGGAAAATCAATGAAGATGAACTTCCAACCCCTTTTTCGTTATACGGGTGAGATGAGTGGACATGTGCTGCCAGATCGTGAATTATATGATTTCCTTATTTCAGATTCTGCATGTCCCAAGGACTGGGTCGGCGTATGCAAACGGAGAAAAAACCATATTACGCGGCCGAGGAGACGAAAACATGAAAAATGTACTGATTCTGGTACTTCTGGCGGCGGCGGGCCTTGGGGCGGCCGCCGCGGAGAACGCGGACATCTTTACGGCGGTGAAGAACGGCGACCTGGCGGCCGTCCGGTCGCTGCTGGAAAAGAATCCCGGCCTGGTCGACGAAGCGGACCGCTACACGCTCACCCCCCTGCACTGGGCGGCCTACGCGGGGCGGAGGCAGGTCGCTGAGCTGCTGCTGGCCCGGGGCGCCAGGATCGACCGCAAGACGAGGCTAGGACGGAGCGCGCTGATCATCGCCGTCCAGCACCGGCATCCGGACGTGGCCGACCTGCTCCGGGAAAAGGGCGCGGAGGAAGGCCCCTGGGTCTGGCCGCGTCTCACGGGCGAATACATCGGTGAAGCCCCTCCCGGCCCCGTGCCCCGCCTGTTCGCGCCGGAGATCGTCTCCTCCGCCATCTTTGACCACAGCGCGCCCGCCTTTTCCCGGGACGGGCGGGAGGTCTTCTGGGCGGTGGTGTTCGCCGACGACACGGGCGTCCTCATGGGCATGAGGATGGAGGGGGACGCCTGGGGGGAGATCAAGCCGCTTCCCTTTTCCGAGGCGCGCTTCCGGGACATCTGCCCCCTCCTTTCGGCCGATGGGACAACACTCTGTTTCACCTCCTGCCGCCCGGCCCAGGAAACGGACAAGGCCGGGGCCTACAACATGTGGGCCGTGGATCGGGAGGCGGGCGGTTGGTCCGCCCCGCGCCTGCTGGCCCCGGAGATCGCCTCGGGCATGGATGCCCGGCCCGTCTTCGCCCGCGACGGGACCATGTACTTCGGCTCCTGGCGCGAGGGCGCCCGTGACGGGACCAACATTTTCTTCTCCCGGCGGGTCGACGGGAAGTACGCGGCGCCGCGGCGGCTGGACGCCCCCTTCAACGCCGGCAACGCCATGCCGACCTGGATCGCCCCGGATGAGAGCTTCCTCATTTTTGAGTCGTTCCGGCCGGGCGGGTTGGGCGGCAGCGATTTCTGGACGAGCGCCAGGCGGGCGGACGGAACCTGGGGGCCGGCGGTCAACCTGGGCGAGCCGGTTAATTCCAGTGGTAACGACTGGTTCGGCGGCTTCTCGCCGGACGGGAAGTACTTCTTCTTCGTCAGCGACCGCGGCGGCGACAACGACGTCTACTGGGTCGACGCCGCCGCCATCGCCGGGCTGCGCGGGAGCGCGGTTGAAAAGCCGGCGACGCCGCTGTGGCCGCACATGGGGCAGGTCATAAAAGCGGTAAACATGGACGATTATAAAGACCTTGTATTCTTTCAGTAAAACCTACCGATGAATATCGAATTCGTCTATAACGAGTTGAGCATCAAGATAAACAAATTGGATACAATTAGGTATCAGGATGAATACCATGGTCAGCCTAAACCGCATGGAAAACCAAGTCTCTTTGCACCTGATGTATTTTCCCGAGGGCCGAATCTTCATAGTGCGCCTGCTTTTTCTCCAGACGGACAGGAGGTATATTGGACTGTAGTTGAATATCAACCTCATAGGCAGTATACAATGAGTATGAAGCGAGAGAATAACCTATGGACAACTCCAACAGTTGCTTCCTCACCATTCGATCAAAAGTTTATGGATAGCAATCTGTCTTTCTCACCTGATGGCCGAAAAATCTACTTTCATTCCGGACGACCCTTATCTTCAGGATGGAAGGCAGCGGATAGTAATATCTTCTACATGGAGAGCAATGCTAACGGATGGGGTGAACCGAAACCTTTATCACCCCCAATCAACACAGGGCTCGAACTGAATGCAACGGAGTCAAATGATGGAACAATCTATTTCCAGTCCTACCGTGGGGACAGCTCCAGCTACCAGAATCCCGATCTCTACTACGCACAGCTAACGGGTAGCAGCTCATGGAAGGTTGTAAGGTTACCGTCACCTGTTAACACCGAATTCGAGGAGGGGCATCCATATATCACCCCTACTGGGAATACCCTGTTCTTTTATTCCACACGTCCTGGTGGTAAAGGGAAATCGGACATCTACGCCTGTTTCAAGTCTCCAAAAGGAGATTGGTCTGAGCCAGTATATCTTGGCGATGAAATTAATTCGAACTATAACGACCGACACCCAACTCTAACTCCTGATGGACAATTCCTCTTCTACCTGAGCGATCGTTCCGGAAAAACGGAATGCTATTGGACTGATACGAAGTTTATAGATAAACTGAAAACAATTAAAATTTCAGGAAATGAAGACAATTCAGCCAATTCATGCTCTGGCAGTGCTCTTTCTTGTACCCGCTGTCTTGATCGCACAACAACCAGAAAAGAATGCTTTTCCCCTTCAGATCCTGAATGTCCCAAGGACCGGGCCGACATGCGCAAATGGAGAAAAAAGCAATATTGCTTGATTGCACCATTTCTTTTTTTACTGTATTTGTCTTTTGGAGGTAACAATGAATGACAATGGATCTATTGAATTGAAAAAAAATATCGTTAGCGGCAACGTCGTCCTCGTGTTTCTGGCGCTGGTGAAGCTCGCCGTGCACTTGGCGACTAACCTATTCGGCGGCTACGGCATCTTCCGCGACGAGTTCTACTACATTGCCTGCAGCAAGCAACTCGCCTGGGGTTACGTTGACCAGCCGCCCTTTTCCATCGCCGTGCTGTGGCTCAACCGACATCTGTTCGGCGACTCGCTCTTCGCCCTGCGCCTCCTGCCGGCAATCGCCGGCGCCGTGACCGTGTTCCTCGCCGGACTGATCGCGCGCAAGCTGGGCGGGGGAAGGTTCGCCCAGGTCCTGGCGGCCTGCGCCACGCTCGCCGCTACGCTGCTGCTGTGGATGAACGGCTATTTTTCGATGAACTCATTCGACATCCTTTTCTGGACGCTCGCCTTCTATCTGATCGTCCTCATCACGAAAAACGCTGAGCTGAAATATTGGCTTTTCCTTGGCATCATATTGGGGCTGGGGCTGCTGAACAAGATCAGCGTCCTCTGGCTGGGCGCCGGCCTGCTTGTTGGACTGCTGCTCACCGTGCATCGCCGGCGGTTGCTGGAGCGTGGCCCCTGGCTAGCCGCCATCATCGCTTTTCTGCTGTTCCTGCCGCACTTGATCTGGCAGGTCGCGAACCATTTTCCGACCCTGGAGTTCATCCGCAACGCTACGGGGGAGAAGTACGTCGCCTCGTCGGCGCTGTCGATTCTCCTGGAGCAGGTCCTGAGCATGAACCCGCAGACGCTGATTTTCTGGCTCCCGGGGCTGGTCTACTTTCTAGTGGCCAGGCCCATGCGCCGCTTGCGCATCCTGCCGGTCATCTACCTGGCAGTGTTCGCCATCCTCGTCGTTAACGGCAGCAGCAAGTCCGAGTACCTCGGCCCCATGTTCCCGATGCTCTTCGCCCTGGGAGCGACCGCCCTCGAGAAGTTCATCGTCCGCTTCAAGTGGCGCTGGCTCAAGCCGCTCACGCTGGTGTCGCTGCTGCTCAGCGGCGTGGCCATCGCTCCGCTCTACCTTCCCATCCTGCCGGTCGAGAGTTACATCTCCTATGCCGAAGCGCTTGGCTTTGCGCCTTCCACGCCTGAAAAGAAAGAACTGAGCCGGCTGCCCCAGCACTATGCCGACTGTTTCGGCTGGGAGAAGATGGTGAAGGCCGTCGCCAAGGCCTACGACACGCTGACTCCGGATGAAAAGGCGAAGTGCGCCATCCTGGCCAACAACTATGGCGAGGCCGGGGCCATTGATTTGTATGGCCCGAAATATGGATTGCCCAGGGCCATCAGCGGCCACAACAACTACTGGCTCTGGGGGCCGCGCGGGGCAACCGGCGAGGTGGTCATCCGCCTGGGCGGGTCGGCTGCGGCGATGAAAGAATCCTATGCCGAAGCGATCCCAGCGGGCCTGTTCCATGACGACTACTGCATGCCCTTCGAGAACGACATGACGGTCTGGGTTCTGAAGGACAGGCGGTCACCCCTTATGGCAGACTGGGCCGAATTTAAGCATTACGAATAGGCCGCGCCAGGTATGCCGGCTGGCAAATAATTCGCAATGGATCTATATTTTCATGCGCAGAAAGCGAAGGGAGTTGCCATGGCCTACAAGGATATCCTGAGTAATTCGATCAAGACGTTCGAGGACCTGGGGAAATGGCTCATCGGTCTCTGGATATTCATTCTGGCTGGATGCGTATTCACGGTTGATTGTGTTAATGGTTTTTTTTGGGGAAAGTATAATCATGACTAATCTGAGGTTGAAAAGATCACTCTTGGCTATCATAATTGTATGGCTATCAGTGAGCATAGTTCAAGGCGCTATAACAGATGGAAATTGGGAGCAATTACGTGATGCGGTTCGCTTAGGGGACACTCGGAAGGTAACTCAACTCATCAACTCTGGCGTTAATATCAATCATCAAGATAAAGCAGGCTGGACTGTACTCCATTGGTGGAACTTCAGCTATGACTTTAGTAAGAGGAAATTTCAAGAAACTCTGCGGCTACTCATCAAGTGCAGGATTAATGTCAATGCTCTTGACACGAGAGGACGCACAGCACTCATGATCCTGTTGGTTCCGGGAGACGATCAGTCCCCAAGCCCCCAACTTGAAGCCATTAAAATCCTAATAAATGCAGGTTCTGATTTACGCTTAAAAAATGAATGGGGAGAAAGCGCTATTTCTTTGGGTCTGACTAGTAAATTTAAAAAGGTTCGGGCATATTTTATTAAACTAGATAAAGCGTCTTAAAAAAAATAATTACTATTTTTCGGCGCACCTTGCATGATTCACAATAAGAGGGGCCATGGATAATGATAGCCTAGTGCAGTTATTTAGATCGTGGAACTATGAACTCTGCCGTTGTATTTGTGGCATGGTCAGCCAACCGATTTCAAATATTGGTACAAGGTCTCGCGGCTGATGCCGAACTCGCGGGCAAGGGCGGCTTTTTGATCGCCGGCAGCGGCCCGCTGGCGAAAATCGGCCACTTGTTCAGGCGATAGCGCTTTCTTACGGCCATGGTACGCTCCGCGTTTCTTGGCCAGGGCGATTCCTTCGCGCTGGCGCTCGCGGATCAGGGCCCGCTCAAATTCGGCGAAGGCGCCCATAACCGAGAGCAACAGATAGGCCGTGGGCGAATCCTCGCCGGTGAAATGCAAGCCTTCCTTGACGAACTCGATCCGGATGCCCCGCTTTGTCAGCATTTGCACCAGCCGCCTCAGGTCGTCCAAGTTCCGCGCCAGGCGGTCCATGCTGTGCACGACAACCGTATCGCACTCACGAACGAAGGCAAGGAGCGCCTCGAGCTCCGGGCGCTTGGTATCCTTGCCCGAGGCTTTGTCGGTAAAGACCTTATTGAGCGAAACATTCTCCAATTGCCGTTCGGGATTCTGATCG
>Ga0116153_10003046_pt1 | contig 12252 bp, 6 predicted proteins | sample AD_UKC028_MetaG_FD_89896 | JGI IMG/M metagenome (GOLD analysis project Ga0116153, IMG submission 89896) | Active sludge microbial communities of municipal wastewater-treating anaerobic digesters from USA - AD_UKC028_MetaG | ecosystem: Engineered > Bioreactor > Anaerobic > Digestate | place: USA... | reverse complement strand
TCCCTACGATGAGTATGCCAATGTCTGGTATGGCTCGATCAAGTCCGACCGCTGGGCGCATTGCGTGCTCAACTACCCCAACGTCAAGCGCGAGGAGGTCGGTCTGTGGCCTCGCAGCGACGAGCTCGACGGCAAAATACCGAACATCAAGGCGATCTTCTGGCACGGCTCCGACTGGTTCAATCAGTTGACCAACGTCAACAAGGAGATCCGGGCGATCAAGAAGCTGGAACTGGTCGTCTGCATGGATTCGACCATCACGCCATCGGGCTTGTGGGCCGATGTGCTGCTGCCGATCGCCACCCACTTCGAACGTCATGATGTTGCCTTGCCATGGTACAAGGGGCACTACTACATTCACCGGCCCAAAGTCATCGAGCCGCTTGGCGAATCGAAAACCGACTTTCAGGTATTTACCGAGCTGGCCTACCGCCTCGAGAAACTCGACCCCGGTGTCAAGGATTTCGGCAAGCGCTACAACCCCAAAGCCGAACGTGACTACTTTCACAAGAACGAAGTTACCGACGAGGCATATCTCACCGCCTGGTGGGTCGACAAGGTGCAGAAGCATCAGGGCGTCACGATGTCCTGGGAGGACTTCAAGAAACACGGCGTTTACAAGTTCACTTTCGACAAGCCACACGTCGCGTTCGAGGAGCAGATCGGGCAGGGGGTGCCTTTCGAGACACCGTCGGGCAAGATCGAAATCCTGTCCACGACGCTGGCCAATGTCAAGGACTGGACCAAGACCCAGTACGGTTACGAAATTCCCTACATTCCCAAGTGGATCGAACCTTTCGAGTCGCTGAACCACGAGAAGGCAAAGACCTATCCTTTCCACATGATCACGCCGCATCCGCGCTGGCGTACCCATTCCATCTTCCACAACATTCCCTGGTTGCGTGAAACCTACCAGCAGGAAGTCACGATCCATACCAAGGATGCCGAGCGACTCGGCATCAAGACCGGCGACATTGTCGAAGTCTGGAACGAGCGTGGCAAGGTGGTCGTTCCCGCTTATGTCACCGAACGTTGCATGCCCAATGTCGTCGTGCTCTTCGAGGGAGCGTGGATGGATCTGGCGAAGGACGGCACCGACCGGGCAGGCAACCCCGACTTCCTGACCCTCGATGAGCCCAGTCCGGCGGGAGCCTTTGCCTACAACACCATTCTCGTCGATATGAAGAAGACGGCGCTGGATCACCGGCCGGGTTGGGACGTCCAGGCGAGCTCGCGCTCGATGATCTTCAGAAGGGACAAGTGAGAATCATGGTCACCAAAGTCGACAAGCAGGAACTTGAGCAGGCCATCCGCCGCAAGGTGGCGCAGACCTATGAACCTGTGAAGCCAGCAAAGCAGCTTGGCTTCGTCCATCACAATGTCGATTGCATCGGCTGCCGCGCCTGCGAGATCGCCTGCAAGGACAAGAACGGGTTGCCGCCCGGCCCGCGCTTCCGGCGCGTGATGTACATCGAAGGCGGCAGCTACCCGGAAGTGTTTGCCTATAAGGTGAACATGTCATGCAACCACTGTGCTGAACCGGCATGCCTGCCGACGTGCCCGACCGGTGCGATCTGGAAGCGCGCCGACAACGGCGTCGTTGATATTGATTCGACCTTGTGCATCGGTTGCCGCAAGTGCGAGGCGGCATGCCCCTATGGGGCGCCACAGTGGGACCCGCAGGCGCAAATCATCAAAAAGTGCAACATGTGCATCGATGAGCTGGAAGCCGGTCGCTCGCCCTATTGCGTTCAGGCCTGCATGATGCGCGTGCTGGATATCGGGCCGATCGAAGAGATCTGGAACAGCACGCTCAAGACCAAGGCGCTGGGCCCTGATGACAAGACAGTCAGGCAGGTTAAGAATATGGCCAACCCGGAGCTGACCAAGCCGTCGATTGGCTTCGTTCCCCACAGCAAGGGACGGGTCGGTGGGGGGTGATCGCAGCTGATCGGTCTCTCGCGCATGCAGTAGGGCATAATACGCCGGCCGGGGCATACGGTCGGCGTATTCATTTCAGCATCCCCCACGGTAATGTTCAGTAAAGCAGGAAAATCATCGCTTTCGCTAGAGCGGCGCATGCTGCGCCAGGTACTCCTGGTGGCCGGTGGCGCTTCGCTGTTGTTTGGGCTGCTTTTTCTGGGACTCTATCGCGATCGGCTCGAGCGCGAACGAGCTGCCACGTCGAACCAGATCAACCATGTGCTGCGGCTGGCGCTCGAGAATGCGATGCTCAAGCGGGATGTGCCGGGGCTACGGGAAATTGTCGAGCGCATCGGGCGGCAGCAAGGCATTCGCGATGTGATGATTTTGGCGCCGAGTGGCGAGGTCCGTTTTGCAGCGCATCCGGAAAGCCTCGGGCAGCAGCGGCCTGAACTGGTTCGTGTCGAACGGCTCGGGCAGCCGGAAAGCCAGTTTTTGGCCAGCGAGGGCAAGGGTGAGGTGCTGCGTTCCATCAATCCGGTCCCCAATCAGCCGGCCTGTATCGGCTGTCACGGTCAACTCGACAAACACCCGATAAATGGCGTCCTGATCGTCGACTACGATGCCAATACAATCAAGGAAGAAGCCTGGCGCAGTGCCGCGCTGTTCGCGCTGGCCGGCGCCGTGGTGCTGGCCTTGACGCTGGGGGTGTTGTGGTGGCTGCTACGCTCGCGGGTCATCGTCCCTTTGCGCAAACTGGACGAGGCCGCATGCGCCCTGGCTGCAGGTGATCTTGAAGTCCGGGCGCCCGTCCTGGCTGACGATGAACCCGGCCGGGTCGCCGGCAGCTTCAATCGCATGGCCGAGGGCCTCGCAAATCACATCAGGCAGGCAGAAGCGCAGCAAACCTACCTGCAGGAACTCCTTGACGGGCTGCCCGACGGGGTCCGCGTAATCAGGCAGGCCGATTTGCGCATCGTCGCCGTCAATCGTTCCTATTGCTCGCAACTGGGGGTTTCCGAGGCACAGGCGTTAAACCAGTTCTGCCATCTTTCCAGCCATGGACTCGTGAGGCCTTGTCCGGCGACGATGGTCATTTGCCCCGCTGTCGAACTCAAGGAGCCGGGGCAGGTGCTGAAGTGCCGCCATTACCACCATGCGGCCAGCGGGCGCGAGATTCCTGTCGAGATTCATGCCGTGCTGGTCGAACGTCAGGGTGGGCAGGGAACCGAGCGGCTGATCGTCGAAGCGATCAGCGATCTTTCGGAGGTCGCCCGCCTGTCGCAGGAGCAGCGTCTGACAGAACTCGGCCTGCTGGCGGCGGGAATCGCCCATGAGATACACAATCCGCTCGGTTCCATGCGGCTTGCCGTCGATGGTCTGCTACGCAATCTGCGCAGCGGCCAGAACGGCCAGCAACGCATTGTCGGCTATCTGGAAATGATGAGCGCAGAAATCGATCGCTGTACCGGCGTGACCCAGCGCCTACTGCTGCTTTCCCGGCTGCCGCAGCCGCAGGCCCAGATCGTCAAGCTCAATCCGGCGGTCAGTGATACGCTGCAACTCCTCGAATTCGACGCGAAGAGCCGCGGGATCGTGCAGAACGTGAACCTAGAGCCGAACGATTTGACGGTGCTGGCCGACGACAGCGACCTGCGCATGCTTGCTCTGAACCTGATGCAAAACGCGCACCATGCGATGCCCGGGGGCGGTGAACTGATCGTCCGAACCGCAAGGGACGGGCGGCGTGCGCTTATCGAGGTGAGCGACACCGGAAAAGGAATTTCCGAGGCGGATATCGAGCGGATTTTTGATCCGTTTTTCAGTCACCGGGCCGACGGCGAAGCGGGGACCGGGCTGGGGCTGACGATCTGCAAGACTATCGTCGAACGCTATGCCGGCACCATCGAGGTGGTGAGCGAACCAGGGCGCGGGGCAGTATTCCGGGTTTTCCTGCCGCTCAAGGAGAGCTGAAAAGTGAGCAAATCGATTCTGGTTATCGATGACGATCGGGTGTTCAACCAGATATTGGTCGAGCAGATCAGGGACATGGGGCTGACGGCGATTGGCGCCAACGACTGGCGTACCGCATCGGAAATCCTTGTCGAATCCGAGCCCGACCTGATTTTTCTCGACCTCAAGCTGCCCGATGCCGACACGCCGAAACTGGTCGAATCGCTGGCGCCGCAATTCCCGGTCGTGATACTTACCGGCTACGGGTCGATCCGCAATGCGGTCAGCCTGATCCAGGCGGGTGCGGTGGAGTACCTGACCAAGCCGGTTGGACTCGATGAACTTGAAATCACCATTCGGCGCGAGCTGGAAAACGCCGAGTTGCGGCGCCGCAATGCCTTCTATCGCTGGCAACTGGAATCACGTCGGCCCGGCCCGATGGTCGGCAATTCGCCGCCGATTCAGGAATTGCTCGACCTGATCGCGGCCGTCGCGCCGACCGATGCGACCGTCCTGATTCAGGGCGAGTCCGGCACCGGCAAGGAGATGGTTGCGCAGGCCATCCATGAAGGCAGTTCCCGCCGCGGCCGCGAGATGGTGACGGTCGACGGTAGTACCTTGCAGGAAACCTTGTTCGAGTCCGAATTGTTCGGTCACGAACGCGGTGCATTTACCGGCGCCGATCGCCAAAAGAAAGGCTTGATCGAGGCGGCCGAGGGAAGCACGCTATTCCTGGACGAAATTGGCGAAACGACGCTGGCCAACCAGGCCCGGCTGCTGCGCGTCCTGGAAACCGGCACCTTTCGCCGGGTCGGCGGCACCGCAAGCCTGCATGCCGATGTGCGCTTCGTCGTCGCCAGTAACCGTGATCTTGCCGAGATGAGCCGGGCCGGAGACTTTCGCAGCGACCTCTATTTTCGGCTCGCCAGTTTCGTCGTCAAGGTGCCGCCGCTGCGCGAGCGGTGCGACGACATTCCACTGCTTGCCCAGCATTTTATCCAGCGTTTTTCCCGCGGCGTCGAGCGGAACATGACTGCCGAGACGGTCAAGCTGCTGATGGCCTACGACTGGCCAGGAAATGTCCGCGAACTACGCAACCTGCTCGAGCGCGCGGTGATTCTTGCCGGTCGGAGCGGGCGCATCAGCCCCGAATATTTCGGCAACCTGGCCTCGCGCCGAGACGATGCCGTAGTGCTTTCCTTTGCGCATGAGCCGCGTCTCGACGAAGTTGAGAAAGACTACTTGCGCAGCACCTTGCAGCGGCATGGCGGAAACCGGGCACGCGCGGCTGCGGTTCTGGGAATCAGCGAACGCAACATCTATCGCCTGATCAAGCAGTACGAACTGGCCGAGTAATGGCCAGCGCCCGAAAGCGCCACGCGCGCCAGCGAAGGTTACGCGCTGGCAACCCGCATGGCGATGTGGGCCAGCGCATCCTCGACCTGGTCGATCAGGATCAGGCAGAGATCACCACCCTGCAAACGTTCCAGGGCGAAGTCGATGGCGATGAACTCGCCATCGATGGCATCGATGCGCTGCGTGCGTCTGGCATTGACCAGGCCGTCACGTAACAGCGCGATGACTTCGCCGTCTTCGCGGCCGCGCTGGCAGGCGTCCTGATAGAGGATCACATCGTCGAAAGCGTCGCCGAGGATTTCAGTTTGCTGACGGATGTCTTCGTCCCGGCGGTCGCCGGCGCCGCTGATGACTACTGAACGGCGGGTCGCCGGCATATTCTCGATGGCCTCGACCAGCGCCTGGATGGCATCCGGGTTGTGTCCGTAGTCGGCAATCAGCGTTGCACCCTTGTAGTCGAAGACGTTGAACCGCCCTGGTGCTGTCTGCGCGTCGCTGACGAAGCCGGCCAGCGCCCGCTCGATAACTTCCCATGAATAGGCGAGCGCCCAGCCGGTGGCGATCGCCGCCATGGCATTTTCGACCTGAAACCCGATCGTGCCGTTGCGCGTGAGCGGGATCTTGGCCAGCGGGATGCGCTGCTGGCGGCGCCCTTCGCCGCAGACGATGGCATCGCGTTCAACGTAGACGACGCGCCGGCCCTGCGCGCGATGCGTCGCGAGCACAGGATTCATGCGATCCTGGGCGAAGAAAATGATGTTTCCCGGGCAGTGCTGGGCCATCGCCGCGACGACCGGGTCGGCCGCGTTGAGAACGGCACTGCCGTCAGGCGCAACGTTTTCGACGATCACTCTTTTGACGACCGCCAACTCATCGACCGTGGTGATGAAATTCAGCCCGAGGTGGTCGCCGATACCGATATTAGTGATGACCGCAACGTCGCACAAGTCGAAGCCGAGCCCTTCGCGCAACACGCCACCGCGCGCGGTTTCGAAGACGGCGGCGTCGACGTCGGGATGCAGCAGCACGTTGCGTGCACTCTTCGGGCCGGAACAGTCGCCGTCATCGGTGCGCCTGCCCTGGATGTAGACGCCGTCGGTGCTGGTCATGCCGACGCGCAGGCCGTTGCTTTCGAAAATGCGGCCGATCAGGCGGCTGGTCGTCGTCTTGCCGTTGGTGCCGGCGATCGCGACGACCGGGATGCGGGCATTGTCGCCATCCGGGAACATCATGCCGACGATGGCTTCGCCGACCGCACGGCCTTTGCCGAATGACGGGTCGAGATGCATGCGCAGGCCAGGTGCCGCGTTGACTTCGACGATGCCGCCACCCTGTTCCTCGAGCGGCTTGAGCATGGTGTCGCAGACGACATCGATGCCGCAGATGTCGAGGCCGACAGTCTGGGCGGCGGCGATGGCGGCAGCTGCCAGCTCAGGGTGCACATCATCGGTGACATCGGTAGCGGTGCCGCCAGTGGATAGATTGGCGTTGTTGCGCAGAACGACGCGGGCGCCGCGCGTCGGGATCGAATCGGCGTCATGGCCTTGCTCGGCCAGACGGGCGAGCGCAATCTCGTCGAAGCGGATCTTGGTCAGTGACGTGGCGTGGCCATCGCTGCGTCGAGGATCACTGTTGACGATGTCCACCAGCTCGCGCACGGTATGGGCGCCATCGCCGATGACCAGCGGCGGATCGCGGCGGGCGGCGGCGATCAGCTTGTCGCCGATGACCAGCAGGCGCCAGTCGTGGCCGGGAAGAAATTTCTCGACCATGATGTCGTCGCGATAATCGATGGCGACACGGTAGGCGTGGCGCACCTGTTCTTCGCTGGTCAGGTTGACCGAGATACCCTTGCCCTGATTGCCATCCTGTGGCTTGACGACGACCGGCAGCCCGATTTCCCGGGCGGCGGCCCAGGCATCGTCCTCATCGGCGACCGGACGACCGCGCGGGACTGCAACACCTGCTGCGTGCAGCAGGGTCTTGGTCAGCTCCTTGTCCTGCGCGATGGCTTCGGCGATGGCGCTGGTGAAGCTGGTTTCGGCTGCCTGAATGCGCTGTTGCCGGCTGCCCCAGCCAAACTGGACGAGGCTGCCCTGGGTCAGGCGGCGATAGGGAATGCCGCGGGTCAAGGCCGCGGCGACGATGGCGCCGGTGGATGGCCCGAGGCGGATGTCTTCATCGAGTTCGCGCAGTTCCGTCAGGGCGCCATCGAGGTCGAAGGGAGTGTCTGCGAGCGCGGCCCGGCAAAGTTCCTCGGCGCGGTCGAAGGCGAGGCGACCGACATCTTCCTCGGTGTATTCGACGACGACCTGATAGACGCCGCTTTCAATGGTTTGTGCCGTGCGGCTGAAGGTCACCGGGCAACCGGCCTGGGCCTGCAGGCCCAGGGCAGCGAATTCCAGCGCGTGCGCCATCGAGACGGTATCGAGATGGTCGGCGGGGATCAGATCGCCCAGTTCCGGAAAGCGCTCACGGAGGCGGACTTCGAAGCCCGGCAGATTGACGATGGCGCTCTCGGCGCCTTCACAGGTGACGATGGCTTGAATCGCGGTGTGCCGGCTCCACAAGTTGGGGCCGCGCAGGGCACGAATACGGGAAACTTCCATGACGCTGGGTCCTTGTTATTTCTTGACTGCTACCGGCGGTTTGCCGGTTGCGCGTTCTTGCTTCGCAGTGAGGGTAGGGCGGCGGGTTCCGGCAATTCAAGGCCGAAGGTCTTGACCGCAGTGCTGATCACCTCCTGCGTCAGCCCGAGGGCCCAGCCTGCGGCAACGGCTGCCAGCACGTTGGCGATGGTGGCGGGGTCCTTCTGTTTGCCGATCGCCGGCACGTCGCCGAGTCGACAGAGGCGGATTTCGTCGTTGCCGGTGGCCAGCGTGATGCGCCCGTCACGGACGAAAACGCCGCGACCGCCATCCGTGAGTTGGGCGGCCATGGCCGGGCAGGCCGGGTCGGCGGCGAAGAAGATGACTTCGCCATCGCACAGTTCGGCCATTTCCGCGACGGTCGGATCGGACGCATTGAGGATGGCGTAGCCATTGCGCAGTACAACGTCGATTTGGGTACGGTAGGTGTTGCGGAAAGTCGTGAAGTATTCACCGCCATCAGGCTGCACATCCCAGCGTGCGAGGTCCTCTACGGCCGGGTCGATGTTGGTGACGATACCGACCAAACAGCGGTCGTAGGCGAGCCCCTCGCCGAGTATGGTGCGGCCGCCGTTCTCGATGACAGCGGCTTCGACGGCACGGTTGAGCAGCAGGCGATGGCCGCCATTCCAGGTTGCGGCGTCGCTTTTCTGGACATGGCGACGGTCGAGATGGACGCCGTCGCTGCAAGCCAGGCCGACATGCTTGCCAGACAAATAGATCAGGTGGGCTACCAGCTTGGCGACGGCGGTCTTGCCACGCGTGCCGGTGACACCAACGACCGGGATACGGCTGCTTTCGTCGGCGGCGAACAGGCTGTCGACGATTGCCTTGCCGACCGGGCGCGGCTTGCCGACACCCGGACGCAGATGCATCAGGAGGCCGGGGCCGGCGTTGACTTCGACGATGGCGCCACCCTGCACGCCCAGTGGTTTCGCGATGTCTTCGGCGACGAGGTCGATGCCGGCGATGTCGAGGCCGACAATACGGGCGGCGAGCGCGGCCAGTTCGGCAGTTTCCGGGTGCACTTCGTCGGTAACGTCGAAGGCATGGTTGGCATTGCGTTGGATCAATACCTCACGGCCACTGGCCGGAACGTCATCGGCGAACAGGCCCTGGCGTTCGAGTTCCATGCGGGCTGCGGAGTCGATGCGGATGTTCGACAGCGGGTGCAATTCGGTCGGGCCGCGTCGGGGATCGGAATTGATCTGGATATCGATCAGTTCGCGCACGGTCGATTTTCCGTCGCCCGTGACCAGCACCATGTCGCCGCGGTTGGCGGCGATCAGCTTGCCACCGATGACCAGCAGGCGATGCTCGGTGCCGGGGATCGAGCGTTCGACCAGCACCCCGCTGCCCTCGTCGACGGCGATCGCATACGCCTTTTCGACTTCTTCGCGGGTCTTGACGTCGATGAACACGCCGCGCCCGTGGTTGCCATCGACCGGCTTGACGCAAATTGGCAGGCCGATATCTTCGGCGGCATCCCAGGCATCTTCGGCGCTGGTGACTTCGCGACCTTCGGGAATCGGCACGCCGCAGGATTCGAGCAGCGACTTGGTGAGGTCCTTGTCGCGTGAAATGGTTTCGGCGATGGCGCTGGTGCGGTCGGTTTCGGCCGTCCAGATGCGGCGCAGCGCGGCGCCGTAGCCGATCTGGACCAGGTTGCCATCCTCGAGCAGGCGGATGGTGGGCATGTCGCGATCATCGGCTGCATCGACGATGCTTGCGGTCGACGGCCCGAGGCACTTGGAATCAACCATGTCACCCAGTTCTTCGATCGTGGCGTCGACATCGAAAGCTTGGTCCTCGATTGCCGCCATGATCAGCTCGCGGCCCTTGATCAGCGCAGCGCGGGTGACTTCTTCGTGCCAGGCGCGGATGGCAACCTTGTAAACCCCGCGTTCGGAAGTTTCGCGCGCCTTGCCGAAGCCGCCGGGCAGGCCGGCCAGATTCTGCAGTTCAAGCGTGACGTGTTCGAGAATGTGCCCGGCCCAGGTCCCTTCCTGCAGTCGTTTCAAGAATCCGCCGCGCTCGCCGATGTTGCAGCGATGCTCGATCAGCGAAGGCAGCCAGGCGGTCAGGCGTTCGTAAAGGCCGGGTATCTTGTTGGAGGGAAAGTCCTCCAGTTCGCCGATGTCGACCCAGGCTTCGAGCACCGGGCGGTAAGTCCAGATGTTCGGGCCACGCAGGGAAACGATGTCCCGGATGATGATGTCTTTTTTCGTCATGCTTGCTTCGCCCGGCTCCGTCTCGCTGTATGAAAAATTATGGGGCAGTTGGTGATTATTAACGCTTTCGTAGCTTGATGGCTGACCCGCGTCAAAAAAATGTCACAAGCTGGCACGCGGCGTTACAGGAAGCGGTCGAGCAACTTGCGGCTGTGACGATCGAGAGTGCCGGTGTCGCGGATCAGAAACTCGATGCCATGGGTGTCGGCGATCAGCAGCCGGGTTTGCGACAGGCGCCGGATATCCTCCTCGCCCTTGAGTATCAGCGCGGCCTTGCCGCGATTGGTGGCAACCTGCCAGGTGCTTGGGCAGGCGAAGCTAGAAACTTCGATGATTTTCTCGATTTCCGGCACGAATTCACGGCTCGCCAGTTCTTCGTCGAGCAACTGGCCGCTGGCCGGTGGCAGGTCGGCGATGCGCTCGACCCAGCCGACTTCATGACCCTCGCCATTGACCAGCGAGATGCCCTCGTCGGGTGCGGCGATCGGGAAAGTGCGCACGGGCACGACGCCGTGATGCACATCGCCATTTTTTGCCGTTAAAACCAGTTGACCGTAGGGGTCGCGTTGCAGCTGGAAATTGGTGTTCGACATGTTCACCTTCACGCGGTCGGTGCCTTGGGGATGATGTTGATCAGCGGCTCCGGCGCCTCGGTATCGACGTTGCGCGCCTGGGCCTGATAGAGCCTGAAATAGTGGCCTTCGGCGGCCATCAGTTCGTCGTGGTTGCCCAGTTCGACCAGCCGGCCGCGATCCATGACGACCAGCCGGTCGGCCTTCCTGAGCGTGGACAGGCGGTGGGCGATGGCGATCGTCGTGCGGCCGCGCACCAGGTTGTCGAGCGCCTTCTGGATTTCCTTCTCGGTTTCCGTGTCGACCGAGGAAGTCGCTTCGTCGAGGATCAGGATCTTCGGATCGATCAGCAAGGCACGGGCGATCGAGATGCGCTGGCGTTCGCCGCCGGAAAGCCCCTGGCCACGTTCGCCGACCAGCGAGTCGTAGCCGTGCGGCAGGCGCAGGATGAACTCGTGGGCGTGCGCGGCGCGGGCGGCGCCGATGATTTCCTGGCGCGTCGCATCGGGCTTGCCGTAGGCGATGTTCTCGGCGATGGTGCCGAAGAAGAGGAAGGGTTCCTGCAACACGAGGCCGATGTGGCGCCGGAATTCGGCGACCGGCAGCGAGCGGACATCGACGCCGTCGATGAAGACGGCGCCTTCGGTGACGTCGTAGAAGCGGCAGATCAGGTTGACCAGCGTGCTCTTGCCGGAACCCGAATGGCCGACGAGGCCGATCATCTCGCCCGGTTCGATGGTCAGGTCGACGTCGCGGGTGACGGCGCGCGTGCCGTAGCGGAAACTGGCTTTGCGCAATTCGAGGCGGCCCTCGACCTTGTCGAGGTGCACCGGGTTGGCCGGCTCGGGCACGCTGGAAACGTGGTCGAGAATGTCGAAGATGCGTTTGGCGCCGGCGGCGGCCTTCTGCGTTACCGAGACGATGCGGCTCATCGAGTCGAGGCGGGTATAGAAGCGGCTGATATAGGCGAGAAAGGCGGTCAGCACACCGACCGTGATGTCGCCCTTGGAGATCTGCCAGATGCCGAAGGCCCAGACGACCAGCAGGCCGATTTCAGTAAGCAGCGTGACAGTTGGCGAGAACAGCGACCAGGTCTTGTTCAGCTTGTCGTTCATCGCCAGGTTGCGGCCGTTCGATTCGCGGAAACGCTCGGCTTCGCGCTTTTCCTGGGCGAAAGCCTTGACCACGCGAATGCCGGGGATGGTGTCGGCCAGCACGTTGGTCACTTCGGCCCAGACGCGGTCGACCTTCTCGAAACCGGTGCGCAGCTTGTCGCGCACGACATGAATCATCCAGGCGATGAAGGGTAGCGGGACCAGCGTGACGATCGCCAGCCAGGGATTGATCGAGAACAGGATGCCGGCGGTCATCACGATCATCAGCACGTCGGTGGCGAAATCGAGCAGGTGCAGCGACAGGAAGACGTTGATGCGGTCAGTTTCCGAACCGATGCGCGCCATCAGGTCGCCGGTGCGCTTGCCGCCGAAGTATTCGAGCGAGAGGCCGAGCAGGTGCTCGTAGGTCGTCGTTCGCAGGTCGCGGCCGATGCGCTCGGAAACCAGCGCCAGG
>Ga0116153_10003045_pt1 | contig 12258 bp, 11 predicted proteins | sample AD_UKC028_MetaG_FD_89896 | JGI IMG/M metagenome (GOLD analysis project Ga0116153, IMG submission 89896) | Active sludge microbial communities of municipal wastewater-treating anaerobic digesters from USA - AD_UKC028_MetaG | ecosystem: Engineered > Bioreactor > Anaerobic > Digestate | place: USA... | reverse complement strand
GCTGGGCGCACGCGCAAAAAAGGCGGCCAAAATGGCCGCCTTTGCTTGGGCACCCGCCCAGGCTTACTTGAACGGAATCACGAACCCCAGATCGAAGCGCACGTCGTTCTGCGTCGCATCGACGCTTTGGTAAACGTTCTGCCCGGTCGCTGTCTGGCCGACCCATTGGTCGCCGTTCTGCCATACCTTGGCGTAGCGTGCGCGGGCGCGCAGATTGCTGAACCACATGCCCTTGGGCGCGTAGACGTAAACCAGATCGGTCGCCATTTCGTTCCAGTCGGCGATCGCCTCACCGCCCTTGAGCGGTGCATTGGCATCGAACTTGCGATTGCTGCGCTGTCCGTAGTTGATGTCGAACGACAGGCCATTCAGGCCGATGCTGCCAAAGTCGAAGATGGTACCGATAATCCACGTCCGCTCACCCGCCTTGGAGTTCTCGCCGATGCGCTGGACCTGATAGGACGGACCGATCGAGTAGGGCGCCTGGATCGCACCGCCGTTTGAATTGATGCCGGCCGAACCATAAGGGATGAACCAGTCGGTGGGCCGCGCTTCGAGATAGAGGCCGCCGTAATTGGTGCTAAAACTGTAGCCTTGTGCACCGTTGCTGCCGGTGGTCAGGCTGTCGCCACTGGAGCTCTGGTACATCCACTGCGCACCGACACGGAAGTAGCGCCGTTCGCCCGTGCGGAATACCCAGTCGCCATCGACGTAGCTCATGTTCAACAAATTTTCTACGTTGTGGAACGAAGCCTGGTACATCGAGTCGTTGTTCGGTTTCCACTGGATGCCGGCGTAGGCCATGCCGTTGGAGTCACCCTGCTTGGCACTGTCCGGCCACGTCGTCGTCTGGTATGCGCCCTGATAGAAATTACGGTATTTGGTATCGTTGATCTGCTTCATGTCGGTCAGATAACCGCCGTACACGCGCAAGGTATCGCCCATCATCTTAATTCCGCCGGTGGCGCCCAGGTAGGTGATTGGCTGCATGGCGCGGACATCGCGACGACCCACCATGCTCTGGTCAAGCTTGTTGTAGAAACGGTAGACGTCAGGCAGGTACCAGGCATAGTTGACCGACTGCCAGCCGAGCACCATCACGCTGGTCTCGTAGCGCAAACGGGCGTTGGCCTCGCCGACCACGCCGTAGCCGGCCTGGTTAGGATCCTTCAGGATGTAGTTGTACGGGGTGTCGTCCGGCGCGAAGAGCGGCGCGGTAAAATTGAAAGAGCCGGCAAACGAGAGAAAGTTCGACAACTCACCGGTATTCCCATACAGCCAGCCACCGATACCGGCCGCTTCCTGCTTGAACTTCCCCTGCGCGTTGGGGTAGCCCGGCACCTCGCCGGTCGAACCGCTCGACCAGCGGTCAAACGTGGCGGTACGGAACTGGAAACCCGCCGATGCATTTTCGAGGAACGGGTTGGACTCAGACGTGATGCTCGGCCCTTCCTGCGCGATACCTGTCTGCTTCGGCGCCTCCTGCGCCATGGCGACCCCTGAACAGAGCCCCACGGCCATCGCCAGCGCGTTGGTCATCCCGGCGACGATGCGCCCCTTCTTTTCCCGATTGCTCATAACCCCTCCAGTGAGATGTCTTTCGGCGTCAACTCACCCCAAACCCGCCACCCAGACAAACTTGCCCCGGCCAAATTGATCGAGTGCAACGGGTTAGAGTCTTCTACCTAACTCTCGCGTTTGCAAGTCATTTTTGCGGCCCTGCCGATGCTGCAGCGCGTCAATGTTGTCCCGGTATCACGCGGCTTTCCGTCTGGTGCCAGTAGCGTTGCCGTGTCTGCCGCCAGGCCTCGATGCCATCCCCGGTCCCTGCCAGCCGGATCATCACGGCCCCATCACGGTCGGTCCGCCACACGCGTGCCCCGGTTGTGGCATAACGCTCGACCACCTCGACCTTCGGGTGGCCGAAGCGGTTGCGGTACCCTCAGGCGTTGAGTCGAGACATCAGGTATTCGAGTTCGTCGCAGGGTCCATCAGATACGTTGCTCCTGGTCTGGCGTTGATGAAGGCGCTATTCCAACCTGAAAATGTCCTGCTCCCTTGGATGTTCGGAGGCCAAGGCATCGAGCGCGCATGCTTCATCAACTTGTCTGCAACTCCACCCGAGGTACGGCAGCAGACACATTGGTCCGGAAAGTCGCATCGGGGATTTTCTGAGGGGGTGCAACAGCGCCTGCTGTGGATGTCGTGCTTTCCCTCTGCTCGGCGCATGACAGGAAGCGTCCATGGCTTTGCGCTGGGTGGCATCATTGGAACTTCCCTGCCATCTGCCGAAATATACGCCGCTGTCCACGGAGTCACGAAAGGCCAGACCTGCTACGTCACAAGGCTCAACATCAACCGCATCAAGGCGCTTGAAGAAGCCTTCGAGTTCTTGCCAGAGCAATCACGAGAGTTTGTGCTGCAGCCGTTTGTCTCCGAGTTCAAGGCAACGTGTGTTGTTCCTCTGAACCAGGATGGGCAGATTCGGTTGTCGGCTCACGAGTGGGAGCTCGTTGCGCCCGTTCTTCTGGAGAAGATGAACCACCGCAAACTGATTCTCGACCAGCGGCCAATCTTCGAAGACATTCTGAAGAAAATTCACCTCAAAGCCGGTTGGAAGACACTGGAGTATCAGTTGGGAACGTGGGCTCACGCATCGCGTGCCTACAACCTTTGGCAGCGGCAAGGAACCCTTTTGAAAGCCATAGATTTACTTACTGAATTACGGCGGACTTCCAGCGCAGAACTTTAATGTAACTCGTCGCAGCACATGGCGAATCCCAGCGCAGAACTTTAATGTAACTACTGCATCTGCCTACCGCGCTAACCCATTGATAAATCGTAAATAGTCAGCGCAGAACTGTAATGTAATTCTCCACCCTGGATCGCCCGCTGGTCGCCGACCACCAGCGCCACCAGAATGCCGGCCCACGGGTAGCGCTCGTCCGGCAGCATGGCCGCGAACGAAGCGCGCACGTGATGGCGCAGGCGCTCGACGACATAGGCCGGACGCCAGACCATCTCGGCCAGACGCTGCGCTGGTTCCTGGCGTACGTAGCCGGTCGCCCGGACATCGCGTTCGAGTAGCCACGCCTCATAGTCGAAACCGTTGGGATTGGCGTTGCCGTGCGGCCGCTTGAGGCGCACCGTCAGCTGCCAGCGCTCGCCGGGGCGCAGCGGCGGGCGCTCGAACGCTTCGCCGTCGCGCCGGCCCTGGTACCACGACAGCATGATCCGGTCCGGGACGACGGCTGTTACGGTCAACCGCTTTTCCACGTCAAATTCGAAGCGCGTGCCGTGGCTGAAATCCTGCGGCAGGCTGGCGATAACACCGACGACCTCGACATCGCGCCCCTCCCATTCGCCCGGCAGCGCATCGGCAAGGCGCAGTTCGGCGCGCCACCCGGCCCAGGCAAAACCGAGGGCGAAACAGGCCACCAGCAACAGAGCGCGCGTCGGCCAGGCGCCACGCCAGCGCACCGCAGGCAGCGCCAGCAACAGCCCGGCCAGCGCCCACGGCCATGCCGGCGGCAGTTGCGGCTGCATCTGCAAGGCGATGACGCCGGCAGCGAAGGCGAGAATATTGAGGCGCATCCTGCAATAATAGAGGCGAGCCCATGCGCAAGCACCTGAAAAAATACCTGCCCAACCACGATGCCGTTCATGGCAACCGCTGGCTGCGGCCGTTCCGCAATTCGCTGCTGCATCCGCGGCTGTGGCACCTCAACCGCCACTCGGCGGCCGGCGCGGTAGCGGCTGGCATGTTCTGCGGCCTGATTCCGGGGCCGCTGCAGATGCTCGGGGCGGCGATCTGCGCGCTGGTTTTTCGCGTCAACCTGCCGCTGGCCATGCTGGTCACCTTGTACACCAACCCGTTCACCATCGTGCCGCTTTACATCCTGGCCTACGAAATTGGTCGCGTGGCGATCGGCGATAGTAATGGATTTATCGAGCCGCCGGCCTTCGCGATGACGCACTTCATCGAATGGACCCAGGCCATGCAGACCTGGATGCTCGGCGTCGGCAAACCACTCGGCGTCGGACTCGTGCTGCTGGCGACCCTGCTTGCCCTTCTCGGCTACGTGCTGACCAAGGCGGCCTGGCGCTTCTGGCTGATTCGCGCCTGGCGCCAGCGCAAGACGCGCCGGGCAGGCCGCGCCGGCTTGTCCTCCCCGCTATAGGCCAGGATCGTCGCCGCCGCCGCGCAAGGTCGCCATGACCACATCACGGCTCAACAGCGGGGCAAAAAGCTCGATGAAATCGAAGTCGATGCGGCGCAGCCAGTTGCCGCGCCTGATGCCGAGTCGCGTGGTATTTGTCGCAAACAGATGGCCGACCGGCAACGCCGCCAGCGCCGCGTCGCGCACCGGATCAAAGGCCATTTCGGCGATGATGCCGACGCCCAACCCGAGTTCGACGTAGGTCTTGATCACGTCGGAATCCACTGCGGTTAGCACGATGTTCGGCACGACCCCGGCGCGCACGAAGGCATGGTCGATCTTGGTACGGCCGGTGAAGGTGGGATCGTAGGTAATCAGCGGCCACTCCGCGAGCATTGGAAGATTCACGCTTTCCTGACCCAGCAGCGGATGCCCCAGCGGCACGACAACAAGGTGGGACCACTGATAGCAGGGCAGCGTGACGAGGCGCGGCTGAGCGGCGAGGGCCTCGGTGGCGATGCCGATATCGGCCGTGCCATCCGCCACCCAGTCGGCCACTTGCTGCGGATTGCCCTGGTGCAGACGCAGGCGCACCTGCGGGTAACGTGCCACGAAATGCTTGACCACCGGCGGCAGCAGATAGCGGGCCTGCGTGTGCGTGGTGGCAATATCAAGCGTCCCCCCGGCCTCCGCAGCGTATTCCTCGCCAACCCGTTTCAGGTTGCCGGCGTCCTGCAACATGCGCGCGACGATTTCAAGGACCTGCCGCCCTGGCTCGGTCACCCCCGTCAGGCGTTTTCCGGAGCGCTCGAACACCGTGATACCGAGTTCCTGCTCCAATAGCCGAACCTGCTTCGATACTCCCGGCTGCGAGGTAAACAGCGCGGCGGCAGCCTCGGAAACGTTCAGGCCACGGCGGGCAATTTCGTGCAGGTAGCGCAGTTGCTGGATATTCACGTCTATATATCGTTTGGTTATATCGATGTGAATATAAAGTATTTCATCGGCTTATAGCAAATCGCTACGATGCGCCGCAACAACGTTTCGGACGCATCATGGAATTTGCTCAAATCTTCTCCGGCTTTGCCGTCGGCGCCCTCGTCGGGATTACCGGCGTCGGTGGCGGCGCGCTGATGACGCCGCTGCTGGTGCTGCTGTTCGGCATTGTCCCGGCAACAGCGGTCGGCACCGACCTGCTCTACGCGGCGCTCACCAAGTCCGGCGGCACACTGGTCCATGCCCGACGCGGCCATGTCGATTGGCGGATCGTCCGCCGCCTCGCAATGGGCAGCCTGCCGGCAGCGGCGCTGACCCTGCTGCTGGTCGCACGGCTCGTACCCGGCGGTCTTGCCGGCGCGCAGCGAACCATCACCCTCGCCCTCGGCATCGCCCTGTTGCTGACCGCCATCGCACTCTTGCTGCGCCGCCGCCTGCAGACCGTGGCTAAGGCGCGGTCGGCAGTCAGCGCGTTGGCCGACCGCGCCTGGCCTACGGTACTGGCCGGCGCCGTACTGGGTGCTCTCGTCGCGCTCTCCTCGGTTGGCGCCGGCGCCCTTGGCGTGACCACGCTGTTTTTTCTCTACCCGGGCCTGGCGGCGATCCGCATTGTCGGCACCGATCTCGCCCATGCCGTGCCGCTCACGCTGCTTGCCGGACTTGGCCACTGGTGGTTCGGCAACATCGACTGGCTGCTGCTCGCCACCCTGTTGATCGGTTCGCTGCCCGGCGTCTGGCTCGGCAGCCACCTTGCACCCCGAATTCCCGAGCGCGTTCTGCGCCCCCTCCTGGCCACCATGCTGGCGCTGGCCGGCGGGAAATTGATTACCGCCTGAACAAAGGAACCGCCATGTACAACTACACCGACACCGACCGCCAGATCGTCCGCGAACGCGTTGCCCAGTTTCGCGACCAGACGCATCGCCACCTTGCCGGCGAACTGAGCGCCGACCAGTTCCGTCCGCTGCGCCTGCAAAACGGCCTGTACCTCGAAAAGCACAACCCGATGCTGCGCATCGCCATTCCCTACGGCCAGTTATCGGCCGTGCAACTGCGCGCGTTGGCCCGGGTGACCCGCAACTACGATCGTGGCGTCGGCCACTTCAGCACCCGCCACAACCTGCAACTCAACTGGGTTCGTCTCGAACAGGTGCCGGACATCCTCGCCGATCTGGCCCAGGTGGACATGCACGCCATCCAGAGTTCCGGCAGTTGCATCCGCATCGTCACCACCGACCCGCTGGCCGGCGTCGCGCCGGGCGAAGTGGCCGATCCTCGCCCCTGGGCCGAAATCTTCCGCCAATGGTCCACGCTGCACCCGGAATTCGCCGCGCTTCCGCGCAAGTTCAAGGTGGCCTTCTCGGGCGGACCCGACGACGCGGCCAGCGTGCGCACCCATGATCTCGGCTTCGAGCTGACGCGTGACGCGGCGGGCGAACCGGGTTTCCGCGTCTGGGTCGGCGGCGGCCTGGGCCGCACCCCCATTCTCGCCAAAGTGGTTCGCGAATTCCTGCCCTGGCGTGACCTGCTCAGCTATGCCGAAGCGGTGCTGCGCACCTATAACCTGCATGGCCGGCGCGACAATCTCTACAAGTCACGCATCAAGATTCTCGTGCAGGCGCTCGGCATCGAAGAATTCACCCGGCAGACCGAAGCCGAATGGTCGCACCTGCAAGGTGGCCCGCTGACCCTCGGCGAGGCCGAAGCGGCGCGGGTTGCCGAAAACTTTGCCGCGCCGGATTACGACGTGCTGTCGGGGCTTGACGTCAGCTTCGAGTTTTCGCGCCGTTTCGACAAGGATTTCGCGGCCTGGGTCAAACGCAACACCCACGCCCATCGCCAGCCCGGCTACGCTGCCGTCACCCTGTCGCTGAAGGCACCCGGCCAGGCACCCGGCGATGCGACGGCGGAACAGATGGAAATCGCCGCCGACCTCGCCGAACGCTTCAGCTTCGGGGAATTGCGGAGTACGCAGACGCAGAACCTGATCCTGCCCGATGTGCGCAAGCGCGACCTCTACAAGCTCTGGCAGGCCGCCGCGAAGGCGCACCTGGCGACCGCGACGGCCGGGCTGTTGAGCGACATTGTCGCGTGCCCCGGCGGCGACTATTGCTCGCTCGCCAACGCGCGTTCGCTGCCATTGGCGGCGGCGATCCAGAACCGCTTTGGCGACCGTTCCGAACTGGACGACATCGGGACGCTGCGGCTCAACATCTCCGGCTGCGTGAATGCCTGCGGCCACCACCATGTCGGCGCCATCGGCATTCTCGGCGTCGACAAGGGCGGGCAGGAACGCTACCAGATCACGCTGGGCGGCAGCACCGGACCCCGCGCCGCCATCGGGAGCGTCATCGGCCCGTCGGTTGCTGCTGCCGAGGTACCGGAAGTCGTCGCCCGCGTCATAGGGCACTACCGGTCATGTCGGCACCCCAAGGAAGCATTCATCGACACCGTAAAGCGCATCGGCGCAAAAAATTTCGCCGCCGCCGCGTATGCAAAAGAAATTCCCACCATCGATTATGAAAGAGAGGTTGCAAATGGCTAAGTTGATCAAGAACCGCGACATCGTCGCCAACGACTGGAAGATTCTGACGCTCGCCACCGGCGAATCGCCAGAAGCGGCAAAGCTTCCCTGGGGCAACGTATTGGTCCCGCTCGCCGTCTGGCAGGCCCGCAAATGGGATCTCGTTCAACGGCAATGGGAGCAGGGCCACCTGCTTGGCGTCTGGCTCGGCCCGCAGGACGATCCCGCTGCAATTGCCGGCGACCTCGCCGACCTGAGCGCCATCGCCGTTGACTTTCCGGTCGCCGGAGACGGGCGCGGCTATTCGCTCGCCACCCTGCTCCGCACCCGCTACGGCTATCGCGGCGAACTGCGCGCCATCGGCGCCATCGAGCGCGACTACCTGCACTTCCTGCGCCGCGCCGGTTTCAACAGCTTCGCGGTGAGCGATCCCGAAAGCGCCATCGTCAACCTTGACGCTTTTTCGGCTTCCTACCAGCCCGCCGCCGACGGGCCGCTGCCGCTGTCCCGGCGCCCACCCGCGCTCGCCGCCTGAAAGGATCCCGCCATGCAACGCGACAATTTCTCCGATTTGGCCGACCCTGCTCTGCTGCAGGCAGTGGCCGCCAAGGCCGAACGCGCTGCCCGCTTCCTGCGCGCAGCCGGACGCGACTATGCCCCGGTCGTCTTCGCCAACAGCCTCGGCGCCGAGGACATGGTGCTGACCGACCTGATCTGGGGCCAGAAAGACGAGCCCATCGACATCGGCATCTTCTCGCTCGATACCGGCCGCCTGCCGGCCGAAACCTGCGCCTTGATCGCCGCCGCCGAGCGCCACTATGGCCGCCGACTCGACGTCTTCTATCCGGAGCGCCAGAGCGTCGAAGCCTTGGTCGCGACTCACGGCATCGACGGCTTCTACGACTCTGTGGAAGCGCGCAAATCGTGCTGCGCCACACGCAAGGTCGAACCGCTGCGCCGCGCCCTGGCCGGCAAGAAAGCCTGGGTCACCGGGCTGCGCGCCGCACAATCGCCGACGCGCGACACCCTCAAGCCGGTGAGCTTCGACACCGTTTTCAACCTGGTCAAGCTGAACCCGCTGGCCGACTGGAGCGAGGATGAAATCTGGGCCTACCTGCAGGTTCACCGCGTACCTTACAACGCCCTGCATGACCGCAACTATCCGAGCATCGGCTGCGCGCCCTGCACGCGCGCCGTCAAGCCCGGCGAGGATGTGCGCGCCGGCAGGTGGTGGTGGGAATCGCCGGCCACCAAGGAATGCGGCCTGCATGTCGTGGATGGCCGCCTGCAAAGTGTGGCCGCCAGCCACGCTGCCGTCGAAGCAACGGCCGATCGCGTGCCGGCGGCAGCATGAGTACGCTGAATCTCGGTCGCCGCACCCTCAGCCATCTCGACTGGCTGGAGGCCGAAGCCATCCACATCCTGCGCGAGGTCGCCGGCCAGTGCGCGCACCCGGCGCTGCTGTTCTCCGGCGGCAAGGATTCGATCGTGCTGCTGCGGCTCGCCGAAAAAGCCTTCCGCCCCGGCCGCTTTCCCTTTCCTCTCCTGCACATCGACACCGGCCACAACTATCCGGAGGTCGTCGCCTTCCGCGACCGGCGCGCCGCCGAACTCGGCGAGCGCCTGATCGTGCGCTCGCTCGACGATTCGCTGGCGCGCGGCAGCGTGGTGCTCAAATCGGCCAATGAATCGCGCAACAAGCACCAGTCGGTGACGCTGCTCGAAGCCATCGAGGAACACGGTTTCGATGCCTGCATCGGCGGCGCGCGGCGCGACGAGGAAAAGGCACGCGCCAAGGAACGCATCTTCTCGTTCCGCGACGAATTCGGGCAATGGGACCCGAAGAACCAGCGCCCGGAACTCTGGGATCTCTACAACGCCCGGGTAAACAAGGGCGAGAACATCCGCGTCTTCCCGATCTCGAATTGGACCGAACTCGATATCTGGCAATACATCGCCCGCGAGGCGCTGGCGCTGCCGTCGATCTATTTCGCCCATCGCCGCGAAATCGTCAGGCGAAACGGCCTGCTGCAGCCAGTCACCCCACTCACCCCGGCGCACGAGGGCGACGCGGTGGAACCCCTCACGGTGCGCTTCCGTACCGTTGGCGACATCACCTGCACGGCGCCGGTCGAATCCGTCGCCGCCACGGTCGACGACATCATCGCCGAGACCGCCACCACCACCATCACCGAACGCGGCGCCACGCGGCTAGACGACCAGGCGTCGGAAGCCGCGATGGAGCAGCGCAAGAAAGAAGGGTATTTCTGATGAGCGCCCCTGAAAACTTCCCGGAAATCGATAACGGCCTGCTGCGCTTCCTCACCTGCGGCAGCGTGGACGACGGCAAGAGCACGCTGATCGGCCGCCTGCTGTACGACACCCGCGCCATTCTTGCCGACACCCTGCACGCCATCACGCACACCTCGCACAAGCGCGGGCTGACCAATGTCGACCTTTCGCTGCTGACCGACGGTCTGGTCGCCGAACGCGAGCAGGGCATCACCATCGACGTCGCCTACCGTTACTTCAGCACCGGCACGCGCAAGTACATCGTCGCCGACGCGCCGGGCCATGAGCAATACACGCGCAACATGGTCACCGCGGCATCAACCGCCAACCTCGCCATCATTCTTGTCGATGCGCGCAAAGGCGTATTGGCGCAGACCCGGCGCCACGCGCTGATCGCGCATCTGGTCGGCATTCCGCATCTGGTCGTCGCGGTGAACAAGATGGATCTGGTCGGTCACGACCCCGCGGTGTTCGAGCGCATCCGCAGCGACTACCTCGATTTCGCGGGCCAGGTCGGCATCGGCGATGTCCGCTTCGTGCCGATGTCTGCGCTGAACGGCGACATGATCGTCGAGCGCGGCGACCGTCTGGACTGGTACACCGGTCCGACCCTGCTGGAAATTCTCGAGAACGCCCCCGGCGCCCACGGCGAGGCGGACAAGCGCGACGAGCCGTTCCGCTTCCCCGTGCAATACGTCTGCCGCCCGCAGCAGTCCGACGACCCCGGCCTGCACGATTATCGCGGCTACATGGGGCGCATCGAATCCGGTTCGATCGCCGTCGGCGACGCCATCGTCATCCTGCCCGCCGGTCGCGCCACGCGCATCAGGGACATCCAGATCGCCGGCCGCTCGCAGCCCATGGCCATTGCCGACCAGTCCGTCACGCTGTTGCTGGAAGATGAAATCGACATCTCGCGCGGCGACATGATCGCGCGGGACGGCGCCCGGCCGGAAATCACCCAGGCCGTCCGCGCACAGCTCTGCTGGCTTTCCGAGAGCCCGCTCGACCTGCGCCGGCGCTACCTGATCCGCCATACCACGCGCGACACCCAGGCCAGGCTGGCGAGCATCGATTACCGCCTCGACATCGCCACGCTGCGGCATGAACCGGCGACAAGCCTGGCGATGAACGACATCGCCCAGGTCGCCTTCCGTCTCGCCCGGCCCATCTGCGCCGATCGCTACGCCGACAACCGCGCGACCGGCGCCTTCATCGTCATCGACGAAGCAAGCAACAATACCGTGGGGGCCGGCATGATCGTCTGAGAAGCATGCTGATTCAGGGTCTGAAGCCCCCTTCCTGCGCCTGCTTCCTGCGCCCAATTTTCAGGCCATTTTCCGGGTCGTCCGCAACGCTTCAGGAAAAGACGGGTTCCTCGAACAGTGAGCGGATCGTCACCTTTTTGATCTCCGGCCGATCCGGCACCGCGTAGAGCACCGGCGTGATCATCTCCTCGAAGATGCCGCGCAGGCTGCGCGCACCGACCTTGAATTCGAGCGCCAGGTCGGCGATCTGCCCGAACACCGCCGGTTCGATCACCAGTTCGACGCCCTCGTTTTGCAGGATGGCGCGGAACTGCCGGTAGATCGAATGCTGCGGCTCGATCATGATGCGCACCATCATGTCCTTCGACAGTTCCTTGAGCCGGGCGATGATCGGCAGGCGGCCGGCGAACTCGGGGATCAGCCCGAAGCGGAAGAGATCGGTTGGCTTGACGCGGGCATTCAGGCGGTCGAGCATCTTCTGGTCGTCGCTCGCCGCCGTGGCGATGAAGCCGAAAGCCTGAGTCTCGGCGAGGATGGATTCCAGCCCGACGAAGGCGCCGCCGCAGATGAACAGGACCTGCGTGGTATCGATGTAGGCGCCGCTCTTGAGGCGCACGGTCGCGCCCTCCATGATCTTCAGCAGCGCGTGCTGGACGTTTTCACCAGAGGCGGCGCGCGCCTGACCGCTGATCGCTTTCAGCTTGTCCACCTCGTCGATGAAGACGATGCCACGCCCGGCCTTTTCGGCATCGCCGCCGGCGCGTTCGAGCAGGCGCTGGAGGATGGCGTCGAGTTCCTCGTTGACGTATTCGGTCTGCGCCAGCGACGTCGCGTCGGCGGTGACGAAGGGCAGTTCGAGGATGCGCGCCAGGGTTTCGCACAGCAACGTCTTGCCTGTGCCGGTCGGGCCCATCAGCAGAATATTGCTTTTGAGCATTTCCAGGCGGTCGACCGCAACCATCTCGACCTTGCGGAAATGCGAATAGACGGCGACGGCGAGAATCTTCTTCGCGTCGTC
>Ga0116153_10003038_pt1 | contig 12285 bp, 18 predicted proteins | sample AD_UKC028_MetaG_FD_89896 | JGI IMG/M metagenome (GOLD analysis project Ga0116153, IMG submission 89896) | Active sludge microbial communities of municipal wastewater-treating anaerobic digesters from USA - AD_UKC028_MetaG | ecosystem: Engineered > Bioreactor > Anaerobic > Digestate | place: USA... | reverse complement strand
AGGCGGGGGTTCACAATCTTGAAGTGATCTCAAAGAATTTCCAACAGCCGAAAGAACAAGATAAACTTTCGGACCAATGAAGACGACATCGACCGACCGATGCATTCATTTGCGAAAAAAACTATTTCATGCAGTCAAATGCAGGGGATAGTTACGTCAATTCTACTCTTCTCCCTCTCTCAACATTGCATTATGGCTTCTGTACAAATCAGATCAACATACTCATTCCACTTGTTTCCGTTATGAGCTTTTATCCAAAACAATTTTACAAGAGGTCGTTGTTGCCTAAGTTCAAACATTTCTTTAACTAGATCGATGTTTTTTATTCCGCCCTTTTTAATCCAATTCTTTTTTTCCCACTTAAACATCCAATCATTGAAGGTGTTTACTAGAAGTTGAGAATCGGAAAATATATCAGCTTGCTCGTCGTCTTTTAAGTTTTTCAGTGCATTGATTAAGGCCGAATATTCCATTCGATTGTTTGTTGTTTCATCATCAGTTCCCCATGATTCCTTTATCACTTTGTCATCTTTGATAAAAACAAAAGCCCAAGCTCCTTTTCCAGGGTTGGGCTCACATCCACCATCAGTATATATTTTTAATTTCATCTAAAAAACTGAGGGTAAGCCTGAGAACAAAGTTTCAAAAGCGATTTCAGAAAGAACAAATCTTCATTCAAATCATTTACTTTTCGTTGCAAAGTAACAATCTCCGCTTCTTGACTCATAAGTTGACGCAGAGTTTTGCCTTTGGCTTGAGGATTTGTCAGCGAATCAACATCAGCTTCCGTTTGTTTAACTTCAAAGTTCTTCACCCAAGATCTGATCGTAACTGGACTGATCTTGTACTTTGCAACTAAATCTTTCAACTTGGTGCCTGAGTTTAAATCAGCCACAATCTTTGCCTTAAATTCTTTTGTAAACTTACGTCTTGTTTTCTTCATAATGTCTCCTTGTTGCCGCTTTATTAATCAATTTTAGCGAAAAAGGAAATTTAGAAATTAAAAGACTTAATAAGTGCGTAATTATTACATATGTTTAATGTCCCATCTTGATACAAAAACCGTATCAAAAATATACTAAACAAGATAAATAGTACTTATTTGAAATATCGGTTTATGATCAGTAAATGTATGACGGAATGATGTTTTTAATCTTTGGCATGCTTTTAGGTTTGGCCTTTATTCTGATTATTTTTAAGCTTTAAACCATTGTTCATATATTTGATTTGCTACTCTTTGCATCATGAATGGAGGGACGGACATGCCACAGACATAGCCTGCTTTTTGTTTTAAAAAGTTATAATCAAGCGGAAAAGACTGTAGAATTTTGACTTGGTTATCTGATAAGCCAAACATATCTGTTGGCAAATAGAGCTGATCACTTCCGTTTGTTCCAGTAATTGTTGGTGATGGTTTATTAAAATCTAGTTTAATTAATGAAAAAAGACTTCCCTTAGGATGTGCCTTGGAAAAAGATTCACCGGGCATAATTGCCTTATAGTATTTGTAGTTAATAGACGATGTAAAATCTTTACCTTTTTCTTCTGCATAAATGCCAAGAGCATTACGAATTGAAATCGGTTTTTCATTAAAATTCATTTTTATAATAGGAAAATCCAAATCTTTACGACGAGCAATAAAAAACGTTCGCTCTCTTCTTTGAGGAACACCCATAAAGGCCGCATTCAAAAGAAAAAGTTGAACATCATAACCAGCTTTATCGAACTGTTGAAAAATTTGTTTTACATATCCTTTGGCTTTGCCTTGAATTAAGCCTTTTACATTTTCTGCAATGACAACTTTTGGCTTTAAAATCTCCGCGGTTCGAATAAAATCAAAAAACAAATCATCTAAGATTTGATGCGCTTGACCTTCTCGAAATTTTTTATTTTCTCCCCATGCCTTTTCTCTAGATCCAGCCATTGAAAAAGAAGAACAAGGCGGAGATCCATCAAGAATATCTAAACTCAAATACTCATCAGGTATTTTTTCCCGTGGTAATTTATTAAAGTCTTGAACACCCATCAAAAATGAATATTTTGGCTTATGATTTGCTTTGTATATAGCCATCATTTCGGGATCAATTTCGACTCCGCCAAGCACTTCATAACCTGCAAGCTTGTAACCCATTGTGGATCCACCGCCGCAGTGAAAACATGACATCACCTTAAGCCCATTCTTTGGCACTAATTCAAGATCAGTTAACTTCCATGGTCCTGTTTTTAACTCAATCATTTTCATCCCATTCGAAGCCGCATTTTGGGCATTGATGAGCAAAATTGTCGAACTGATCTGCAGTCAATTCTTGAGACTTATTTTCAATTTCTTTTTCAGAAAAATCCAAAGTGAAATTTTTCATACCAAGAAAATCCAAATTAAAATCACCTGAAAACTCTGGAACCATTGCATTGATTGAAGATAAATCAAGCTCAGACCAATCACTCAAAGCGTTGTCGCTAACGACAAATGAGTAAAACATGTCGTCATTATCAAATTTTTGGTACACAACTGGAACTTCTTTGATACCTGCACGAATTGCTGCAAGCCTTCGCCCATGTCCTGAAGCAATAACTCCTCTATCTTTACAAACAACAATTGGGTGCCGAATGCCTTGATACTCAAAAATCTTTGCCAATCGAGATATCTGATCGTCCCCGTGTTTGTTAGGATTTTTTTCGTATTCTTTTAATTCTTTTGGATCTACCAGCTGATCGTAACGACAATGAATAACTGCTTGCATAACTCACCAAGCCTTTCTTTTTTTTAAATTGAACTATTGAATTCGTATGATGGCAACAATAAGAAAAATAAAGTCAGGATACCTTGCTCGGCAAAACGGCGAATTGTTTGAACAAGCAATAATGAATCAAGCAAGACATCAAAGATGGCATGTCGTAAAAATCCCAATGGGTGCGCGAATGATTGGTGGATTCAAGATGGTCCGCGTACAAACACCTTTTGATTTTATCATGTATAAGAATGGGAAGTGCATATCCCTGGACGCGAAAAGCACGAAAGGTCTAAGATTCAACGCCTCAAGCTTAACCCCGCACCAGATCCAGAACCTCTCTCAAATCGAAGATCAAGGCTTTCCCGCTGGATACCTAGTCAATTTCTCTGAATTAAATGTGGTGATTTTCTATTCAGCAAAGCAGCTGATGAATATGACAAAGAGATCATCACTGCTTCCCATTCAAGGAGTTGAGATAGGAAGCACGATGAGAATGGATTTTATGAAGATTATTTCTTACTATCAATCTTTGGATGAGCAAGGTATGAGCGAAGAGAAAAATTCTCTCTAAGCTTTACCCCAGGAATTTCTTTGCCAGATTTTAAATCCTCTTTAATTTTTGTCTTATCCACAGAGTACTCCACAACTTCCTTCATATACTCTTGTGGCAAAATGTCTTGATCAAACACCTCAACACTTGGCGTTGAGTGAGATAAAACAAAGCGAACAGAATCCCCTTCGATCTCTTTTAAATCATTCTCTCTCATCACATGTTTAATGTTGCCTAGGAGCCTCTCTGTTACCGCTTCGCAGGCCTTGGCAAGCTTGGCATGCCTTTTTGAAACCATCTCGTAATGAACCGCCAGATTCTTCATACGAAGGATTAGAAAATCATACCCATCAATTTTTGCTTTTAATTCATCAGCATTAATCTGAAGAAAATCTTCAATCATAGAATCTATTTCGCCGCCAGATTGGACAAGCTGTGTTTCTAATTCTGCCGAGGTTTTGATCAAGTCTTTTAAGGTGCTCATTTGTTTGCGCCTTCCATGTACTTTTGATCTTTTAAAGAATCATCTTCTGCCTCTAATGCCAAAACAATGAGCTTAGATGTGAGATCTTCAAACTTTCCTGGCCAGAGCTTTTTCATTTTCTCTGGAGATACCTCAACCCAATCCATCATGACATCGGACCAGATCTTCCAGGTCTCAATGCCCTCTCTAGAATATTCGATTAAATCGCACTCATCCCCCAAGAGCTCAGGGGAGTAGTAATCATACGTTTGCTTCATATATGTGCACCTTTCCTTTGTTGTGGTCGCAATATGACTTAAAATGCCTGAAAAATAAACATAAATGTTGTCGAGCTGATATCTAAGGACACAACTGACAATACTGACAAAACTGCCAGCATTGTTTAACTTTATTGCCCCATATCACATAAAATCGGCAAATTAAATTGGAGGAATGGGCTAAGCGTAAAATTAATCAAGTCGTGTGTTTAATGTTAAGTGCATGATTTCATTGTAATATTCTATTAGATGCTAGTAGAGCATGCAATAGCTCTAGGGATACTCATAAAAATTAAGACTTTTTTATATTTTAAATCGCTAAGGTATTAATATTGCATAAAATAAAAACCCCAAGGTTTTAAAGCCTCAGGGTTCAACAACAAGGAACATGAATTTGCACGAATCCGGACGCTGCCAGATTGTATGTAAAAAATCAAGAGTTTTAGGCCTGATTTGTAAGCAATACACCAAAGAAATAAACAGATGCCCCTGCGTCTCCTACAATTCGAGTTCCAGGACCCAGACTCATAGAAAACACAGGAGTGGCGCCAGTAATCTGAAAGCCATTTAAAAACCCGGTGCCACCACCTAAAGCAGTCGTTGCAATATATGCAGATCCAACACCAACAAAAACACTTACAATTGCATATGATTCTGCAGGGACCGTGTATAGAGTTTGCGCCGCTCCACCAACATTAAATCTATTTCCAATTTCTGCGCTCACCGCCGGAGCGTTACTGTAAGTAGCCATAAATTACCGCTTTCTGGTAAAGATTAAATTGTTATTGGTCTGTGAAATAAAATCAACCCGCCGTTTTCGCCGCCAATTTGTACATCTGTAATATCGACAACAAGAAGATCACCAGCTAAAAGAGTGGTCGTTGACAAAACAGGAGTGACTGTTCCGCTTGGATTTTCCAAAACAAGAGGATCATCCCCAAATCTTGAAAACACATAAGCGACATCCCCAGTTGTAAAACTAATTGAAGGCCTTGTCGTAAAGATTGTAGATCCGCCGGTGTTTGATGCCGTATATCTTCTGATATCCGCCTCTAGAGCGCCAGAGGTGCCAGCAACCATGTTATATAAACAAACACCAGTTATCTCGCAGTCGTATAGAATTGGAAAAGCACCATCAATATTTAATTGAGGAGCGCCTTTGCCAAAGTATCTTCCATTAAATGAGAACTGTTTAGAGTCGTGCTGCTTGTGAGAAATAAAATTCGATACTGCTGCAACCCTTGATAGTGTTGCCTCAGACACGCTTGCGCGGTATTTCACTTCTTCCTGCTGAAGTATAATACGCCTATCTGGAACTGCTGTCATAAAACGAATCCTTTCGTTTTTAAAACAAATATAATTTAATTACAAAATCCTAAAAGGTTTTCCCTCATCACTCACAAATCCGATCAAATCAATTTCATCGTCAATCTGTGGAAGATAAGTAATGTCTCGATCCAATGTTAAGACACTGCCGTTTATCTCTTCTATCAAAGCCTCGCCCGAATCATTTGAATAGTCAAAGTTATGAATGCGAACAATTGATCCAACGAAGAACAAACTCGGATCTGCAACTTCTACCTCATCTAAAACCACAGAGTTTGCTGTGACTAACACTTGAGGATTAAAGAAGCAGTGAATTGTTTTATACAAAGCCTCGGCCTGATCATAATGAGCGATCTCAATGATATCATCTTCACTAGGAGTAAACCCAAGACCAGGACCAAGCAGCATTGCAGATTCATTTGATGGATCAAAGCCTAAAAGCTCAGCTTCACCTTGAACAGTCCAATCTGGATCATGGACAAGAACAGTGAGACCAAAGTATTGAAGCCATTTTAATTGCTCAAGTTCAAATTCACCTGTTCCAAAGGATTTCTTTACAAGAAGACGAGTCGGTGTAGATCCTGCGTCAACATAGCTAGAAGGAGAAACAACACCGTATCTTCCATCAACACTAAAGGCCGTATCGACTAAGTCTAATTTGATCGTACCTTGCCTAAAATTGAAGCTACGATTTGTAACCTCCATGATTCGAGGGGATAATCCCCGATCCCCTGTCTTCGAATCAAAGAGCTGTAAGCCTTGAACGACGGCGGTATCCCCCACCTCCATGTTCCAACCTACAGAGAATGGCACCTGCATCCCCGTGATCTGCTCAGCGCCAAACTGAAAGCGATCTAAAATTCTCTGCGAATTTGAATCGATCACATTTTCATTGTCATTTGTTCTTCGAAGACCTTTTGAGTCAATCGTTAACGGACGATTTCCAGCTTTTTTTATTCTTGCAAATGATGAGGCCGAAACCGTCACACGTCCCGCAAGAAACTTCTCGTCCAAAGTATCTTCTTGGTACCTGAAAACAACGCCGTTAAAGAAATTCTCTAACACCGATCTTTCCATGTTTAATTCATTGGCATTTAAAATACTTGTCTCATCAAGAATCTGAGTCTCAAATTCTGCAATAGGAGGCTTCGTTTTGCCTAAAGATACCCTTCCTTTTCTAGGAAGAGAGTAACAAGCAGATGGAAACAAGAGCTCTTTATTAATCAGATCGTTGCCCTTGATCGTATCTTTTAAGTAGATCTCATAGTTTAAAAGTGACGAAGAAAATAAATCATAGATTCTTCTAAACTCTTCAATGTCCACTTGATCAGGAGTCATCCCGACGCCCTCAGTGAGAGTGTCATATTGTGATCTGAATGAGCAAAGAGCAGAAGAGCTTGCCTCTGGAACAAGAGTTACGCCAGTAAGAACGCATCTTGTACCTGTATCTTCAACAAGTACTGCGACAATTAAGGCGTCTGTGACGTTGTTTGCAACCTCAGTAGCACCAGTCACCGTTACGGTATCGCCAACCTGAAGATTGTATTTCAATGGAAGATTTGCGCCAGAGAAGAAAATAGAGTTTATGCTCGAAGGATTTGGAGATGTGCCAAAAGAAAAAGCAGGCTCATCCACAATCCATGGTTGCTCTGATTTTGAAATCAAAACCTGAAGAGCTAGATCAACAGCGTTTGAATCCACTGTTGCATCACCAAGCTTGTAGAATGAATCTACCCCTGCCTCGTCATCGTGAGATGTAGCAATTGTATCAAAAGATCCACGAACGCACCCAAGAAGCTGCGTCGGCGCAAGAGATGTGTATTCAATAATCTCATCATCAATGCGAACGTAGGTCTTTAATAATCCATTTGCCGAAGGAAGCAGAAGTCCATTTGTTGTTTCAACATCAATCATTGTGACTGAATTGTTAATTGCAGCAGTGGTTTCAGTTTGTATCTTTGTAAACAGCTCAGCTCTTTTTAAATTCTCTGGATGCGAAACAGTAACTTTAACGATCCCGCCAGAGGTTGTAACCTGAGAGACGTTCCCGACAAATATTCGAATGAAATCTTCAGGAAAAGAAGTCCCTCTGGCACCAAGCCAAACAGAAGCCTTTTTACTCAAGATGTCATCATTTAAAACAGGAGTGACGAGAGAAGATAGCCTATTATCTTTATTTAGCATTGCAATCGTGACATTGGTGGTAGAAGAAGTTCCGCCATCATCTTGAAGCAATTGCTGAGTGATATTATTCGTTGTTCCATCAAGAGAGATCAAATTCTCCTGATCATCTGCTGCCACAAGACCATCGTATACAAGTCCAGGCATATCATAAACAAGCCCCTCAGCATCGTATCTTGCAACTTCTGAAATAGTAGCAGACGTTAAAAGATCAGGATATCCATCGATCTCTAAAACAATCTGCGGCTCAATCGTGCCGCTTTGAATAACATTTCTTGATGCTTGAGTTATTGTAAAGCTCATTTATTTACAGCTCTTCTTAGCCTCTTCAATGGCTTTTCTAGACCAATCCAAAACTGGTGCAATATTGTCCGAAGAAAATCCGAACACTCCGTTGCATGCGCTGAGCGGCAGATCTTCGATGAATTCAAACTGCAATGTCTCAGCGTTAACTATTTTGTATTTACCGCAAGCTTTGTTTGTAAGATCAACTTCATAGATATATTCAGCGGGAAATTTTGGAAGCTTCCCGCCGCAACTAACTAGCAAACTAAGGCTTAGAGCCGTTAAGAAGATTTTTAGCATTCTTAATTTTCTCCAATCTTGTTTCTGCTTGCTTGTAAGCTTCTGCGTTTTCTTTATTGATTTGATCCTTCTCGGCCTTTTCTTTTAAACGAGAAAGTTCTTCTCCAGCATACTTTACAAGCTGCTCGATTAACATCATTGCAAGATTTAACAGAAGCTTCTCAAGCATAATTACATGTCCTTCTGACCATCAATATTATCAATGACAGGCTTGATCATGTTCTTAACCATTGGAATGAACGCAACAGCAACGTCATCAAGCTTTGACTCTGTCATCATCACAGATTCTTGAACCCAATCAAGTGTAGACATAACCAAAATCTCTGCCATATCTTCAACTACAGGAACACCTGCTGCATCAAGTTTTGCCAACAACGCCTTCATTTCAAATGCTTTTTCCATCTTAAACTCCTTTTTGTTTATCAACCTCAACCTTGAGATTGTTGATGAATGATTTAATTTCTTTTTGATCTTCTTTGATTTCTGCAATCATTGCATCTTGAACATTCATGCGCCCATTGTGCGTCATTTCAACCTTCAAGATTCTCTCTCCAAGCTCTGTAATCGCTTTTTCAATTGATCCAAGCTTTGTGAGAAACTTTGAAGCAACAAACCAGACGAACCCAACAATAATCAACAACTCTCCCCATCCAGCGCCACTCCGATTTAATTTCTCTATGGCCTCGATGATCTGCTTTGTCTCTTCCATTTAGTCTCCCTTATTAGACATCCTCACAAATAAAAAGCTCTTCTAATTCAGTTCCAAAACAATTCTTCATTACTTTTGGTTTTGAAGAACACCCAAGCGCTATGAAAACAAATGCTACAAATATGATTTTCATTTTAAATTCCTATCTTAATAAGTTAACAGCTACGAATTGATTAGAAGCATTTGTTGTTGCAAGAGCTCCAGACCCAGCATCAGTTCTCCAGTCAATATAATCTCCAGCTACAAGCTGCATTGGAACGGCAATATTTGATGGAGCTAGGTTTGTCACATACATGGCACCTGCAAAAGTATCTGGCGATCCATTTTTATAAATAATCATAGAATAAAAAGATGCAGGCGTGTTTACATAAGTAGATCCAGTTATTAAATAAATTCCATCTACAGGTGCGTTGAATCTCCAGGCACTAGCGCCTGCTCCTGTAACGCAATTGTGCGTGTCATAAGCTTTAGTTGGAGCATCAAAAGCAAATGCACTTGTGAATGTCGTTGGAGCACTGTTCATATATTTTGCAGCAATAGGTATATTGTAAGTTAGCGCGCCATAAGATCCTGTAGCAACATTTGATGGAGTTGTAGCCCATGTCCCAGCAGTTGTTTGCGTACTTGTGATTTTACCAATTAATCTAAATGGAACATTTGTTCTTGCTGTCGTTGAATACATCACATTGTTTGAGTCTGAAGATGCAGAAAGAGCTGTCGTAGAAATTAACTGAGACTCTTGATATAAGCTTAATGAAATTGCCAGTTCAATTGTTCCAGCATTATCAATAGCGTAAACCCAAAGCTGTTGTGATGTCCCATTGGACGTCCCTAATGTTGCTCCAGATGGCACGACGATACCAACAGCAGAGCTCACAGTTCTTAAATTATAACCACCAGATGTTGCAGTAGAACTTCTAACGCCTAAAATCACAGATCCTGATCCTGAAGATGGATTTGTTGTTCCATCGGCCTGTTTTAAATCAACAATTAAAGTGTTAGAGCTAACCGAAGAAGATATTCCTAAATTAATTAAGTTTGTTGGTTGCGTCGTAACCCCGCCGCCTCCACCAATGTCTCCATCAATAATAGCTTGTGAGAGCTGTTTATTAATTGAGTTTGCCGTGACGTAGACCTTTGTGTCGTTAAGAAGCTGAGAGGCAGAACCGCCAGCGCCAGTTAATTGTGCAAGTGTTTTATGATCTTCATTTTGTAAACGAGACATGTTTACTCCCCTCTATTCTTCCAGTAAGTAACCATTATTCTTTGTCCGATTGCAGGTGCCGAATTAAAAGTAATTGCAGTGCCTGATAATTGATAATCAAGCGACGGCCCCTCTTCTTGAATCAGACCGTTCAGTGCAATGTGAACGGCCTCATTCTCTTGCGGAGTTGAAGACAAATTAAAAACTACAGTTGAACCATCACCATTAAAAGATTGTGTGGTTTTAAACTTCTTTAAAAATCTAGCATCAACCCGAGTCACAAGATCTCTCCTTAGTATTGATATTTCACAACAAGAACATCGCCAGCGATTAATTCACTCGCACCGCCAGTTGCCAAGATTCCAGCAAAAGAGATTCGAGTGTTTCCGCCAGCACCGCCAGTATATGAAACCGTGAAGCTTTGTCCCTCTTCCATGATTCCGCCGCCGCGAACGAACAAATCAATTGAATCAGTTTCAGCTACGTTTGCCAAATCAACATATTGATTCGTGATGTCGCCGCCAGCAAGAGTGAATGTTTCTTTCTCCCAAACAGGAACCAAAACAGAGTTTGTTGGGAAAGCTTCAACCACAAGAGCTGTTGTATCAAGTGTTCCACCAGCGTCAGATGTGAATACGAAAGCAAGGTCCGCGTTTACAGTTCCTTCTGATACTAAGCAAACAAGGCCAACGTGTTTATCAAAGGTGTCTGCAAAAGAAGCACGAGCAGGTGTTACGCCTACAACGTAAACGCCGTTCTCTTCCGGAGCAGTTTGATTCTTTACGAGAACCAAATCATTTGTCGCAAGAGTTACACCATCTAAAGTATCCCCATTGTTTAAAGCGGTAGCGATAGTGATGTTCGCCGTAGTCGCGGCACGAACGCCTTTGAACTTAATATTGTTCGTTGCATTCGTAACAGCAGTATTGACGAAAGTCTCAGTTGCTAAATTAGATCCACCAACTACAGGAGTAGATGCAAATTCAATCGCATTTGATCCGTTAACTTTCATAGCATCAATGTCTGCAGAGTTTGCAGCGTTTCTTGCTCTTAAATAAGAATTGTTTTCAAGGCGGATTTTTGCAGCGCCAACTTCATTGTTTCCAATAAATTTCTTCAAGATTTGTGACATATTTAAATCCCTCCAATGGATTTTTTATTCAGTGTAAATGATTCTTAAACGATCTCCAGTAGATAAAAGTCCAGATAGACCTAGACCAGACCATGACAAAATATTTCCAGATACTGTGAAGTCTAGACCAAAGAACTGCGTTGGTCCGCCCTCTGGATCAACGGCTACATAGCTAGGTGTTCCTGGAGTAAAGGCTAGAGTTAATTGCTCTGCTGATGCCTCTCCAGATGTAAGAACCCTATTTTCAACTCTGTACGTTCCTGACAAAACAGGAGCAACCGGCGTTCCTTCGGTAGAATAAAATGCGTATACATCTTGTCCTAAAGCAGGCTCATATCCAGACTGAAAAGTAATCGTTCCAGATGAAACCGTAAACGCTGTCCCTAAAACACGAACAACACCGTCAACCATAACCAAAACAGAATTGTTATCTGTAGGCATATATGTAAGCGGACCAAAGACAGCGTTAACGCCATCAACTGTTCCTGTAGGAGTTTCTTGATATGAAACCGCTCCGCCTCCGCCGCCAGTTCCTCCAACAACTCTCCACAACAAATCAGTCGTGTCATAGAATAAAAGAAGATTCGCGTTATCTGCTAAATCTAAATCAGCACCAGTGCCAGTTTCAATCTGCTTAGATGTTGATACTGTTCCAAGGTTCTCAATTGATATTTGAGCACCAGTTTTATTACAGAGAATGAGCCATCTGTTAAAAGGCGTTGCTGTAATTCCTGCAATCGATGTTAAAGATGCGTTGGTTAAATAGAGAATAGAATTCGTAGGAGTTGTAACCTCAGCGCCAGCACCTGTTGCTACAGCGTTTGTTTCAGCTCCTGTATTAATTGAAGAGAGAGCAATAACGCCATTGATGATGTTTGATACTTGAGTGCTAAGAGATGCAAGAGATGTATTCGATGTTCCAAGGCTTAAATCTAAGGCTCCAATTGCCACAGTATGCGAAGTGTTTTGAGTTACAACACTAGTTGATGAATATGTTGGCGAAGAGATTGTTTCATCGGCCATTCCAGCAACAGAGAAAATATTATTTAATGCCTGCTGAACATCGTTGATCAAAGCACCAGATCCAGACGGTTTTTGTAAAGCTACTTTTCCAACTGTGTCTGT
>Ga0116153_10003035_pt1 | contig 12294 bp, 13 predicted proteins | sample AD_UKC028_MetaG_FD_89896 | JGI IMG/M metagenome (GOLD analysis project Ga0116153, IMG submission 89896) | Active sludge microbial communities of municipal wastewater-treating anaerobic digesters from USA - AD_UKC028_MetaG | ecosystem: Engineered > Bioreactor > Anaerobic > Digestate | place: USA... | reverse complement strand
TACCGCCGGCGTTTCGTCGCCAACGATGAGGAGCAGCCGTGACCGAAGCCATCGATGCGACCGCCTGGGTCGCCACCGCCCTGGGCGAACCCGAGCAGGTGCTGCGCAGCCAGCAGGTCGAGGTCCGCGCCCCCGGTCCCGGTGAGGTCCGGGTCGCCGTCGACGCGTTCTGCCTGAACTTCAACGACATCGACATCATCCGCGGCCGCTACACCACCCTGCCGCTGCCCGCCCCGTTCGTGCCGGGGATGGAGAGCGTCGGGGTGGTGGAAAGCGCGGGCCCCGGCGCCGAGCACTGGGTCGGCCGGCGCATCGTCGGGATCCCGGTGATGGCCTTCGGCGGCTACGCCTCCTACGCCATCGTCGACGCCGCCACCGCGCTGGACCTGCCGGACTGGATCAGTGACGTCGACGGCGCGGCGCTGCACTACCCGTTCCACCTCGGCTGGTTCGCGCTGACCGAACGCGGCCGGTTGCAGCCGGGCCAGACGCTGCTGGTGCACGCCGCCGCCGGTGGCACCGGATCCGGGGCGCTGGTGCTCGGCAAGGCGCTCGGCGCCCGCGTCATCGCCACCGCGGGCAGCGACGAGAAGGTGCGGTTCTGCCGCGAGCTCGGCGCCGACCACGCCATCAACTACCGCGACGAGGACTGGGTCGAGCAGGTGATGGAGCTGACCTACGGCCGCGGTGTGGACGTCGCCTTCGATGCGGTCGGCGGCGGCGTCACGGTGCAGACCTTCAAGTGCATGGGCTACAACGGCCGGCACCTGATGGTCGGCTTCGCCGAGGACATCGCGCTGGAGGACGGCGACTACCTGTCGCCGCGCCCGCTCGCCTACGGCAACTTCGACCTGTGCGGGGTGTGCCTGGTCTACGTCAACGACCCGCTGGCCATCCGGCGCACCCTCGGGTTCAACTGGCCGGCCCGCTCGGCCGGCCTGGAGGCCCACGTGCGGATCCTGGAGATGATCCGCACCGGCGCGATCCACACCGTGGTCGGCGAGGAGCTCGATTGGGCGGACCTGCCCGCCGCGCTGACCCGGATGGCCGACCGTCGGACCACCGGCCGGTTGGTGGTCCGCACCGGCGCGCACCACCGGACTCCGCCGAAGATCACACCCCCGCTACTCCGGTAACGGTGTTCCGGGGTGCGGCGAGCGGGTCTAATTGATGCCATGCAGCTGATGTCGCCCCCGGACGCCATGTTCCTGATCGCCGAATCGCGGGAGCATCCGATGCACGTCGGCGGCCTGCAGCTGTTCGAGCCGCCGGAGGGCGCCGGGCCGGAGTTCCTGATGGACCTGCACGCCCAGATGCTCGAGCACACCCATTTCGACCCGACCTTCCGCAAACACCCGGCGACCGTGCTGGGCGGCATCGTCGACATGGGCTGGACCGTCGACGACGAGGTCGACTTCGAGTACCACCTGCGCCGCTCGGCGCTGCCCAGCCCGGGCCGGGTCCGCGACCTGCTGGAACTCACCGGGCGGCTGCACGGCAGCCTGCTGGACCGGCACCGCCCGCTGTGGGAATCGCACCTGATCGAGGGCCTCAACGACGGCCGGTTCGCGCTGTACACCAAGGTGCACCACGCGCTGCTCGACGGTGTTTCGGCCAGCCGGATGTTGCAGCGAACGCTGTCCGACGACCCGAACGACACCAAGGTCCGAGTGCCGTGGGATCTGCCGCAGAGCCGGCGGGCGGCCCGCGACGACGACGCCGGCAGGTCGCTGCTGGGGATGGCGACCGGCGTGGTCGGCACCGCGCTGGGCTTCGCGCCGTCGACGCTGAAGGTGGCCCGCGCGGCGATGCTGGACAACCAGCTGACCCTGCCGTTCCAGGCCCCGCGCACCATGTTCAACGTCAAGATCGGCGGGGCCCGGCGGTTCGCCGCGCAGTCCTGGCCGCTGGAGCGAATCCGCCGGATCAAGTCCGCCGCCGGCGTCACCGTCAACGATGTGGTGCTGGCGATGTGCGCCGGTGCGCTGCGCGCCTACCTGGCCGAGGAGAACGCGCTGCCGGACGCCCCGCTGATCGCGATGGTCCCGATGAACCTGCGGGAGGACGCCGAGGGCGCCGGCGGCAACCAGGTCGGCGCGCTGCTGTGCAACCTGGGCACCGACCTCGCCGACCCGCAGGAGCGGCTGCGCACCGTCAGTGCCTCGATGCGCGACAACAAGTCGGTGTTCGCCGGGCTGCCGAAGCTGGAGACCCTGGCGCTGTCGGCGATCAACATCGCCGCGCTGGGCCTGGGCGCCGTGCCGGGGTTCGTCTCCACCGCGCCGCCGCCGTTCAACCTGGTCATCTCCAACGTGCCGGGACCGCGGGAGCAGCTGTACTGGAGCGGGGCGAAACTGGTCGGCAACTACCCGGTGTCGATCGTGCTGGACAACCTGGCGCTGAACATCACCCTGGCCAACAACGCCGGGAACCTGGAGTTCGGGCTGATCGGCTGCCGGCGCAGCGTGCCGCATCTGCAGCGCCTGCTCACCCACCTGGAGGACGCCCTGGTCGCCCTGGAGGAGACCAGCTGAGATGCCGGCCCGCAGCGCTGGGATCCTGCTGCACCGGGTGCGCGACGGCCGGCGGCAGGTGCTGATCGTGCATCCGGGCGGGCCGTGGTGGGCCGGCCGGGACGCCGGTGCCTGGTCGATTCCCAAGGGTGAGTTCCTACCGCCGGAGGATCCGTGGACCGCGGCGCGCCGGGAGTTCGCCGAGGAGATCGCCCTGCCGGTGCCCGACGGGGACGTGCTGGACCTGGGGGAGGTGCGGCTGGCCTCCGGCAAGCGGGTGCACGCCTTCGCCGTCGATGCCGAGTTGGATCTCACCGGGCATCGGGTCGCCGAGGTGAGCAACACCTTCGAACTGCACGGCCGGCGCTACCCGGAGATCGACCGGGCGGAGTGGGTCGATCTCGATGTTGCCCGGGTCCGGCTCAATGCCGCGCAGGTGCCGCTGCTGGACCGGCTGGGACCCTGACCACCGCAAACGGCAACGGCGGCCCCCGGGTTGGGAGCCGCCGTCGTCGTTTGGTGGGTTGGTCAGGGGCAGGTGATCGCGAGCTCGAACGCCTTGTTGACCGGGGCCATCGGGTTGGCCAGGTCGGCGCCGATGGCGTTGCCCTTCACCTTGTAGGTCTTGCCGTCCTTGCTGGCGGTGGCGTCGCCGCCGGCCGGACTGACCGACAGCCCGACGCCGTCGACCGTGCCGAGCCCGACCGAGGTGACCTTGGAGGCGTCCTCGGCGACGACGACGGACACCCCGCCGTCCTCACCGGCGATCGCGATGGTCATGTCCGCGCCGGTCGGCGTGCACACCGCGACGCCGCTGATGTCCTGCTCCTCGCCGTCCACGGTCATCTTGGCGTGGCCGGGTTCGGGATTGCCCTTGACCGCGTCGGTCGCCGACGTGACGGCGCTGGTCACCGACGACATCGCGTCCTTGGCCTGGTCGGAGGCCGATTTATCGCTTGAGCAGCCGGCCAGGCCGGCGGCGACGATCGCCGCGCTGCCGACGGCGAGCACCAATGTTCGTTTCACCACAGCTCTCCTTAGAGTCGAGGCCAACCCGGTGGGCGGACCTGCGCTCAGTATTGTCCGGCGGCGGCCGGGACAACAGGTTTCATGTGAAACACGATGTGGTTACGGGCAGGACACCGAGAGCTCGAAGGCGGTGCCGACCGGGTTGACGGCGTCGCCGCCGGAGGTGCCCATCCCGGTGCCGCTGATGGTGTAGGACTTGCCGTCGCGGCTGAGTTGGGCGGGCTGCCCGGACACCGCGGCGACGTAGACCAGCGCGCTGTCGGTGCTGCCGACCTCGCCGATGTGCACCGACTTCACCGTCGGATTGTCCTCGTCGGTCACCTTCACGACGGCCTTCTCGGCGCCCTCGATGGTGATGGTGGTCAGCCCGCCGTCGGTTTTGCAGGACACCGAGGTCACCGGGCCGAGGTCGTCGTCGCCCAGTCGCAGCGCGTTGGCCGCCGACGAGCCGGAGTCACCCCCCGAGCAGCCCGCCACCAGCAATGCCCCGGCCAGGGCGACCGCGCCGGCCGTACCGAACTTCCTCAGCGTCATCATGCCCACGAGTATGGCCGTGGGCGCGGCCTGGGACCAATCTGCTGATTGAATGGCCGCCGTGGGCGACTACTTCACCGTCGGGGATCGGCTCGAGGGCCGCGACGGCCGCACCGGCGTGATCCACACGCCCCGCGGCGACATCGCGACCCCGGCGTTCATTCCGGTGGGTACCAAGGCGACCGTCAAGGCGGTGCTGCCGGAGACCATGAAATCTCTTGGCGCGCAGGCGGTCCTGGCCAACGCCTACCACCTCTACCTGCAGCCCGGCCCGGATATCGTCGACGAGGCCGGCGGGCTGGGGCGGTTCATGAACTGGCCCGGCCCCACCTTCACCGACAGCGGCGGGTTCCAGGTGCTCTCGCTGGGTTCGGGGTTTCGCAAGGTGCTGGCCATGGACACCACGCGGCACCGGGCCGACGACATCGTCGCCCCCGGCAAGGACCGGTTGGCCCGCGTCGACGACGACGGGGTGACCTTCACCTCACATTTGGACGGCTCCACCCACCGGTTCACCCCCGAGGTGTCGATGGGCATCCAGCACCGCCTCGGCGCCGACATCATCTTCGCCTTCGACGAGCTGACCACGCTGGTCAATACCCGCGCCTACCAAGAGGATTCGGTCCGTCGCACCCACGACTGGGCGATCCGCTGCCTGGCCGAGCATCACCGGCTGGCCGCCGCCGCGCCGGATCGACCGGCCCAGGCGCTGTTCGCGGTGGTGCAGGGCGCCCAGTACGAGGACCTGCGCCGCGCCGCCACCCGCGGCCTGGTCGGCATGGGTGAGCAGGACGGGCCGGCGCACGGACTGAGCTTCGACGGCTATGGCATCGGCGGGGCGCTGGAGAAGCAGAACCTGGCCACCATCATCGGCTGGGTCATCGACGAACTGCCCGAGGACAAGCCGCGGCACCTGCTCGGCATCAGCGAACCCGACGACCTGTTCGCCGCGATCGAGGCCGGCGCGGACACCTTCGACTGTGTGTCCCCGTCCCGGGTCGCCCGCAACGCCGCGATCTACTCGGGAACCGGCCGCTACAACATCACCGGTGCGCGCTACCGGCGGGACTTCGGCCCGCTGGATCCGGACTGTGACTGCTACACCTGCGCGAACTACACCCGGGCCTACATTCATCACCTGTTCAAGGCCAAGGAAATTCTGTCGGCGACGCTGTGCACGATCCACAACGAGCGGTTCATCATCGCGCTGGTCGACCGGATCCGCGCCGCCATCGCCGACGGCAGCTTCGACGAGCTGCGCGCGGAGGTGCTGGGCCGGTACTACGGCACCGGCTGACCGGGTTCGGCCGGCCGGCTCAGCCGCGGCCGAACCGGAACCAGCTGCGCTTGGGCTTTTCGGCGCGCGGGTGTCCGCCGCACCACTGCCCGGCCGGAACGCTGCGCTTGACCGCATCGATGTGCATGCCGCAACCGGCCCAGGTGGTTTTTCCGCACTCGCGGCACTTCGCGGCTCGACACATGACGACGTCCCTTTCGTTGACCGGGCGGTTGCGCCCGGTTCGTGCCTCGAATATACCCCAGGGGGTATAAATCGGGGGAATCCGACCGACGGTCCGGCCGCCGCCGCATCGCCTGAACGCATCTGACCTGCGGGGATTTCGGCCTCGGGCACAATGGCCGGATGAGTGCCGCCGAGGACCAGGCCGAGGTGCAACGGCTGCTGCGCGCCATGCTCGACCCGGCCAACCGCGCCGACCCGTACCCGATCTACGACCAGATCCGCGTGCTCGGTCCGATGCGGCTGCCGGAGGCCAACCTCGCGGTGTTCGCCCGCTACCCCGACTGCGAGCAGGTGCTGCGCCACCCGTCGTCGTCGAACGACCGGTTGACCTCCACCGCCGCGCAGCGCGAGGTGGCCGCCGGCGCCGCCGCCCGCCCGTTCGGCCAGCCCGGATTCCTGTTCCTGGACCCGCCGGATCACACCCGGCTGCGCAAACTGGCCCAGCAGGCGTTCTCCCCGCGTGTGGTCAAGGCGCTGGAACCGGAGATCGTCGGCCTGGTCGACGAGCTGCTGGGGCGACTGGAACCCGGCGCCGAATTCGACCTGATCGCCGAGCTGGCCTACCCGCTGCCGGTCGCGGTGATCTGCCGGCTGCTCGGGGTGCCGCTGGAGGACGAGCCGCGGTTCGGTGCGGCCTCGGCGCTGCTGGCCCAGGGCCTGGACCCGTTCGTCGCGGTCACCGGGCAGCAGTCCGCCGACATCGAGGAGCGGCTGGCCGCCGGGAAGTGGCTGCGCGGCTACCTGGGTGAACTGGTGGAGCGCCGCCGCGTCGAACCGCGCGAGGACCTGATCTCGGAGCTGATCGCGGCCGAGGAGGACGGCGACCAGCTCTCCGGCGAGGAGATCGTCGCCACCTGCAACCTGCTGTTCATCGCCGGCCACGAGACGACGGTCAACCTGATCGCCAACGCGGTGCGCGCGCTGCTGCGGCACCGGCCGCACTGGGCGGCGCTGAGCGCCGAGCCCGGCCGCGCCGCCGCGATCGTCGAGGAAACCCTGCGCCACGACCCGCCGGTGCAGCTGACCAGCCGGATCGCCGCGGCGGACCTGACCATCGGTGAGCTGGCCGTGCCCAAGGGCGACATCATGATGGTGCTGACCGCCGCCGCGCAGCGCGATCCGGCGGCCTACGACCGGCCCGCGGAGTTCGACCCGGACCGCGGCGCCATCCGGCACCTGGCCTTCGGGCTCGGCCCGCACTTCTGCCTGGGCGCGCCGCTGGCCCGGCTGGAGGCGACGCTGGCGCTCTCGGCGCTGGCCGCGAAGTTCCCGGACCTGCGGCCGGCGGCCGAACCGAGCTACAAGCCCAATGTCACGCTGCGCGGGCTGGCGGATCTGCCGGTGATCGGCTGAGCCACCGACCCGGGAGGGGTCAGGCGGGCCGGAAGATCCAGGGCTGCCGGGGCAGCCGGGCCGGGTCGAACTCGGCGAGCATGCCGGGCAGGTCGGCGGCGGTGTAGCCCAGCGAGTCGGCGATCTGCCGCAGCGCGGTCGGCACCCCGATCTCGGCCAGGCCGACCGCACCGTCGCGCTTGGCCAGCCGCTTGCCCTCGGCGTTCAGGGCCAGCGGAACGTGCGCGTACACCGGCGCGGGCAGACCCAGCAGCGCGGCCAGATAGGCCTGCCGCGGCGCCGAGGACAGCAGGTCGTCGCCGCGGACCACCTGATCCACCCCGGAGCCGCCGTCGTCGACGACCACCGCGAGGTTGTAGGCCGGCACCCCGTCGAAGCGGCGCAACACGAAATCGTCGACCACCCCGGTGTAGCTGCCGTGCAGCAGGTCGGTGACGGTGAACTCGTCGCGGTCGGCGCGCAACCGCAGCGCCGGCGGGCGCCCCGTCGCCGCGCGCCGGCTGGCCCGCTGGGCGTCGTCCAACTCCCGGCAGGTCCCCGGATACGCCCCCTCCGGGGCGTGCGGGGCGCGCGGAGCGGCCAGGATTTCCCTACGGCTGCAATAACATTCGTAGGCCATTCCGGCGGTCAGCAGCTGCTCGACCACCGCGTCGTAGCGGTCGGCGTGGGCCCGCTGATACTGCGGCGGCTCGTCCCAGCTGATCCCGATCGCGGCCAGATCCGCGAGCTGGCGGGCGGCGACATCGGGAAAGGTGCGGTCATCGAGATCCTCGACGCGCAACAAAAGCCGCCGGCCGGTGGACCGGGCGAACAGCCAGGCCAGCACCGCGGTGCGCAGGTTGCCGATGTGCAGGTCGGCCGACGGGCTGGGGGCGAATCGGCCCGCCCCGGCGGCCCCGCTGGCTTCGGTCACACCCGCAGAATCTAATGCCGGGGCGGACGAAATGTCTCCAGCCCTGGCGAACTGCGGGCGCCGTTGCAAGGATGGGATGGTGCAGTTACCGGTGTCACCCCCCGTCGCGCCCATGCTGGCCAAGGCGGCGACCACGGTGCCCACCGACGCCGGAGTGTGGTCCTATGAGCCCAAGTGGGACGGTTTCCTTCACTGAATTTTGCAAGTGTCGGTAGGCCGTATGTGGCCAACCTCGACCTTGTTATCGACAGTTAGTTAGGCGGAGTCCCCGCTTGAACCCCCGCGTCGGTCAGGTCTGATGGCAACCCTTTCAATGATCTTGAATGCTGGCTGGGCGGCTAGACAGGGCGGGTGGTGGCGCGTTGGGGCCACCAGCTGGCTTCGCCTAGGAGTGTGGCGATGGCGGGGACGGTGAGGGTGCGCACGACGAAGGTGTCGAGCAGTAGGCCGCATCCGATGATGAATCCGGCTTGGATCATGATGGCGATGGAGCCGATCATGAGGCCGAACATGCTGGCGGCGAAGATGATGCCGGCTGAGGTGATGACTGAGCCGGTATTGGCGACGGTGCGGAGGACGCCGACGCGGATGTTGCCGGTGGATTCTTCTTTGAGTCGGGAGACGAGCAGCATGTTGTAGTCGGCGCCGACGGCGACGAGGATGATGAACGCCAGTAGCGGTACTGGCCAGGCGATTTCGTATCCCAGTCCGTATTGGAAGACCAGGACGCCGATGCCCAGTGATGCGGTGTAGTTGAGCACGACGGTGCCCAGCAGGTAGAGCGGGGCCAGCAGGGCGCGCAGCAGCAGGACCAGGATGAGGCCGACGATGGCCAGGGTGGCGATGGCCAGTTGGATGAAGTCGTGGGAGAGCAGTTGTCGGATGTCGGAGTTGACCGCGGGGAAGCCGGCGACGGAGACGGTGGCGTCGCTTAGGGAGGTGTTGGGGCGTGCGGCCTCGGCGACGTCGGTGATCTCCTGAGCCAGGTCCATCGCGTCGACCGAGTAGGGGTCGTGGCGGGATTCGATGGCGAAGCGGGCGGTCTTGCCGTCGGGTGAGAGGAATTGTTCTGCGACGTCGGCGAACTGGCGGTTCTCGAAGGCGTTGGCGGGCAGGTAGAAGCCGCTGGAGGTATCTGATCCGGTGCTGGCGCGGGCCGAGTTTTGTAGTTGGGTGGCGATTTGGCTCATGCCGCTGAGCATTTCGATGTTGCTGTCGGCGAGTGTGTTGACTCCGGTCGCCAGTGCTTGGGCGCCGGAGGCGAGTTGGCTGATGCCGTCTTGGAGTCGGCGGATGTTGGCGGCCATGTCGGCGGGGTCCCCGAGTGCGCCGAACGCTGCGTCGAGAGAGGTGACGGCGGTTTTGACGTCGGCCAGGGTGTCGGCGACGGTTGAGTTCTGCCCTACTCGGTCGCCGAGGCCGGCGACTTGAGTGAAGAAGCCGCCGTTTCGCAGTGTCACCAGAACCTGGGCTTGATCTCGGATCTGGGCGCATTGGGGGGTGGTGGCGCACCAGGGTGAGGTGTTGAGGGCTGCGACCAGTGGGTCGATGGTGGCGATGGCGGAATCGGCTTGTTCGGCGAGCGGCCGCAGTCCCGGCCCGGATTGCAGGGCTTGGTCGATGGCCGGTGCGGCCGCGGAGAGCTGTGTCAGCAGGGGCCGGAACTGGTCGACTTGTTGGCCTGCGGTCTGGGCTTGGGTGAGGATGCCGGTCAGCGGGGTCAGGGCGGTGCGCAGTGTGGTGTCGAGTTGTGCCAACCCATCGGCGAGTTGGTCGGCGCCGTCGGTGAGTTTGGCCAGGTCGTCCTTGCGGGCGTTGCCGTCGGCCACCGCACCGGCCATCTTGTCGCCGATTTGGCCGTTCTGCCAACCCAATTGGGCTTGGTCGAGGCGGGTTCCGGCGGGCCGGGTGACCCCGGAGACCTTGGTGACGCCGGGGACTTGCGCGACCCGGGAGGCCATCTCGTCGAGGTCGGCGAGCCCCTTGCCGGTGCGCATGTCGGTCGGTGATTCCACCAGGAGGAACTCGGTGAGGACGATGTCCTTGCGGAAGTGGCGGTCCAGCATCTGGTAGCCCTGGTTGCTGGCGGTGGTGGCGGGTTGTCCCTTGCGGTCGTCGAAGCTCATCGTCATGGTCAGCGCGGCCGCCGAGAGTGCCAGCAGGATGACCAGGCTGGCGACGAGCAGGGGCACCGGCTTGCGCACCACCGCGACGGCAACCCAGTTCCAGTAACGTCGGGTTCTGTCGGATTTGGGTTCACCGATGCCGTACTTGGCGGCGAGTGCCAGCACCGGCGGCAGCAGCGTCACGGTGGCGATGAACCCGACGAGCACGGCGACCGCGCACGCGGGTCCCAGGCCGGCGAACACGCTGAGCTTGGCGAACACCATGGATAGAAATGCCAGCGCAACGGTGGCGGCCGAGGCCAGGATGACGCGGCCGATGCTGGCGGTGGCGTGGATGGCTGCCTGATCGGGCGGTGTCTGCGCGCGGCGCTGCTCGTGGTAGCGGCTGATCAGGAAGACGGTGTAGTCGGTGCCGGCGCCCAGCAGGATCGCGGTCATGAACGCGACGGTGAACTGCGATACCGGCATGCCCAGCTCACCCAGCGCGGAGAGCACCCCGCGGCCGACGGCCAGGCTGATACCGATCACGAGCAGTGGTAGTAGCGCGGTGAACACCGACCGGTAGACGATGAGCAGGATCAGCGCGATCAGACCTGCGGTGGCGATGGAGATGAACAGCAGATCGTGTTCGGCGGCGGCGATCTGGTCGCTGAACGTCGCTGGCGGACCGGTGACGTTCACCGTGGTCGACGACCCGGCGAAGGACTCGGCGGCGATGTCTCGGACCGCGGTCACCGCTTCGGCGGCCGTGGGATCACCCAGGGTGCCCGCTACACCGACGGGGAGATACCAGGCCTGGCGGTCCTGGCTGACCGCCTGGGTGGCGGTGATGGGGTCGGCTAGCAGATCTCGTACGAGCCGCACGTGCTCGGTGTCGGCGCGCAGTCGCGAAACCATGGTGTCGTAACGCTGCCGTGCCGATGGCGTGAGACCTGCCGGGTCTTCCATGGCGACGAATAGCGTTGTCTTGGAGCCTTGTTCGCCGAAGGCTTCGCTCATCCGGTCGACGGTCTGGAACGACGCCACATCGCGGGGAATCAAATCGACCGATTGCTGGCGAACCACGGTCTCCAACTGCGGGAACAGCAGCGCCAACACCGCGGCTAACCCGACCCACGCGCCGATCACCAGTGCTTTGTGTCGGACGGTGAATGCGGCCAGTGCACCCAGGCGCTCGCTGTACTCCCTGGAGGTCGTGGTGACCGTGGCCCGTTCGCGGACGCGCATGGTGGCCGGGGGCGGTGCGTCGGGCTCGCTGTTCGGGCTGGTCAACCGTCTCTCCGCGCTGGATCGATGTTGGGGACGCGGTCAAGCGTCAAGCGCCGGGTCACCGCGCCGCGGCGGGAGTATCGGCGACTTGGTCCTCCTCGGGAACGTCGTGGCGCACGACGTGGACCCTTCCGCGGGGTAAGCAGGCCATGTAGCCGTGGCGTTTGCCGTACAGCTCCCACGCGGTCGCGTGCTCGTCGGCGGCGACGGTGATGCGGTGTCCGCTGGAGAGCTGCAGGTGCAGCGTCCCGTCGTCATCGCAGGTGGCGTGCGTGCAGGTACTGCCCGCGAAGTTCAGCAGTGGACGCTGAACGTCGGGCACGTCGTTCGGGTCGATCATCACATCTTCGGCTGGGTAGCCACCTTCCGGTGGCAGCGTGAGCTGCAGTGGCCGCGTGATGACCAGTTCGTTGTAGTCCTCCAGGCTGATCATGAGGCCTTCGTGAAGCCCGATCCGCTGGACCTGACAGTCTTCGATCCACTGGGTGATCATGATGGCCCCTTCGGTCTTCGGTGAACCATAACGATACTGTAAGTATCGCACCAATACTATTAGTAGCGTTAACGAATCACTCTTGGAGTTCGCGTGCGAGCAGGAGTCGGGTTGCATGGTCGAGCCGTTGGCAACACTCGGCGGTGGTGGCCCGCTGCCGGACCCAGGCGGTGAGGTTGGCAAGCCAGACGTCGGCGACGACCGCGGCGATCTGCATCTGACGCGACGTGGGGTCCCCGCCGGCGATCGCTCGAGCCATCATGCGTGCGATGAACTCTTCGGCCTGCACGACGTCGACGGTGCCGTCGGCGACGACGAACGCGCGGGTGACCGCCTCGGTCAGCGCCGGCCTGTCCTGCCATTCGCGGCGCAGTCGCCCATTGAGGAGCAATGATCAATACCTGTGGATGAGCCTCGGCGTGGGGGCGTGAAAATGGGCGCACCTTCCCGAGGATGATCATTACGGAATCAGGTATTCGATCAAGACCGGCGTTGGCGCGCTGGTTGGGAAGGTACGCCCATGCTCACCGTAGTTCACGATG
>Ga0116153_10003029_pt1 | contig 12323 bp, 11 predicted proteins | sample AD_UKC028_MetaG_FD_89896 | JGI IMG/M metagenome (GOLD analysis project Ga0116153, IMG submission 89896) | Active sludge microbial communities of municipal wastewater-treating anaerobic digesters from USA - AD_UKC028_MetaG | ecosystem: Engineered > Bioreactor > Anaerobic > Digestate | place: USA... | reverse complement strand
GGAGAGGGGGCAAGACGTGAACGTTCGGGCTGATAGTATCGTCAGGGGAACGATCCAAGGGTATACCGGACGGTGCTCCAACAGGATATTTGCGGGGTGCTGGCTCACGCCGGCCCGGGACCTGGCAGGGAAATAATTCCCCAGGGATCACCATTGGAGCAGGTCGATGGAACACAGGTTGCGCCGTTGAGAGGGGGAACCGTGATGATAGTCAGCGGGTTCAGGAATTCCCCGGAGGACTACTCTCCGGCTTTCCGGCCAGCGGGAAGAACTGCTGGTATACCTGGCGGCGCTCGTCCAGGTCCGTGTGGAGGTAAATCTCGGTCGTCTTGATGGAGGTATGGCCGAGATTCTCCTGCACGACCCGCAGGTTCTTGGACCGGCGGTAGAGCTCGCTCGCGTAACTGTGCCGGATCTTGTGGGGGGTGATCCCCGGCGGGGCATAGTTCCGGAAGATGTGCTGGACCGCCCGGGGGGAGAGGTGTTTCTCCTGCTGGCCGACAAAGAGGGGCCCCTCGATCCGTTTCCCGATGAACTTCCGGATCTCTTCGAGCGTGTCCTCGTCGACAAAGACGATCCGGATCTTGTCGCCCTTGCCCCGGATCCGGATCGTGCGTTCATCGAAGTCGATGTCCCCGATGGTGATCCCGCAGAGTTCCGAGACCCGGACGCCAGTGGCATAGATGGTCCGGACGATCAGCTTGTCCCGGGGGTCCTCGATTGCGTCGATCAGCCGGAGCACCTGGCTGTGCTTGAGGTACCGGATCTCCTGCTGCTTGATCCGGGGGCGCTCGATCCCGGCGAGGGGATTTGCAACAACGCCGCCCTGGACCGAGAGGAACCGGTAGAACGAGGAGAGGGTCGAGATCATCCGGTGGAATGTCTTGGGCTTGTAGGTCCGCATGGAGGAGACGAAGGAGAGGAAGTCGGTGACGATGACCGGCGTCACCTCGACGTTCGTGTCGAGACGGGCATTCTCGAAATCCTTCCAGTAGATGACGAGTTTGGTCGTCTCGGTGTGCCGGCGCAGCCAGACATAGTAGGCAAAATGCCGGATCACCTGTTCGTAGCTCTCGATCGTTCGGTCCGAGTAGTTCCGCATCCGCAGGTAGTCCCGGTAGCTCTTCAGCCACTCGGAAAAATACCCGCTATTCATGGTTTATTCTATCAAATCTCAATGTAATAAAGATTTGCGCCAAATGCCTATTCTGCGACAAATCCTACCGACGTAAAGTGTTCCGGGAGGATTTCCGGAACGGCCGGGGAACCAGGGAAAAAACCCTGAAAAGCAGAGGGTTGCTGGAGAGAGGAGAGCCAGCCTGCAGGATCCGGATCCTGTTCCCCGGATCGCGGTGGGGCAAAACAGGGGTTTTTCCGGCCGGGACCATACATTTGCCCATCAGGAACCCGATCGTGGCACAGAACGCCGCTATTGCGATCCGGAAAATTTATCGACGGTAAGTCCGGTCATCTGCCCGAGAGGGTTGGCCGGCGGGGTCGCAAAGGAAAAGCTCCGGAACAGGGACCTGGGAATGGATTCGGGAGAAAGAATCCCGGATCCTCTGTCATCGCCCTGTTTCGGGAAGATTCCGGAACGAGGGATCGTAGATTGATTCAAACCGGGGACCGAGGGCATCCTGCAGGGTACCGGGTTTCCTATTATTATCCGGAGAAAGGAGAGGTGGCACGCGGTGTCCCGGAGAATGGCTGCCGGGAGTCAGCGGGGTATACCTGTGATGCAGGATTGCGGGCGACCGGCGAGACTGCACACACCTTGCTCCCGATCCGGTGTCGCCCCGGGGGTCAGGCATGGGCCTTCCCTGAACCATGACCGTTCGGGTTATGCCGGGGAGAGCAATCGTTCGGGTAAGATCGATCGGGAAAATACCGGCATCAGAAAAAAAGAACCGGGGATTTTTTCCGTCCCCGCCGTCATGGTTCCGCTCTGTGGTGGGTCCTGAAACCCGATGCTGTCTCCGGAATGGGCACACCATGGGGGAGGAATGAATCGGGAGATGCTCTTTCGGCTCGCGGTCTCCTTTTCCCGTGCCGGCGGCTGGGATACCGGGGAGACCCATGTCACTTCGCCCGGGTGAACACGCTGGCAGCGTTTTTCCTCCATCCCTTCGCCACCTTTTCCATTGAAGGGATCGGGGTCCTGTCTCCATCCTCCCCCATTCACTCTCCTTTCCAACACGGGAGCATGGGTCGGGAAGATTTTCACACCCGTGGACGGGCTTCATTGAACGGCCATCCACCGGAGGATCCGGTATCGGTACCGCAGGCTCGTCACCGGATTGTACTCCCAGGTGCCGGGTATACTTCCCTCGCAGACCATGGAATGATATCCTGCTGATGGAGTAATCCTGGCAGGGATACCCTCATGATTGCATTGGTCGCCAGGGAGTATCCGGGTCCTGAATGCACCTCTCAAAATCCTGATGAAAAAACGGCGGGATTCCTTTCTCTGGAAGGCCTTCGTAACGCTCGGGGATTCGGGACAACCATTGACGTCTGCCATTACCGTGAAGGCTCTCTGTCCGTTTCCCGCACCGGGTTATTGGACAGATCCTTCCCATCCCGATGCATTCGGGCACCGGCATCCTTGCCGTTCCGGTGTCGCACACGGCAGACGGAAAAAGGCTTTGGACAGGTCCTCGTATTCGGAACAATTTCCGCCTTCCCGGACCAGGACCGTGCCCTCAATCTGCATATCGTTGGGTGGATATCCGGGATTGCTTTTTTTGGGAAGAGTGGGAGACGGTGTGACAGGATCCGTCTTCTCCGCCCGGCACCCTTTTCCCAAAAAAAATACCGTCCTGAAATTTCCCTGGGGAGTGCTTTCTCCGCAGGGAATACAAAATGGCAGATCGGGAAGGCAATCGTACGTTTTCCTGACAGTGACGAAGGCAATCGACGTGCCTCACCGTGCTCCTGCGGCCTTTCGGGTAGAAAAATCCACCGACGGGTAGCTCACGTCGCATCCTGTCAGGGCTTCCGGATCCATCCTGGGCCATGGGGAAAATCCCGCAGTTATTTCTTTCACGATCGTCCCGGTGAATACATGAGAGAGGTTTTCGTTCCTCCGACTGCAGATACAACCCCCACCTGAACCATCGTGCCAATTCTGCCGTTGGCATCACCACATCCCTCATCCACGACCACGACTGCATCGACCGATTTCTTTGTGGCGCGAACAATCTTCGCACGTGAAGACAGGGATATAAGCGCAACATCGATTAGATCTCCCGAGAGAAATGTGGCCCTTGTCGCCGGCCGGGACCCCGCGAACCGGGCAGTCTTTCGTTCCTTGAGGGGTGGAGTACGAACACCGTGCATTTTTCCCGAAATTCCAGATCGGCGATGGGGGGATTGTGTACCACCTGTCTGAATTTTACTGGAAAAGCCAGCCCAATCCGGGCAGAGAATTTGATTTTTCCGAACAATTACGGCCTAATTATCCTGGAGCCGCCATTGCGCCAGGATCCATCAGATTCCACGAAAATTCGCCGTTTTCCGGCTCACATAAACCATATGATGCTATACACAAAGTGCCATTTTCTGAACCAGAAAGAGGATCCGGAGATACCAGTGCCCCCCCCAGAGGGTCGCTTGACGAGGAGACGAACACCGTGCCACGAACAGGGGCTGTCCAACCAACCGGGAATTTGTTCCTGCCTGCGTATCATTGCAGGCGCCCCCGGATACCACCTCCTGCCGATCCCTCATCCCGCAATTTCGGGATCGGTCCGGGGAGGTTTTTTTCGAGAGATCGTCCACACTTCTCCCGGTCGTGTGACATGGAACTACCGTTCTTCAACCGGGTCGCAGATGTTCATCTGATGTTCCTGGCAGCTCCCCGGTTACCGCGATACCTCTGAAAACCATCCTGCGAACTCCCCCTGATGCACGGACACACATTTGGAAAGCACATCTGGAGAGGATACGGCAGCAGTGCCCGGGAAGAGAGCCTAGGTGGGAGACTGGATCCGGAAGTCTGTTTTCGGACACCACAACAGGTGTCATTGGGTCCTGCTGAGAATCCCCCATTCTCTCAGACTCCCCCATCACCCGATACGGTCCGGAAGATCCCGTGGACGATCACCGCTTCCTCAGAATGTCCCCATATGTCTCTCTGTCCAACGGCAGGCTTCACGCAGGACACCTGCATGGGAGGGAGGTGCAGGGACGCTGGCAGTATAATAGAGTTGTATCATCGCGGTCAGCCCCTGCATAAGCGAAGAATGGAAACGAACTTCCCCTGTCGTTATGCAGAATATCCGGAGATACTGGCCGGATCCGGTCCGGATCCGGCGTTGATCCGGCCCGGCACAAAAACGAATAATCACGGCCAAAACGGCAAATATTCCCGAAATTACCCGTATTTCAGTATAAAAACATCGGGTGGTTTTATCAATGATAAACCAAATAATGCTATACACTAACCGGGTTGGAAGATATCCCGGACAGCCCCCCGGAGAATGTGATCGCTGATGGATGAGGCACGGGCACAGGAAGAGATCAACAAGTACAAGAAGTTCAGGAAGGTCGACGGAGCGACCTACCGGAAAGTGAACCAGTTCCTGCGGAAGCGGACCTACATCACTGCCCGCGAATGGGCGCTCGCCCGGCTCTGCACGGACTTCCGCACGACCGGCGGGGCGGAGATGACATTCATCGGGGCGCACCTGCCGCAGCTCGTCCCCTTCATGGAGGACACGTACAGCCCGCAGGCGGTCAACCAGGCACGGAACTCGTTCAAAAAGAAGGTACGGAAGTCGAGCGCGACCTTCTTCTACGGCGCCATGTGCGGGTTCTTCACGACCGAGGAACTCGACGACCTCCTCTTCGAGGCAAGCGAGGTCGCCCGGTTCCTGCTGGAAGTGGAGAGCACGACGCTCGACATTGACGAGGAGATCGATATCGAGGACCGGATCACGGGCGTGATGCGGAGCGTCGGGGAGGCGGCAAAGACCGTACTGAAGACCCGGGGGATGGAGGTGGAACGGGAGGACCGGGCAGTCCCGGCTGCCGGCGAAGGGGCCGCTCCCGGTGCAGTCACTCCCCCGGCAGCCCGTCCCGGGGCAGTCCGTCGCGGGAGAAAAAGGAAGATCCGAAACCAGGAAGTTCCGGCGGGGTCGCAGGCACCGGTCCTGCCGGCCCCGGCATCCGGTACAATTCCGCAGGAGACCGGGGATAGGAAAACGCCGGGGCTCGAGCCCGGACAGCCGGAAGAGCAGGGGGCAGTCGGACTCCCTTACGGATCTGCATCACCCGTGCCGGTGAGCGGAGAGATTGGAAGGGAGTCGTCGGCAGATGAGGCGGAGGCTGCCCTCCCGGTCCCTGAGGCACCGGAACCTGTACCAGTTCAGGAACCACGTTCGGAGCCGGAAGAACCTGTCCTTCCTCCTGAACCTGCCGGGCCGGCACTCCCTGTACCCGGGGGTGAAGAACCGATCCGCGAATTCCCTGAGAATGACCGTGCGTCCATCCCGGTGCAGGACATACGGGAACCTGTCCCGGTACCTGAAACGGGACCGGCGCAGGATCCGGAAGAACCGGCGCAGACAACCTCCAAGGAAGAGAAAACCGGGGAGACCACTATGGTCCCTCCCCTTCCCGGGGAGAAGAGGAGTCATTCCCCATGAAGATCATCCAGGTCGTTGGCCGCTCGAACACGGGCAAGACAACGCTGATAAAAAAGCTCGTCCCGGACCTTGCCCGGCGGGGAAAGGTCGGGATCATCAAACACCTCGGGGACCATATGTTTGAGCTCGAAGAAGGCAGGGACACAACCGAATTCTTTTCTGCCGGGGCATCGATATCTGTTGGCATTGACGCAGAGAAGTCTGTCGCCGCATTTCACGGAAACAGCCTTGATGAGATGCTCGCGCTGCTCGCGGGATCCGGCATAGACTATTGTATCATCGAAGGGTTCAAAACCCGCCCGTTCCCAAGGATCGTCCTTGGCGATCTTGCGACAGAGCACTGCGTGCTCCGGAACCCTGCCGTCGATGAGATCATCGCACATCTCGACAGGTTCGCAGACTATAAAGGGCTGGGAAACCGAGGAGAGGAAAACCGATGAAACCACCAGAAAAAGAAGCCCCTGTTCCGAAAAAACGCCTCTTTGGCACGAACGGTGTCCGGGGAAGGGCCGGCATCGATATGACACCGGATCTGGTGCTCAGGATTGGTATCGCGCTCGGGTCGATGCGGAACGGCACGATCGCGGTCGGGAGAGACACCCGGACCAGCGGGGAGATGCTCCTCCATGCCATAAAAGCCGGGCTCCTTGCGACCGGGTGCGACGTTGTCGACTGCGGGATCCTTCCCACCCCGGCACTCCAGTACCTCATCCGGGGGACCTATGCCGGCGGCGCGATGATCACGGCGTCCCATAACCCGCCCGAGTACAACGGCGTCAAGATCATCGAGCCTGACGGGACGGAGATGGGAGACGAGGAGACGCTGGAACTCGAGCGCCGGATCGCCGGGCCGTCCTTCACCCTCCAGCCCTGGCAGTCCATCGGGAAGGAGACGAGCGCACCCGGGCTCGTGAGCCGGTATATCGATGGGATCGTCGCCCGGTTCCCCGACCTGCCGGGAACCGGGATGCTCGTCGTTGCCGACCCCGGATCCGGCCCCGCCTGTGCGACGACGCCGGAGATCCTGCGCCGGATCGGCTGCCGGGTCCTGACCGTCAACGGTACGATGGACGGGACGTTTCCCGGGCGGCTGCCGGAACCTTCGGAAGACGGCCTTGCGGCACTCTCCGATCTCGTACAAAGTTCCGGCGCAGCATTCGGGGTAGCCCATGACGGGGACGCGGACCGGGCGGTCTTTGTCGACGAGAACGGGAGATTTGTCGAAGAGAACTGCGAACTCGCCCTCTTTGCCCGCTCCGTCTGCCGCACAACGAAAGGTTATGTCGTCACCCCGGTGAGCAGTTCGGGGATGATCGAGACCGTTGCCCGCGAATCGGGGTGCACCGTGATCGCCACGCGGGTCGGCAGCATCAACGTCGCTCGCACCATGCATGCCCTCATCCGCGAGGGAAAAACCGTCGTGTTCGGGGGAGAGGGGAACGGCGGCCCCATCTTCCCTTCCCACCAGTTCTGCCGGGACGGCGGGATGACCGCCGCGATGATGGTTGCGATCCTCGCGGCGGAAGGCCGGCCCCTCTCTGCCCTTGTCGCGGGTCTTCCCCGCAGGGTCATGATCAAGGGGAAGATCGCGACGGCAGATCCCGGTGCGATCCTCGCAGAGATTGCCGGCAGGTTCCCGGACGATACTATCGACCGGCTCGACGGCCTGAAGATCCTCCGTGGAACCGCATGGGTCCTTGTCCGGGCATCCGGCACAGAGCCGCTCATACGGATCATTGCCGATGCCGATACCGGGGAGGAAGCTTCCGCATTGTATAATGAAGTATCTGCAATCATCGAAAAGTAAGCCCGGGAACCAGTCCTTGTGGGGAAACCGTTAAAAATTGAGAATAACTGTTTAATTTGGAAATAGGGGGAATAAATCGCACTTTTTCAAAAATTATATTATTTAAACTGTTTTCATTGGAAAATGGTAGAGATTTAAGAACTTTTTTTTCAAAAAGCCTGTTGAAAGAAAGAAAACCTTTTAAAGTGTTTAATCATATTGTTGGTACCCGATCTCTCCATGCTCCCTACCCAAACAACGCTCCGGGATCGCATCCGACAGTCTGTCGCCGGCTCCGATACCGCCGGGCTGTCCGATCTCGTCGCTTCCGCAATCACCCAGACAAACCGGAGGGCACGAAAGGAGAAGATCACCGAAGTCAGCGCTGCGATCCTCGATGCCGCGACCGAATACAACCGGCCGGACCTCATCTCCCTTCTCCCTGACGTGCCGCATGAGGACCTCCGGCCCCTCTTCTCTGCCCTTCTTAGCCAGTACATCAGGACGCGGGACGAGGCCTGGTTCTCCGCGATCACCGGCATCGTCGAAAGACTCGAGAAGAAGGGCGACCAGTCCCAGGAACTTGCCCATCTCTCCCGGATCCTGATCGAGGCAGGCTCTTCCCAGTCTGACCCGTTCCTCATCAGCCGGGGGATGGCGCTCTTCTCGGGGATCACGTTCCGGAAATACCGGTCGGATATCTTCTCTCAGATCTCCCCGACGCTCATCGAATGGGCGGTCTCCCGGCAGGACGTGGAATTTTTGCGTTCCCTCTACATGATGACGGTCGATATCGCGGATATCTCACGGCGATCGGTCATCCATGCACGGATAGCAAATGCGATTGCCACCGTCGCCATTGCGACCGACAATGTCTCGACGTGGACCGACAGTATCCGGATCGCCGCGGACATCCGGCAGAAGACCCGGCGCCAGACCTGCTTTGCGACCATCTCCCGCACCGCGGCCGCCTCCCCGCTCTACCGGAGGGTCCGGGATATCAGCGGTACCCTGACCCTTCTTACCGACCTCGAACCCGAGGTCAGGCACGAGGTCGTGGAATCGCTGCTCTGGCAGGTGATCCAGAAGGAGACCGAACCTGAAGCGATATCCGGCATCATTGCGACCCTTGCCGGAGAACAACCATCGATCCGCCCGACGATCGTGACCTGTCTCCTGCGGCGGGCCGAGCAGAACGGGGACCCCTGGTATTTCCGGCTGGCGATGGATCTCCAGGCCCGGATGGCAGACGAGGGGCAGTTCCCTGTCCGGGAATTTGTCAGGTCCGCACTCGCGGTCGTACGGGCGACTGGCAGCACCGATCTCCTCCAGGAGATCGTCCCCGCGATCGTCTCCTCCTCCCCGGCGCCGGTCGCGTCCCGGATCCTCCTCCAGATCGTCGAGGTCCTCCTCGTCCAGGAGAAGCTCTCCGAGGCGCTCTCGGTCTTTGCCCTGGTCGACCCCGCCGAGAGGAATCCCCACTACGATGAATGCATCATAACGATCTGGAAACACGCGATCGCGGCAGACCGGGTTGCGGACGTGGAACAGGCACTCCGCCCGGACGGGAACCCGGAACGGAGCGCGGCAATCTACCGTGCCGTCTCGGATATCTGCCGGCAGCACGCGTTCTCCGAGATTGCCCGGCAGGTCGATCCCCTCTCCCGGGTCATGGCCCTTCACCCCCAGCACGACCAGCTGGTGCAGGACTCGATAACGCTCCTGATACGGAGGGGATTTCTGGAAAGCACGGATTCCGGCGTCCTGATCCGCCTGACAAAGGCGATCATGGACGAGAATGCCCGGGAACAGGCCCTCTCCACCATCGTGATCCGCGTTGCGCGGCAGGGCGCAGAGACGAGAAACCGCGACCTTTTGCAGCGGGCGGTCGGGCTCTCCTGTGCCATCGAGGATCCCAAGACACGGTCGCTGACGCTCACGGCGACGATCGATGAGGCAACGAGGCTCGCTGTCGCCGACGGGGACCTCGACCTGCTGCGCAGGATGCGCGAATGGAGCGCGTCGATGCTCTCCCCCGAGCGGGAGGTCACCGCACTCGCCAAGATCATCGAGGGCATGATTGTCTATGCCGGGGGACACTGCCACCCGGCAGCCCTTGAGGAGGCGTACCGCATCGCGCAGGAGATCGAGGACCCCTCCCTCCGGAAAGAGGTCACCGAGCGCATCAGCGAGAACTTCATCCGGATCGGGTGCATCCTCATGCAGGACCTCGACACCCCGCCGGTCGACGAGGAGTTCCGTGAGGCGTTCCGCCTCTTCGAGCGGGGCCTTGCCATCCTTGCGGCCGGAAACGCGCAGGGCAACGCCCCGCTCCGCATCGCCTATTCCATCGATATCATCATCGACAGTTTCAAGGACGCCCTCCGGATCGACATGGTCCTCCCCCTCGCGCTCTTTATCCTCGAGCTCCGGGAGGGATACGAGCGGGACGCGATGGCTGCCCGGATCGTCCCTCTTCTCCGCGTGCTGACCGAACAGACGGATTCGACCGACCCGTACGAGGGGATCACGGATGCCCTCCTCCGGATCAGTTACCTCCCCGGCAATCCGACGCTCCTCGATCTTGTCCGGAGGACGACCTGGCAGATCAAGGACCCCTTCATACGGTCGCTCCAGCTCGTGCGGGTCTCCGATCTCTATCTCCGGTCCGGCAGGGAAGAACAGGCGCGTTCCCTTCTCGAAGAGACCTGCACGACAGCACGCGAGATCTCCGGGGAATACCGGCAGGTGATCGTGCTCTCTGAATGCATGATCCGCTGTGCCTCCCTCGACATGGATACCGCTGCAAGGATCATGCAGGACGCGATTGCCGTCCTCCGGTCGACAACCTATGACCCGGATGCGGCAGCCCACCGGAACCTGGTGCGGGCGATCATGGAACTTCACCGGAAGAGACCGGACACCGGGCTTGTCGAGATTGCCGAGCAGGTTGCGGGGGCTATCGGGACACCGGTCGAGTTCGTCTCCGTCATGATCCCGGTCTACCGCATGGTGATCGGCAACCCGGACCTGCGTGCCTCGATCATGAGCCGGATCCAGGAGGGGTGTGACGCCATCCCGCTGACGATCCAGCGGGCCGCACTCCTCCTCGAACTCGCCGAGCAGATGGTTGCCGATCGCGATTTTACCCCTGTCGCCCCTCTCCTCGCCCAGATCGGGGAAGTGGCATGGTCGATCCCGGTCCCCCACCTCGCGGATTCAGTCCGGCTGAGAGTCGCCGAGATCTGCATCAGGATCGGGAATGCCACCGGGGACGAGACCTTCTATGCCCGTGCCTCCGGCATCATCGCCGGGATCAACCACGAGGACATCCAGACGGCAACGGCAGGTCTCCACGAAAAGGTCCATGCTGCCGAACAGTCCCCGGCATTCCGCGAGATCATGGTGCGGGCCGAACGCATCGTGACGGAGCGCTATAATCCCCAGCAGCTGAGCGCGCTGGAATCGATGATCCGGTCGCTGACGGATCGCGGGCTCGTCGCCCGGTACTTCGGGATGATCGCCATCCTCTTCAACAGGACCGGAAGGACCCGGCTCGCCCGGCGGTTTTTCGATGCCGCGCTTGCCGAAGCACGGGTGATCCGGCCACTCTCCCGGCGGACCTACGTCCTGTGCGACATGGCCCTTGTCCTCGACCGTGCCGGCTGCAGCATGAAAGGGCAGGAAGTGATGGGATTTGCGGTCGACGCCGCGACCGGGATCCGTCAGTTCCGCGACCGGGACGAGGTCTTCGACAACCTCGCTGCCGCGATGCGGTGGATGCAGGGGGAGAGACCTGCGTGAAGACCCTCCAGATCGTTGTCATCGGCAGGGTGCAGGGGGTCGGCTTCCGGGCCTGCGTCCGCCGCATCGCTTCGGACATGAAGATCCGGGGAACCGTCATGAACCTCCCGGACGGGAAAGTCCAGGTCTACGCAACGGGCGATCCCATGATCCTCGAAAAATTCGTTTCCATGCTCTACGGGTGCCCCCGCGCCCAGGTCCGGGACGTCCGCGTGCTGGAGATCCCGGTCAAAAATTTTGATGACTTTGCCATCATCAAGAGCGAGGGAAGGATCAGCTCGGGGCTGTAGCATCAGCAAAGAACGGTGAAGGTCCCGTTGTTGTGCAGGGCGTCCGAGAGGACCTGGACCTGTTCCTGCAGTCTCTGCGGCTGGATGGTCGCCTTCACACCCGCCTGCAGACGGCGGACCAGATCGTCAGTCAGGATACACCGCTCCGCGCTCATCTCGTACTCGTCCCCGGCAATCCCGCCGGCAACGACGTTCAGGACCGCAGCGTCCGCCATCCCGGCACGGAACGGATCAATGATATCGTGGACGAGCGAACCCGGCCCTTCGTTCAGGAGCCCGAGGTCAGGGTCCAGGCGCGACGCAAGCACCGGCACCATGCACGAGCCGTACAGCATGGCATAGCTGATCGAGAGCAGGGCATTGACCGGGTCCTGCCGGACCCGGGGAGTCCGGCGGCGGAACCCGAGTTCCGGGGGGGTTGCCCGGGCGATGATCTCGTAGTACATGTCGCTGACGAGGCGGTGGAGCCGCCGGATCTCGTCGAGCTTGATGAGGTATTCCATCTCGTCGTACGCCTTGTGCAGGAACGCGAGCTCTCCCTCGTAGAGGAGCGGGGTCTCCCTTCCCTCCTCCAGGCGCTGGAGGGCCAGGAGCCGGGACCGCAGCGTCCCCCGGGCAATCGCGACCGCATACCGGTGTTTCGGTGCGTTGACCTGCAGGCTCCGCATGCCGTTCTCCCGCGTGTCCCCGTACGGGCGGATCACCCCGGTGGGTGTGCCATCAGCCTCGAAGAAGGAGATCGGGATCCCGTTCCTGATAAGCGTCGTAATGACCGAGGAATGGATGGTATGGCCG
>Ga0116153_10003026_pt1 | contig 12335 bp, 4 predicted proteins | sample AD_UKC028_MetaG_FD_89896 | JGI IMG/M metagenome (GOLD analysis project Ga0116153, IMG submission 89896) | Active sludge microbial communities of municipal wastewater-treating anaerobic digesters from USA - AD_UKC028_MetaG | ecosystem: Engineered > Bioreactor > Anaerobic > Digestate | place: USA... | reverse complement strand
GTGATGCTGCTGCGCTCGGCCAGATTCCGCGGCATGGCGCCGATAAAGTGGCCGATGCCGGCGGCGGGTTCCAGGATGCGCCCGCCGGTGAAACCGAAGCGCTCCACCGCCTGCCATATCGCCTCGATCACGTGGACCTCGGTGTAGTGGCTATTGTTGACGGAGGCGCGCGCCGATTCGTAGTCCTCGGCACTGAGCATCGCTTGCAAGCGACGGGCACGTTCGACCCAGGTGCTGTCTGCGGCTTCGAGATTGAAACTGGCGGGCAGGCCGCCCCAGCCGGTGTAGCGCCGAAGAACTTGGCGCTCATCCGTACTGGCCGGCCGGCCTTCGGCTTCGATCTCCCGAAGGAGCGTGATCGCTGCCAGGTTGGCCTCGAACTTCGCGATCGGGCCGGTCAGGTGCTCCAGGTCGGTGTGGATCAGTTGCGGCCAGAGGATGCGCGGGGCGGCCTCGGTCGCGGTGGCCACCACCCGCCAGTTGGCGCGGACGGTGTCCACAACCTGCTCTTGCTCTACGTCGATAAGGTTCTCGACGTGGATGGCATCGACCGGCTCGGCGGGCTCGCAAGAAACGGAAAGGCAAATCGGCTCTGCAGGGCGGGGCAGGGTCGGGGCCGCCGGGTCGAACCCGGGCAGCCACAGGGAAGGCGCGGTACGGCGGGACATCGGTGTGTTCTCCAAGGAAAACGGGGAACACAGCGACCCCATCGGGGAGGCGGGCTCCCCGGGTGGGATGGGCAAGAAAACGGTCGTGGACGATCGGTTGGCAAAGGCCAGACGTACGCGACTGCGCCGGACTTCATGGCAAAACCGGCATATCGGGTACGAGGCGGCGAGCGCCAAGGGCTTGGAAACCCGCCGACGAGCGTCGGCCGGCGCAGTGCTCAGTTCAGCGTAGTGCGCGGAACCAGGGGCAGCCATTGAACGCTGCCACGACAAGAATGCGGGTAACGACCGCAACGCCCGAGGCGACTCGGGAGCGCTCGAACGAGCGCGCGTTGGCCGAAGCCAGATGCCCTAACAGTGTGCCGTCCCGCGAGCGGCCGTGCGCACCGGTCGGCCATTCGCCTGCGAAACCCCTGGTGGAGCAGGCAGGTTGCGGGTGGCAATGGGTTGGGCGGCCATGGGCCACCAGCAGTGAGGGGTTTGATGCGCGTCCAATCGGGTGGTGTCCAACGATGCCGGCATCTGGTGGGACATGCGGCCGAGGAGCCGACTACCCGTCGCTTTCCCATTCATCGATGGCGATGGGAATGCACGCTGAAGCGGTCTATGGGTTGCCCGCGCTGATCTCCAGCCTAATGATCCAGTCCGGAGTCGATGTGATTGGCTGGATGAGGCATATCGCATTGATGCGTGCAAATGTCATTCTGCGGTCTGCCGCATAAAATGAATCCATATTAGGTATGACGTTAGAAAGGCTGGCGTGGCAGAATCCGAATCTGTTGCGTAGAACCTTTTTTCCTGCGGCGCACGCTCAGCGACGAGTGATTGGCGATACCCGACAAAGGGAGAAAACAATATGTTGATGCAGAGTTGGTTGCAGGAGATGCTGCAACAAAGAAACTGTCCTCGGCCCGATCGACGGTGGTTGTATGCGTATCGTCTTGACGTCTCCGAGTATGGCTCGCTAAAGGCTGTCTTGTGTGAAGCTTTGCAGGCCGCTCCGGTGTCGGTACTGACCAAACGAAATCACCTTTTTTCGGCGCTTTTTGTGCTCTATGCCTCGGAGTGGTGGCGTAGAGAATATTCCGGCGGCCTCTGGAAATGGAGTCCGATTCTCGAATCACTTGGCGTCAAAACTGGACTGTTGGCGCCTAATGAGCGTACTCATGCAGTTTTGACCGGATTCGCGTATTGGGGTCTGCGCCCATCAGGAGACGGAAAAAAATTCTTTGGCGCCGTTGTTGCGCATGGCGGCCTCCCTTTAAAGGTTATTGGCCATGGTGGAAGCCGGCTCGGTGCGATCATGAGCACCGTGTTGAGCCAGGCTGCACGTTACCGCTGGAACGAAGCTCAGGTCATCGATGCCGTTTCTGATCATGCACATGGATTGCCGGACAGCCTTCTGCACCGGGAAATTTACGAGCTGGTCGCGCAGATGGTGATGACCGCTCTAAGGCTAAAGCAGGAATACCAGCTGGAAGGCGTGGCTGATCCGATCGCGGCACTTGATCGAGCGTCTCCCAATTGGCGAGCCGAGTTCCCGCTTGCTGTGGATGACGAAGCTGCACAACGATTGCTTGTCGGTTTGGTGAAAGAGGCTAACCAAACCTCTCTGGCGAATAGCGTTGCAGCATTTTCAGTCACACGAATTTTGTGTCCGATTGATGACGATCGGTATGTCTTTCAATCATCCATTGTTCACCCTGCCATATTGCCTGCCGATGCGCTGGCTGCACTTTTTGGGTTGCATTCAGCTGACGACTTTCCCCGGTATTTCAGCATTGATGTTGCGGTCAATCAACGGGTGCCGCTGACCGTTGGGCGACAGATCCTCGGGATGCAAGAGGCTTCGGTGTCACTTGCTGCGCAACGTTGCCGTTGGCTGGCGACTGATGCGATGAATGAGCATTTGCTGTATCTGAGGGGCACTGCGGGCGACATCCATGACGGACCGATTGCCATTCCTGGTGGGGAAGCAATTTCCCTTGTGGAACCCCTGGTTTTTGCCGATCGTGAGCATCAGTTTCGTTTTATAGCTTCAGGAAATGTACGACTTCCTGATTCCGAAGCGATTGTGGCAATCGGAGACGATGCGCAAATTCAGGTCAAGGAAGGAGAAAATCCGGCGGAACTTATCGGTCGTGTTGAGCTCGGGTCGAACTCCTTCAGGTTGTTTCGAGTAAAGAGTGACGCACTTGTTCGCCAATCCGATGATGAATGGCATGTAAAACTTGGACAGAGCACAAAGCTCGCATCGAGCTACGTATTGGAGGGACAGCGCCTTCCTTTTAACACCAGGCCATGGCCGATATTCAAGGGGATGCCCAGGCTCGTTCGCTACAGCGACTCGGGGGCACGCTCCCTTATCTCACCTGCGAGCCAGAAATTGTGTGTGGCTGGCTCGGACCGCGAGGTCCATTCAAATGCAGCCCGTGGCCTGCTCGATCTCTTCGTAACAGAGAGCGGAGAAAAGCTCGCTCACCTCAGATTCGCCGTCCTCGACAAGCGAGCAGAGGAGCATTTCGTATCAGCAGCTGTTCCGTCGGAGGGGGAAATCCATCTGTCGCGGTGGGGCGTAGATGGAATCGCGCTTGATAGCGAGGCGGGTGTCGATGCCGAACTGTCGTCAGCGGGGGACGATATTTGTATCCGACTTCGAGCCAACGAGGCTCCGCCGGATCTGGTTAGACTAATGGTTCGATGGCCCGGCAGTCGCTACGACATGCAAGTCGCCATGCCTTTTCCCGCAACTGGCGGGCGTGCTTACGATGTCGACGGGCAGGCAATCGTCTCTGGACAGATGCTGCCCATCAGGCGGCTCGCTGGCTCAAGAATCCAAATCTTTGACCTGAATCCCAATACGCCAAAGCGCTATGAAATCGTGCTTTCGCTAATGGGTGATGGTTTTTCAGGACGAAATGCTGGCCTCGACTTGAGGGTGCCGATAGATTTAAAGAATGGTATTGGAGAGGTCCGTTTGCTGGATCTTTACCCGGAAATCGAATCGCTGCTTGGCTTTTCCGACGAGCTCGATGCCTCAGTCAAGTTAACCCTGCTGACCAGCGATAGACCCGGGCTTTGGTTGAAAATTGCCCGTTATGACACGCTTCTGGAGCACCACGTTCTTTCTGTAGCCTTGCCCCAGAGCTATCTGTGCGCCCAGGCACCAAGCGAATTGCCGAGCATCGAAGTTCTTGCCTCGCCCTTGACTATCGCCGCGTCTAAACCGGTTGTGTTGGAACAGGTGTTTTCCGAGGGAGTCGCAACAGGAATGTGGGGAGTGGGCGAACTTGATGCAGTTTTGTCCCCATGGTTGATTTTCCCAGGGCCAGAGTCTTCGGTGCAATTTCGTCCAATGCTATTCAACGGGGGCCAGGGTAAGACGCAGGGAGAACTTCCTGAGCAAGACGTAACCCGCTGTGCATTGGCAAACGCGATGCGAATTCCAGAGCAAACATTGCGATCCGAAGCCATCGCGGGTGTCATTGAAGAAATGACGCTCGACTTTATGCATCCGTCTTGGGTATTTCTGAATCGGCTATGGACTTCCTTTGGCAAGCTTCCCCTTTGCAGCATCGACCCATTCAAGACGCTTGCTGCTCGGCCTGACTGGGTAGTAGCAGTGTTGATGGGTAGCCAATTGCCGTTGCCGGATCTATTCGATTTTGTCCGCCAGCTGAAGCGGCAGTTGGGATTGGTTCTGGAGCTTGCTTCGGTTTCGGCCTGGCGGTCTGCCATCAAACGGTTGCGTGAGTATTGGATCCATTTGGTTGGCGAGGACGCGGCGAAGTTGACTTTTGGCATGGTCGTCAAGGAACGCCTGCAGGGCATCGCCATCGAGTTTCAATCGCTGCAACAGATAGTCGATTTGTTGCTTTTCGAGACTGTCGGCGAGGCAGGTGAAAGTTTGCTAGAAATTCAGCGGAGGTCTATCAACGATCCCGGCGTGTTTGCACGCGAGCTTTGGTCTGGTGCTGACTCGATGTTGATGCGCCATCTACTTAGAGCTCACGCAAACGACGTCCATTGGCCTGAGCCGAGATTTTTTAGGGAGCAAGCACTGCCTGCTTTGTTGGATGGCGTTAGTGAGGAATGCGGACAGAAGCTTGCTCCACGAATGAAGTCATTTTTCTGGGTGGCAACGGGTGACTTCAAAATGTCGGTAGCGAACGCGCCGGTAATCTGTGCGATTTGGTCCGCGACGAATATTGATCTGGATTGGTGGCTTGATTCCGGTAGGCGATCAGCACTGCGGCGGCTACGGGCTTTCGATTCCGCTTGGTTTGATGAGTGTTACAGAACGACGTTGGCGTCCTGTATGGCATTTGGGCTTCTCCAGCCGAAGATACCAGCACATCCACACGTTGATCCAGGCGCTTCCAGTGCACCCCAAGTCCGACGTGTCGCTGCTGGAGCTGTATCTGCCTTTAGTGCGAAAGCCTGAAATTGAAAACAAAATATTTTTCCTCTTTGCTTCCCGAACTCGCGACGCGCGCTACGCGTGCCACTGTAAGTCGCCTAGGGTTTTCAAATCCGGCCCTCAGGGCTTACCTGACGGAGTTTTTTTCCGCGAGCTACGGTGAAAAAGGATGTTTTCTCGGGGACCCAGTGTTCGAGGCAACATTCGGCTGGGAGGAGGCCGATGCCACGATGGAAAGCCTGGCTCCGAGTCTGTTGATGCCATCATTGGTTAATGCGCTGGATCGGCCTGATGGGGGAAAAAGCGACGACTACCGCTTTCCTAGAGCCGCTCGTCCCTATCGGCATCAGCTCGAATCATGGCGAATCCTGGGGGCGGAGAAGCCGCAATCAGTTGTTGTAACCAGTGGTACTGGTTCCGGGAAAACTGAGTGCTTTATGGTGCCCATTTTGAACCAGTTGGCGCGTGCGCACGAAGAGCGTGGAGCAAAATTGGTCGGGGTGGAGGCGCTCTTCCTCTATCCGCTGAATGCGCTAATTCAGAGCCAGCGAGAGCGGCTGCATGCGTGGACTTCGAGTTTTGGTGACGGGGTGCGCTTCTGCCTCTACAACGGGCTTACACCGCAAACCGAGAAGCAGTTCCATCGTAATGCGACGCCCAATCAAGTTGTCGATCGAGAAATATTGCGAGCAGCGCCACCGCCGATTCTCGTGACTAATGCCACGATGCTCGAATACATGCTTGTGCGCGCCCAGGATGCGTCAATTCTCGATGCCTCCAAAGGAAAATTAAAATGGATCGTCCTGGATGAGGCGCACACGTACATCGGGTCACAGGCCGCAGAGTTGGCTCTGCTGCTGCGCCGCGTTCTCCACGCTTTTGATGTCAAACCCGAGCAAGTTCGTTTTGTTGCTACGTCTGCAACCCTCGGCGGGAAGGAGGCTGAGGGAGCGCTGAAAGATTTTCTCGCACGCCTTTCCGGATTGCCGCTGGACCATGTGCATGTCGTGTCTGGATCGCGAAAGATTCCTAAGCTGGAACAAGGAAACTCCAGATATGAATCAGCCTCGCTGGAAGAGTTGGAGGCGTTGCCTGGTGATTCCGATGATCGCTATCAGAGCCTGTGTGCCAATAGAACGGCGCGTGGGTTGCGTGAAATGTTGGTCCCTCCTGCGGAACGTGCCACCAATCTGTCGGCAATAAAAGAAGCTCTTTTTGGGGCCGAGTTCAAGCGTAAGCCAGACGCGAACGAACTGGCGCTGCGATGGCTTGATCTGCTAACAGGCGTAACGAAGAAAAGTGCAACGGGGAGAATCCCTTTTCTGCCTCTTCGTCTTCATGCCTTTCACAATGTGCTGAAGGGGTTATGGGCATGCGCAGACAGTGACTGCCGTTGTAAGCGGGGTACGGCGCTTGATGCTGCTGAATGGCGCTATGGCATGGTCTATGGCGAGCCTCGCCTGCACTGTGACTGCGGTTCGCCCGTCTACGAATTACGCTCTTGCAACGACTGCAATACAACCTTCCTTTGGGCGCGCCGGGTATTGAACAAGGCAGACGGTCTGTATCGTTTGGTGCAGGGCGCGGAGGATACTCGGGACGAGTTCGCTCTGGATGTCGAGTTGGCTGATGACGATTCGGAAGCTTCTGACAGCGTGACAGACGACTCCCCCGTGTTGATTGCCAACGGCTATCAGGTAGGTACTGCCGAAGTCGTCGTAGCGCGTGAATCCCTTGTCATGCACCCTGTCGATATCGAAGATGTCGTTAGGCTCAGGGGGCGCGATGAAACCCACGTGGGCGATGATGGCCAAATGGCGATGGTGTGCCCCGAATGTGGCGGTCAGCATGGAAATGGAACTCACATGTTCCGACCGGCGATTCTTGGGGCGCCGTTCCTGCTCGGTGTAATTATCCCGACGCTCTTGGAATTTTGTCCGGACATTGACAGTAAAGATGCCAAGCCGCTTGAGCGGCCGTTGCGTGGCCGACGGATGATCAGCTTTACAGATAGTCGCCAGGGTACCGCGAGAATCGCGGCAAAGCTTCAACAGGATTCTGAGCGAAATCGGGTGCGCGGGCTGATCTTCCGGAAGGTTATGACTGCCGGAACGGCTTCAGCCAATGTCGCGGCAGCGAGTGAAAACCAGGATATTGCGAACCTGCGCGAGGCGCTGAAACTTAGCGGGCCCAACCCGTTCATCCAGGAAATGCTTGACGCGAAACTCGCCAAAGCTGAAAGCGCCGCGACAATCAAGCCCGTTCAGTTTGCCGAGATTGCGGAATGGCTAAGCGCGGCTGCGAGTGATGTAAAAGACTGGATGCATGACTACTATGCATCGCTTGATCCGACAGAGTTCGCTTCAAATTCGGGACGTGAGCGGCTAGCACGGATTCTCCTGATGCGTGAATTCGCCCGGCGCCCCAAGCGCGTAAACAGCCTGGAGACAATGGGGCTTGTGCGCACGACCTATCCAAAGCTGGATGTGGTGACTCGCGTCCCAGACTTTCCTCCTGGAATTCCCGCATTCAGCCTGACCGATTGGAAAGATTTTCTGAAAATCGCACTGGATTTTCACGTCCGTGAGAATACCTTTATTGATTTGCCGGATTCTTGGCGAAAGTGGGGAGGGAATCGCCTTTCAGCCAAGCAACTGTTACCACCAGACTCGAAAGAAGCACAGACCAACCGATTGAAGAGATGGCCGCAATGCAATCCTGCCGGTCGTCAAAGCAGGTTAGTCAGACTGCTTGCCTATGTCTGCAAAATCGATGCTGGCTCAAGTTATGGGAAAGAGATCATTGATAGCATCTTGCGCAGCGCATGGGACCAGTTATCGTCCGTTGGATTGCTGCAGCCAGGGGGTGTTGGGCGCTATTTGATGCTGAACGATGTCGCGTTGGCGCCAATCGAGAAAGCATGGGTTTGCCCAGTGACCCGCAGAGTGCTGGATGTTACTTTTCGTGGCGTGACGCCGTATCTTCCTGAAAAGGTGGTTTCTTCGACAGTTGCGGATTGCCGTCCGGTCACGATTCCGAGGTGTGATCTGGTTCTTCGGGACTTTCCATCGGAGGATGATCGAATCGGCGCAATACGCGACTGGCTCAATCGGGATGACTCAGTTGTGCGACTTCGAAGTGAGGGTCTTTGGTCGGATCTAAACGACCGAATTCTCGAGGGAGGTACCTATTTCCGAGCCGCAGAACACTCTGCTCAGCAACCTGGTGCACGACTTGCCGAATACGAGAGCCTGTTCAAAACAGGAAAAATCAATCTGTTAAGTTGTTCCACGACGATGGAGATGGGGGTCGACATCGGCGGCATTTCGGTGGTGGCAATGAATAATGTCCCGCCTCATCCGGCCAACTATCTACAGCGTGCTGGTCGGGCTGGCCGCCGTAGTGAGACGCGGTCGGCAGCACTCTCGTTGTGCAAGAACAATCCTCATGATCAGAACGTGTTTTCCGATACGCTGTGGGCGTTCCATACGGAATTGCCCGCTCCCGCCGTATTGCTCAGCAGCCCGATACTAATCCAACGCCATATAAATTCAATGTTGCTTGCGGCCTTTCTACGCAAGGAACTGGCGGGGAGTGGCTCGGCCGAGAAGCTTAATCTTGAGTGGTGGATGTTGCCCAGGGATTCGGCTCGCTTGCAGCGATTCTGTGCTTGGGCTAGCTGCTTTGACCCGGTGAAGGATGTTCAGCTCGCGCAGGGTTTGCGTTCGTTATTGCGGCATACGCCCCATGAAGGAACCGCCTCACTTGATCGCTTAGCTCACGAAGCGGCGCGGATGGCGGGAGATCATGCTTTTGCCTGGTACGCTGAGTTCGATGCCATTGAGACAGAGCTCGGACGTTTTACGCTTTCCGATGTGAAAAACTCTCCAGCCTACAAGGCGCTTACGATTCAAAAGAAACGCCTGACGGGCGAGTATTTGCTCAGGGAGTTGGCTACGGAGGGGTTCCTCCCGGGGTATGGCTTCCCGACAAATATTTCAAGTTTCGAGACGCTGACCTGTGACGAGATGGAGCGTAGCAAGGCGCAACGAAGTCACACTGAAAATGAGCCCGGGCGTATCGATAACCGGATGCGGTTCCGTGATCTGCCTAGCCGTGACACTGTGACCGCACTGCGTGAATATGCGCCTGGTTCCGAGGTCGTTATTGATGGCCTTGTTTATCGTTCAGGCGGCATCACACTGAACTGGCATGCGCCTGCATCAGTGACGGACATTACTGAAATTCAGAATATTCGCGATGCCTGGCGATGCCGAAACTGCGGCTCAAGTGGGACTAGTGTTCGCGCGAAGCCTGTTGCTGAGTGCCCTGACTGCGGTTCAGCATTGATCGCCGATCCGGACTCGCGCTTCGTCTATCTGGAGCCGGCAGGTTTTTCGGTCGACCTTTATGAGTCCCCACATAACGATGTGTCGACCCAGAGTTTCGTTCCGGTTGCGTCGCCTTGGGTTAATGCCCAAGGCGAGTGGCTGCCACTCCTCAATCCGGCATTGGGGCTCTATCGAAGCAGTACCGATGGGATGGTGTTCAATTATTCGGCTGGCGCCAAGGGCCATGGCTACGCTTTGTGTCTTGGTTGTGGGCGAACCGAACCCATGGACGCTGCCGACCAGATGCCTGCAGTCTTTGTTGATTCTAAAACAGGGAAGCATCGAGAGCACAACCGCTTACGCGGTGCTCAAGGTGGCGATAGTCGTACTTGTGAAGGCAGCTACAACTCTTTTGCGATTATGCAGTCCCTTCGGCTCGGGCATGAGGCGCATACCGACGTCTTGGAGTTGTTGTTGTTCGGCCTCGATGGCCTTCCTCTAAAGGACAGGCAAGTTGCATATACCTTGGCGGTAGCCATCCGGAATGCGGTTGCAAGCCTGCTGGGGATTGAATCGTCCGAACTCGGCTGCGACACGAAGCCAGTGAAAATCGCCGGCGGGGTTGTCAGTCAGGCCATCGTTATTTTTGACAAAAATGCCTCCGGCTATTGCTCATCCGTCTCAGACAAACTTCAACTACTTCTTCAGATGACCAAGAAGGAGCTTGAGTGCTCAGACAATTGTCACGATGCCTGTCAGCACTGCCTTCTCGATTTCGAAACACGTTTCCGTTCGGATGATTTGAATCGGCATGCTGCGTTGGCATTCGCTTCTGAACGCTGGTTGGCAGAATTCGCGTTGCCAAAGGAGCGGGCATATTTCGGAGAATCGCGCTCAAGCGCTGAGCATCAATCATTGCCAGAGGCCCTAACTCGGGAACTCACGGCACCAGGTGCCAAGTCGTTGCGTATTTATTTAGCAGGGGATGCCGCTAATTGGGATATTTCCGCATCACCCTTGCGGCGTTGGCTCACTCGTTGGGTTGTTTCGGGCGCCGATCTGCAGATCGTTATGCCCGAAAAGACCGTTCCATTGCTCTCGCAACCAGACAAGTCATGTTTGCATGCGCTATGTGCTCTCGATGGAGTTTCAGTCTGGACTGGAGTGACTCCGGCCTGCAACGGAGATGCGACCGTAGTCGCTGAAGTGATAGGTCCGCAGGGCTCAATTGCTTGGGCGACGCGTTCTATCGCTATGGTAACCCCTGCCGGCGAGTGGGGTGAGCCTGATGGAGATGTGATTGTAAGAGGCCAGCTTTCAGCGAGTGGCAACCTTGACAGGCAACTCAACTTTGAAGCGATACCGCTTGCGCCAATGTCCGAGCGGACCCATCGATTGGAATTGAAGAGTGAGCTTGATGGCCAGGTTATTGGTTTTGGTGGGCGTCTATTGGCGGCTATTGAGGCAGAGCTTGGGGCGGAGCTTTTCCCTAAGGACACCGATATCGTTGAAGTAACGTACCACGACCGATATTTGAACTCCCCGCTGCCCGTCTCTCTGCTGCTTGAATTTATTTCGGCAGTGAAGACCACTTACGAAGATCGGTGGGGTATCCAGAAGTTCAGTTTGATGCTGTCACCTTTCAATGATGAGCGCCGTACAAATATGCCGCCGAGCAAAATTTGGCATAACTGGCCCCAGCCAGAAGACCGGGATCATGCCATCGAGGCTGCATTCGAGTTCTCAGGAATCAATGTTGAGGTGGTTAGCCTCAGCAAACAGGATGCCATTCATGCTCGGCGTTTAGATTTCAAACTGGATGGTGGCGAAGTGGTTCAGATATGGTTTGACCAAGGCTGTTCTTATTGGCAGAGCCCTCGCGCATATCCGAGTGTGGGGCGCAGTTGGTTTCCGTTCGATAGAGACCCTGAGTCCCAAGGTGAGGCTATTGCAAGGGCTGACGTGCGCGTCGAAGGCCAAGCGTTTCCTACCTATGTATTTATTAGGCGGTGAGTGTGCGTCGAAAAGAACGGGGAAAGCTTACACAGTGAGAATACTATGGGCATAAAAAAGCAATGGTTAGAAGGGCAGTTATTCGCCCGTAGCATCAAGCGTCAGATTGATACGGAAACGCTGCTCGACTTGCTCGGCATCGTGGTTTACGAGGCCAATCGAGGTGCTGCGCTTGAGGATGCCGGGTTTTCCGATGACACCCCAAGTGTGGACTGCTTGTTTGGCTACGTTCTCGATGCTATGGATGTCCCGTGTGAGAGTGATGCCTTTACTCGGGAGCCGTTTGAACAGATGTTTTATAACGACTTCTGGCTGGAAAAGAAGTACGAATCACTGCGGCACGTGTTGGCGGCGATGGAAGTGCTACGAGACTCGATTGCCGAAAGGTCTACCAATGCGGAAACGAAGCGGGCGAGTTTTCGCATAGTCGATTCCGAGGGATGACGAATTGGATGACAGACGTAATAAGGCGGAGTACCCGAGCGAAGAAAACCATGCAGGAATCCCCTCATCAGGCGATTGAACGCTACCTTCGCAGCGGCGACCACGATGCACACTTCCGGCCCTGGCCGGGGAACCACTACGTTGACCAGGCCAGGTACGGGGGTGTTGCGCTGCGCCAAGCACTGATCTCGGCGGTCCGCCATCGAACGGCCCACGCCGAACTCCCTGCAGCCCCGCCTGGACAGGATGTCGTTGCCTTCACCCGCGGCAAAGTGGCCCCCATGGTGCGGGGATTGTTCCCGGTTTACGAACAGGAGTCCGTCCTCGAAGTGCTCGGACACTCGGTCGTCTTCCTCACGCCGGCCACGATCGATGTGGTGCTCGAGCAGACGCCATGGCTCAGTACCGCCTGGGATCTGGCGAACCTCTATCTCGCCGGCGTCGGCGCGGAACTCCTGG
>Ga0116153_10003015_pt1 | contig 12373 bp, 8 predicted proteins | sample AD_UKC028_MetaG_FD_89896 | JGI IMG/M metagenome (GOLD analysis project Ga0116153, IMG submission 89896) | Active sludge microbial communities of municipal wastewater-treating anaerobic digesters from USA - AD_UKC028_MetaG | ecosystem: Engineered > Bioreactor > Anaerobic > Digestate | place: USA... | reverse complement strand
TCCCCGGACTGAGCGGCCTCAGGCGGCGACCTTACCAGGGTCGCGGGAATGCCCGCGCTCCCGAGCGCCGAGACGAAACTCCGCGCGGAACGCCAGGCGCGCACCCGCCCGAGCCGGGCTGACGCTGGCGGAAGCGCGGGGATCAGGGTTACCCGTCCCCGAGAATCCACGCGAGCTCCATGGAAGTGCGCCTCCGCGGCGATGCCCCGGGGTTCGATCAGCAGGCTGAGCGCCTCCATCATCGACACCGCATCGAAGATCCGCCCGCGCGCCTCGATCTCGATGCCGCCCCGCGTTCGCGGATCCGGGACGTCCTTCGTGTTCTTACTCCGCGTGGCCATAAGCCATACAGCTCCATCCATCGGCAAATTGTCAAGCCGCGAAGCGGGGGCTAGCATCCCGCGAGCTTCGCGGAGGTTTCGTGACCCAGTTCCAGAGCGTCCTGATCAGGAACCTAAAACGTTATCGGTCGGATTCCGGCCTGACGCAAGCGGGACTCGCCGAATTGGCCGGAATCACCACGGGATACGTCGCCGAGATCGAATCCGGCCGCAAGTACCCCTCCCCCGAGATGCTCGAACGCCTGGCCGATGCCCTCTCCGTCCGTCCTTTCAGGCTCTTCATGGCGGACGAGGACCTGGTCGCCCTGGTCCGCTCCGAGCTCGCCTACCTGCTCGCCCCCGAAGGCCCGGACGCTTTCGTCGCGGAAATGGCGGAAGCCCTCCGCAAAAGGCTCCTGCCCCCCGAAACGAAGGGTTGAACAAACAGACCCAGGCTCTTCGGGTATCGAGGTTCGAAAGAACCACGCACGGCGACGAGCCGGGTCATGAACCATTCTGCGCGGGGCCTGGCGGCGAAAGAACGCACCCTTTCACTGCGTTCAAGGGCGCGTTTTTCGCCGCCACCCGCCGCGCCTGGTGCTTGGCGGATCGGCCAGCCGCTTCGGGTTTCAAGCACGCCGATGCGCATCCAGTCGGAACGGGTTGTTCGGCCTGAGTCACGTATCGGGCTGTAGCTCGGTCCCGGGTTCACCGCACGGCAAGCCCGCCCTTCCCCGCGGCCGCCGACACGGCACTACGCCCCGGAGCCTGCCGCCCCCGTGAAGCCGGCGGCGGCGTCCTCCGCCCTGTACTTGACGAGGACGCGCCTGGCGTAAAGGCCCGTGACCGTCGATGCCCTTCCGGTGCGCGGACATCGTGTCGCGTAGTCGAGCAGCACCGGCGAGCGCGTCGTTACCCGACCTTCCATCGTAGCTGACCCGCTGGCGCGAGCCGCTCAGCCATGCTCAATCACCGAGCGCTTTTCTATAAAGCGTGGCGCATTTCCTGAATCCATTGAACTTGAAATAATAGATGAAACCATCATACACGTAAAAGGAATACGGAAGCGTGTAATCATACACGTCCGTCAGGACCGTTTTCACTTCCTTCGATTCCCGGTCGTATTGCTTGACGCTTATCAGCCTGTACGCCTGGGATTCAGGATCGTCACCCGTTCCGACTTTGGGATCATGGAACTCCTGCACCTTCCAGGCTGTCATGAAATAAAACACACCGTCTTGTATCTGGGCGAAAAACGGTGGAGAAATTTGTGGGTCGTAATGCATGTCATCACGGACATCTTCAGCGAAGCCGGAAACAGGATTACCATCGGCAGGATTCAGTTCAATTAGTAAATCCGTGATTGTAACATTTTTTTCCTGCTTTTGACCAATTAGGTATCCAAAGAAATATGGATTTCGGAATCCCCTTTTATATGCCAAAACAATTAGGTCATTATTGCCGCAAAGTATTAAACGATCTTGCCATTTGCTAATAAATGGATCCGTAAGTGTGTACTCGTCATCAGGGAATGCATAATCGAACCTCGAACTTCCTGCCGCTTTTCTGTCTGCCTTAAAGTATGATTCGAATGTCTTTTTTTCTTTATTATAAACCTCCCTGATGTGGAATTGATTTAATAACAACACATCTTCCTTCACGATATTTAAGTATTCCAGCTCTTCCGAAATCAAGTTGTATTTAAATGTATTGAACGCCCGCATATCCGACCATTCAAAATACAAATCGCTAGTTGATCTGTTGTAGTAGGTTATTTTTACCATATCATTAAAATGCGCCTTCTCGAGATCTTTGGCCATGGGAACGGCCAGAGCATCGCTACGTAATTGCACGAGTACTTTGGCTTTTTGTGTTTTTAAATCTAATTCGAGAATACAATTCAGGGAGGGTATGATAGCCCTGTTCGAATCAACTATGACGATCTGCGGATATAGGACAGGGACATTGAGCGCATCCTCTGCGTACAAGGCTAAAATCATCCCAATCAGCAGGATTAAAGTGATCGGTTTCCTTTTCACTGGATTCCTCCTCCATCTTAAACGAAAGCCAAAGCCTCTTCGTCGACGACGGCAAGTCTCGTACGGATAATGGATCTTCAGGAACAAACCTTCCTGCACTCTTTCTATAAATTCCTTCTCCATCCACACGCTCCTGTCAAGCGATATCCGGAACCGACCCCATGCCGACAGCATTTTCGCCCCCTCTCGAGTCAGTGTTCGCCCTCGACGAGGGCCGGCCTGACGAGTCCGGTCTTGCGCATGGTTTTGAGTCTGTAGTTGTGCCGCGGAATGTGAGTACCTGGCTGTGACGGAGCAGTCGGTCCAAGATCGCCAAGCCCGCCCTTCCCCGCGCCCGTCGGCACGGGACACTGCCCCGGAGCTTGCCCTCCCCGTGAAGGCGGCGTGCTAGCGTTAACCCGGCGCAGCGCCTCGCGGAATCCGGCGACGCGGGGGGTGGCGCGAAACAACGTGCCCATGAACGGTCCCGAGTGAATGGGCATGTTTTTTCGCGACAGGACCCCCCGTAGCCGGCTTGCCTGACGCCCTGCGCCGTATTAACGAAAATCCCCGCCCTCACGGACGGGGACGGCGTGCTCCGGGACCGGATCAGCGCTTGCGGGCGCGGACGAAAATCTGCTTGCCCGAGTCGTTGGGATTCTGCCGCTCCTCCACGTCGAACCACCCGCAACCGCGGATCAGCTCGCCGAACTTGCGGAAACCGTAGTTGCGCGGATCGAAGTCGGGCTGGCGGTTCGTGACGTACTGGCCGACCGGGCCGAGATAGGACCAGCCGAACTCGTCGGCGGAATCCTCGACGGCTTCGACGAGCAGGGCGCGCAGCTTCCGGTCGTTCTTCCAGTCGCCGGCCGGGGCGCGGGTGCGGCGCTCGGACGAGGGCTTTTCGCGCTCCTCCTCCTCCTCCCTGAGTATCTCGGTGTAGAGGAACTTGTCGCACGCGGCCACGAAGGGCTTCGGGGTCTTGCGCTCGCCGAAGCCGATCACCAGCTTGCCCGCCTCGCGGAGGCGGGCCGCCAGGCGCGTGAAGTCCGAATCGCTCGATACGATGCAGAAGCCGTCGAGCTTCTCGGTGTAGAGCAGGTCCATCGCGTCGATGATCATGGCGCTGTCGGTCGAATTCTTGCCCGAGGTATACGAGAACTGCTGGATGGGCTGGAGCGCCCAGTCGAGCAGCTTGTCCTTCCAATGCTTGAGGTTGGTGGTGGTCCAGTCGCCGTAGATGCGCTTGACGCTCGCGATACCGTACTTGGCCACCTCGCCGAGGAGGCCCTCGACGATCCAGGACTGGGTGTTGTCGGCGTCGACCAGCACGGCGAGCTTCAGCTGCGAGCGGTCTTCCTTATTGTTCACGTTCATCGTCGTCTCCGAAGAAGAGGATGCGGACGCGGCGCAAGGCGCCGACGGCCGTCATGGAAATGTCGAACCGTTCACCGGCACGACGGGATTGGGGAACCGGAGCGGCTGCCGCCTCGGTCCCGGGAATTTCGTCGCCGGGGCGATCGCCCGCGACCACGGCGCGGAGCTCGAGACCGTCTGCCTTCCGCTTGAGCTCGAGGGGACGGACAAGCACGCGCGCCGCCTTGCCTTCCTCGCCCTGCCCGGCAAGCGAGAGCTCGAGAAGGTCGAAACGAGCACGGAGGGCGCGTTCGACCGCGCGGACCTTGCCGACGTGGTCGAGCGCGCCGACCTCGCCCCGGTCCTGGCTCGGATCGGCCACGCGGAGCTGGGCCTCGGCGAGCACGAGCCGACGTCCGACGCGTTCCGAAAGTTCGCGCGCGCGTTCCGGGCTGGCATCGAGCGTTGCGAGGGCGGCCCGTAACGAAGCCAGGCGCGCGGCCGCGACGGCGGGATCGAAAACGGCGGATGCAGAGGCGCCATCGGCGAGCGAGCGCAAGCCCGTGACCGCCGCCCTGATGGCCGCCGGGTCGTGTTCGCGCGCGGGGCCGTCACGGACCGGCTCGCGGAGGGGCCCCGCTCCTGCGGGCATTGTCCCGTGAATGGCCGGCGCGGGAAGGCCGGCCCTCCCGAAGGCCTCAAGTACCGCCTCGAGGCGCTACTCCGGCACGAACCAGGCGCCTTCGGCGATGCGCTCGAGCCCGAGCTCGGCGAAGGCCGGCACCGCCGCCAACAGGATCTGCGCTTGCCCGCTCGCGACGATGGTGGCGCCGCGATACACACGCAGCGATTTCCGTTCGCGCTCCCAGGCTTCGAGGTTGAAGGCGGCGCCTTGAGGCACAGGCCGCCCGGTTGCGGCCTCGAGGCGGGCGATGATGTCGCGCGCGTCGAGCCCGGCTTCGAAGGCGGCCGCCACCGAGGCGCGGTCGACGCGGAGCGTCCAGGTGCGGTCGCGCTTCTCGAGACGCCCGGCGAAGGCCGCCAGGCTGAGCGCGGCGGCTCCGGCGCCCGGCATGGCGCGGAGCTCCATGCTCGCCTCGAGCGTCAGCTCCGGCCCGTGCGCGTCGCCGCGGACGGGTCGCGGTGCGGGAGCGATGCCCGCCGCGCCTCGGCCATAGGCTCCGGCCGCCATCATGGCGCCGACGAAGGCCCGGGCGGAAACCGCGACACCGGACCTGAGGGCCGCCGCCATGGCGAGCCGCTCCGCCCCGTCGCGAGGCATGGCCGTACCGGGCGGCGCGGCCTCCAGGAAGGCCCCGCAGAACGCGGCGGCCGCCGACGGATCGGGTACCGGCGGACGGAAACCGCCGTCCGCAAGCGCCAACCCGGCGAGCAGCCGCTCGACGAGCGCCTTGTCGCCCGCCTCCGCGGCAGCGCGAAACGCGGCTCCGTCGAAGCTCGTGGTCTCGTCCTCGCCCTGGAGGAAAGCCGAGCCCCGGAACGCCTGCGCCAAGACGTCAGCCCTGTCACGCGCCGCGCCGGCCGGGCTCGGTTCCGCGCGCCGGTCGAGCTCTGGCAACAGGGAAAAGACGCGCTTGCGCGCCCGGAGCCCGAGCGCCCCGGAGCGGCCGAAGGCCTTCGATTCACGGGCCAGGACGGCCGCGAAGGCGCACGCGGTCTCGGCGTCGAGCCAGGCGACCGGCGGCGGCGAAGCCGAAGGCCGGCCGCCGAACAGCGAAGCAGGATCCGCAAGGCTCGCGATGAGCGGCCCCAACGGCGGCGCGATGCCGACCGGCGCGTCCGGGCCGACGCCCGTACGGTAGGTGCACAGCCGCTCCCGCAAGGAGGCGACCCGGGCGCGCGCGGCGAACGCGGCGCTCTCGTCGCCCTCCGCGGCAAGGATGTCAGCGAGTTCGTCCTCCGTCCGCGGTCCGAACACCGAGAGCGCCGCGAGCGCCTTCCGGTCGTCCTCGTCGAGCAGCTCGCGCAGGGCCTCGGCCGTATCGGGGCGCCGCATGAAGGCCTCGAGCCGCGACACGAGGTCGTGCTTGTTGTACGGCGTCTTCAAGGGTCCCAGATAGTTCCGCGCCGCTTCGATCAGAAAGCGTGTCGAACCCGAGAGCAGGGCGGCGCGCCAGGCCTCGACCGGCGACGCCTCCGCCATCGCCCGGCTTCCCTCCTGGGTCCTCACGGCGTCTCGTCCCACGCCTCGATGGCGTAGCGGTAGCCCTGTTCCGCGAGGAAGCGCTGGCGGTTGGCCGCGAATTCTTCCTCCACCGTCCAGCGCGACACGATCGAGTAGAAATGGCTGTTGCGCTGCTTCGGCCTCAAGATGCGGCCGAGGCGCTGCGCCTCCTCCTGGCGGCTGCCGAAGGCGCCGGAGACCTGGATGGCCACCGACGCGTCCGGCAGGTCGATGGCGAAATTCGCCACCTTCGACACCACGATGACCCGGGCCCTGCCGGCCTTGAAGTCGGCGTAGATCCGCTCGCGCTCCGGGTTCGGCGTCTTTCCCGTGATGATCGGCGCGTTCAGGAGCTTCGCGAGGTGGCCGAGCTGGTCGAGGTACTGCCCGATGACCAGGATGTGATCCTCCGGGTGGTTCTCCACGAGTTCGCGCACCACCTCGAGCTTGGCGTGGTTCTCCGCCGCCAGCCGGTACTTCTGCCGGAGCTCCGCCACCGCGTAGCGCACCTGATCGCGCTCGGGCAGGGGCACGCGGATCTCGCGGCACACCGCCTCGGCGATGAAGCCCCTCCGCTCGAGGTCCTTCCACGGCGCGTCGTAGCGCTTCGGGCCGATCAGCGCGAACACGTCCTCCTCGCGGCCGTCCTCGCGCACCAGGGTCGCGGTGAGCCCGAGGCGGCGGACCGCCTGGATCTCCGCCACCACGCGGAACACGGGCGCGGGCAGCAGGTGCACCTCGTCGTAGACGATGAGCCCCCACTTCTCGCGGCGGAACAGCTCGAAATGCGGGAAGTCCGATTCCTTGTCCGGCCGCCAGACGAGCACCTGGTAGGTGGCTATCGTGATCGGCCTGACGTCCTTCGCCCCGCCCGTGTACTCGCCCACGTCCTCGCGGCGTATCCAAGTCTTGTCGAGCAGTTCGTCGATCCACTGGTGGACCGCGGCCACGTTCGTCGTCACCACGAGGGTCTTCCGGCCGATGCCGGCCATCGCCGCCATGGCCACCACCGTCTTGCCGGCGCCGCAGGGCAGCACCGCCACCCCGTAGCCCGAGCCGGGCCCGCGGTCGCCGAGGACCGCGGAAGCGGCGTCCGTCTGGTAGGCCCGGAGCGCGAAGGGCCGGCCAGCCAGGGTCTCGTCGCGGAGCCTGAGCTCGAAGGGGTCGCCGTCGGCGAGCGGGGCCTCGTCGCGCACGGGCCAGCCGAGCCGGATCAGCTCCTGCTTGACCGTGCCGCGATCGACCAGCTTTACCAGGAAATCCGCCCCATCCGGCTCGAGCCACTTCCGGAGCCGTTTCGAGGCGCCGAGTTCGGCGGCGACCCGCGGGTCCGCGCAGACGAGCCTCAGGGTCCTTCCCTCCGCGTCCGCTTCCCGGAGCGAAAGCCGGCCGAAGCGGGCGATGGTCTCCCGGGCCGACACGAGCACGCTCTCCGGCACCTCGTAGCGCGACCAGCGCGCCAGCGTCGCGCCGAGCGCGTCCGCGTCTAAGCCCGCCGAGGCCGCGTTCCACAGCGACAGCGGCGTGATGCGGTAGCTGTGCATGTGCTCAGGGCTCTTCTCGAGATTGGCGAACACGCCGAGCTCCGCCCGCGCCTCCTCGAAAGAAGGGTCGTGGGCATCGAGGAGGAGGCTCAGGTCGCTCTGTACGATCAGCGGTCGTCCGTCGGGCATTCGTACAAGTGTAGTACGGGGAGGCCCCGCGCGGAAAGGGCGGCAGCCCGTTCGTCGCTCGGGGCCGGGGAAACGGCGGGAAAGGGGCGGCGCTCCGAGCGGCGGCGAGGGACGAGGCCTACCTGATCCCGTAGCCGCTCAGCGCGGATCCGTCGAGGCCATCGGGGATAGACCCCGGCCGGCTTCGTCTCCATGGAGGTCTGAGAGCGTACCGAGCAGGCGGCCCGACTCGTCTTCGAGGAGGGCGGCGGAACCGGACATGAGGCTCGCCGCCGCCGCGTTGGCCTGGATCACGCGATCGAGGTCGATCACGGCCTTGTTGATCTGCGCGATTCCGGAAGCCTGCTCCGCGCTCGCGATGCGCACCTCCTCGATCAACTCCGCAGTCCGTCGAATGCCGGGAAGGAGCGCACCGAGAGCCGTCTCGGCGCCCCGGGCGGCCGCCATCGTCCTGACCGTCCGTTCCCCGATATCGCGGGCGGCGGACTGGCTCCGTTCCGCGAGCTTCCTGACTTCGGTGGCCACGACCGCGAACCCCTTCCCGGACTCGCCCGCTCGCGCGGCTTCGATGGCGGCGTTGAGCGCGAGAAGATTGGTCTGCCGGGCGATCTCCTCGATGACCCCGATGCGCTCGGCGATCTCCTTCATCTCGAGCACGGCCTTAGCCACCGTCTCCCCACTTTCGCCGGCGTCCGCCGCGGCTCGGACCGCGATACCGCGGGTCGTCTCGATGCCGTCGGCGTTGTGCCTCACGCTCGCGCTCATCTGCTCCAGCGACGAGGAGACCTGCTCGACCGCGGCCGCTTGCGATCCCGCGCCCCGGGAGACGTCGAGGGCGGCGGCATTCAGCTCGCGGCTTTCCGCGGCCACCGCGTCCGCGACCGCGGAGGCATCGGAGGCGATCTCCCGTATCGCTTCGAGCAGTCGTTCCTGTTCGGCGGCCTGCCGCTTGACCGCCCTGATGGTCTCGTCGGATATCCGCATGGCCAAGTAGGCGCAGACCGACAGGACCAGAGTGACGAGGAGGGCGCCGACCACCTTGGGGGAATTCTGGCCCGGGTAGCGCGCGGGCAGCGCGACGAGGGCGGCGACGGCGACAGTGCCGACGGCGGATCCGGCCGACACGACCGAGAACCACGGCGACCATCCCACGAGGCTCGCGAATACCACCGGGACCGCCATGAAGAAGGCGATGTTCAGGATGAACGCGTCCGGCGTGGCGTTCCTCGAGAAGAACCCGACCCCAGCCATCGCCACGACGGCGGCACTCGTCGCTACCCACGACGCCAACTTGAACCTGCGCCCGTAGACCAGGGCCAGGACAGCCGAGAAGACCCCGAGCAGCGCCGTCTCGATGCCGGCGTTCGAAAGGTTGCCCCGTCTCGCGTCGTTCACGATGGCGAGCGGCAAAACCGCGACGATGACGGCCGAGAGGATAGCGAGCACGCGCGCCTTCTGGCGGATCTCGTAAGCCTGTCCGCCATACGTCGCCTCCAAGCGGGCGATAGGTCCCACTTCAGTCTCCTCGATGCCTCACCTCGATAGGCTGGCCGACGGAAGATGCTTGCGGAACGGAAAGCCTAGGCTACACGTTTGTTCCAGCATCTCCATTTTAATCATTATTCATCGTCGTGAAAAGAAGCCCACCGGAGGTGCGACCTCGTTCACTCGCTGGCCGAACCGCCCGGGCAAAGTCTACACTCCCTCCATGAACCCGCCCGAATTCCGCGAACCCGATCCGGGCGTCTCAGGCGTGCCGGATGCCACACCCCGCTCCCCCCGCAACCGGACGCAGCAAATTTCCCCGGAGGACGAGCTCAGGCTCGCTCCGCGGATTCTCGAGTTGCATCCCTCCGCGGGCGCAGGCGCGGGCGGCGGCGGAATGATCCCTCCTGAAGATGCTGCCCCCATCGACGCGCTTGGCCGCGTGATCCATGGCGAGGTCCTCGAGGTCTGTCCCCGCTTGGAGCGCGGCGCGTACGCGCTCCTGGTGGCGGACCCGCCCTACAACCTGGGCAAGGACTTCGGCGGCGGACGCTGGAAAGCCATGGGCGACGACGAGTACGAAGCCTGGACCGGGGCCTGGCTCGACGGAGCCCTCCCCCTCCTCCGGCCGGGAGCCTCGATCTACGTCTGCGGCGACTGGCGCTCGTCGAGCGCGGTCTATCGGGCGCTCTCCCGGCGCGTCGAGGTGCGGAACCGCATCGTATGGGAACGCGAGAAGGGCCGCGCGGCCGCCGCGAACTGGAAAAGCGCCCACGAGGAAATCTGGTACGCGGTCGTGCCCGGAGCGGAGCCGTACTTCGACCGCGAGGCGGTACGCCTCAGGCGCCGCGTCCTGGCCCCGTACCGTAATCCCGAGGGCGGCGCGAAGGATTGGGTCGAGGCCCCGGACGGGCGCTGGCGCGACACGGCGCCCTCGAACTGCTGGACCGACCTTTCCGTGCCCTTCTGGTCAATGCCGGAAAACACCGAGCACCCGACCCAAAAGCCCGAGAAGCTCGCGGCGAAGCTGATCCTGGCCTCGAGCGCGCCGGGCGACGCCGTCCTCGACCTGTTCTCGGGCTCCGGCACGACGAGCGTGGTGGCGCGGAAGCTCGGCCGACGGTTCACGGCCGTTGAAGCCGAACGCTTCTGGTGCCTCGCCGCGCTAAAACGGCTCGAGGGCGCGGCGGACGACCCGCGGATACAGGGTTTCGAGGGCGGGGTGTTCCTGGAACGCAACGCGCGACATGCGGAACCGTGATTGACAGGGCGGACGCCTCGGCGTAGCGTAAGCCTACCACGATGGACACCTACGCTTCCCGGCTTTCCAGGCTCCCCGTCAATCCGAGCATCGCAGCGAAGGTGCTCAAGATGGCCGACTCGCAGGACGTGAGCTTCGGCGCGCTCGAGGAAATCATCATGGCCGACCCGGGCCTGACCGCGCGGATCCTGCGCATCGCCAACTCGGCGCTCTATGCCCGGCAGACCAAGGTGACACGGCTGCAGACGGCGTTCACCCTGCTCGGCACCAAGACGATACGGAACCTCGTAATCCTGGCCACGGGCTCGAGCCTGTTCCGCCGAGACCTCTCGTCGTCGTTCTACGCCTATTTCTGGACACACTCGCTGGCCACGGCCTTCCTGGCGCGCGACCTGGCGGCGCGCTGCGGCTTTCCCCAACATGCCGAGGAGTGCTTTGTGGCCGGGCTCCTGCACGACGTGGGACAGGTGGCCTTCCTGCTGGCGAATCCGGAGGAATACGACGCGCTGGTCCTGAAGGCGCGTCTCGAGGGAACTTGCATCTCCGACCTGGAAGCGCGAACCTACGGGACCGACCACAAGAAGGTCGGCGCGGAGGTGCTCGCCTCATGGTCCTTCCCGGCGGTGTACGTCGACGCGGCGCTCGAGCACGGCTCGCCCAACGTAGCGTCCGCCTCGAAACAGGTCGTGGCCTCGGTGACCGCGGCCGACCTGGTCGCCGCCAATTGGGCGCGCGAACCCGACCCTCCGCGGCAGCTCTCGGGCCTTGACCACTTCCTCGCGTACCTCAGGCTCGGCGCCGACGAGCTGGACGCCTGGCAGGCTGAAACCCGGATCCGGCTCGAGAAGGACCCCTTCTACCTCGGCTGCCGCGAACTCCTCACGGAAGGATGAAGTCCGGCAACGACACCGCCGTGCCTATCCTCGCGGTGAGGGACCAGTAGGCCACGCCCGCCGCGTCGCCCGTCCAGGACCCCGCGGCCTCGCCGTACACCGCGTGGCCGCCCTTCGAAAGCTCGGCGCGCAAGGTGGCGTCGAAGCTCGGCAGGATCGAGCTTGCGTCCATGCGGGCGCCGGCCCAGAGGCGGGCCGAGAGTCCGAGGACACGGTTCGATCCGACGCCGATCCAGGACGAGAGCTGCGGACCGGCCCGCGCCACGAGCGCCCTGTCAGGAGCGTAATAGTCGGTGGCCGCGGGATCGGAGGAGTCCTCGTAGACCACGTGGCCGCCGAGGCTCGCGACGGTCCAGGGCGAACGGAGGAGCCGGAAGGTCGCGGAGCCTTCGCCGAGGGCCGTGACAAGCAGGTTGGCGCCGCCTGCGACGGGCGCGAAGAGCTTCGCGAGCTTGCCGTAGCCCCGGAATCCGGCGGCGACGAACGGCCCTGCCCCGGTGAATTCCTTGTAAGCGGACAGGGTCAGCTCGAAGGCGTGCTCGTACCAGGCATCCCGGCCGGGCAGGAAGGTCTCGGGCAGCTGGTCGAACGCGTAGCCGGCGTTTACCGAGAACGGTCCCCCGGTCCAGGCGAGCCCCGCGCTGGCTTTCGGTGCCACCAGATGGGCGAGCAGGAGGTCCTCGGGCTCGAAGGCCCGGAACAGGAAGGACTCCTCGCCCCAGAGGCGGTTGTCGAGGGTGCCGCCGGCGGCGAGGTCGAGGCGGAGGCCGAGCCGCTCGAGCGAGAAGCGCAGCCCCGCCTCGATGCTTTGGAGCCCGGCTACCGCGGGGTCCGATCCACCGAAGGCGCTGTGGACCCGGAGCGCGTCGATGGAGTACGAGCCGACGAAGGCGAGCATACCTTCCAGATTGGCGACGTAGTCGATGCGCGCGCGCGCCGTAGTCCTGGTGGAGTCGATGTCGGTTCCCGCTCGGAACTCGATACGGTCGGCGTGGGCGCCCGCGAGGCGGTTGTAGGATACGGCCGCGCTCGACAGGGCGGGATCGATTTCGTCGACGCGGCGATAGAGCTCCATCGCCTTCGACCAGTCGCCGGAAAGCTCGTGCGCGCGCGCCAGGGCGAAGGTGGCGCCCGAGTCCCAGGGCGCCACGGCGAGGGCGCGGGACAGCTGGACGACCGCAT
>Ga0116153_10003014_pt1 | contig 12375 bp, 9 predicted proteins | sample AD_UKC028_MetaG_FD_89896 | JGI IMG/M metagenome (GOLD analysis project Ga0116153, IMG submission 89896) | Active sludge microbial communities of municipal wastewater-treating anaerobic digesters from USA - AD_UKC028_MetaG | ecosystem: Engineered > Bioreactor > Anaerobic > Digestate | place: USA... | reverse complement strand
GGTACAAAAAGCCGCTTTGCACAGGAGAAAGTATAAAAAGGCGTTTCCCCCCGTGGGGGGAAATTGAAAGGGGGGTTATAACTAAAAAAGTGTTACATGAATTCTGAAGAAATACATAGCTATAGGGACTCTGTGTCTCTCCGGATTTCCTCTGTGATAGTTCTTTATACGATTGTCGTGAGGTCAGGAAGCGACCTTTGAGCCATTATTTTTTATTCAGTATCTTCTCAATCTCATCCATTACCCTGTTCATGAACACAATAGTCATGTCGAAGGGTTCATTGGAGGTCATATCGGCTCCTGCCTTTTTCAGCAGCTCTATCGGGTAATCAGAACCTCCGGCTGAGAGGAAGCTGATATATTTGTTCAGGGCTTCCCTGTCGCCGCTCTTTACTTTCTCGGCAAGTGCAATTGATGCTGTAAATGAGGTGCTGTACTGGTATACATAATAGCCTCTGTAGAAATGAGGAATGAAAGCCCATTCCATCTCAAGGTTCTTGTCAAGTGCACAGAAACCCTTCTCAGCACCATAATATTTTTTCAGGATATCCATGTAAAGGGCAGAAATCTCATCTCCTGTAAGGGGTTTGCCGCTTTCAACAGCCTCATGGATTCTCAGTTCAAACTCGGCAAACTGAGTCTGGCGGAAGAGGGTTCCCTTAAAGACGTCGAGCCAGGTCATAAGCATCGACAGCCTTGTATTGTCATCCTTTACCTTTTTTATCATGTTATCGAAGAGGAGCACTTCGTTAAATGTTGAGGCAACCTCAGCAACGAAGATCGGATAATCGGCAAGCGGGTAAGGCTGGGTTTTGTTTGAAAGATAGCTTTGCATTGTATGTCCCAGCTCATGTGCCATTGTGCTTACATCGGAATACAGATCAGTATAGTTGAGAAGAATATATGGGTGAAGGTCCCTGTCCATCCCTGAGGAATAGGCTCCGAACTGCTTGCCGGGTGTGGGATATACATCAATCCAGCGACTATCAATGGCTTTTCTGACAGTTGAAACATATTCTGTTCCAAGTGGTTTAAGTGCTTCAAGCACAAGGGCGGCAGCTTCATCGTAAGTATATTTAAGGTCAATATCCTTTACAACGGGGGCATATAGATCTGAGTATTTCAGGGTATCAACACCAAGCATTCTCTTTTTTATTGAAAGATAACGATGGAAGGCAGGAAGGTTCCTGTTTACATTATCAATCAGTGATTTATAGACTGTTGTTGGAATGTTGTTGGGATACAATGATGCTTCAAGGGATGATTCATAATGCCTTGCCCTTGAATAGAATACATCTTTCTTGACTGTTCCGTACAGCATTTCGCCATAAGTGCCTTTGTATTTTTCCCAGTTATCCCAGAAGGCTTTGAATACAAGTTCCCTGTCGGCCCTGTTTGAGCTTGCACGGTACATGTTGTATACAGCCTGAGTGACAGCTATTTTCTCTCCGTTGCTGAGAGTGACCTCAGGTGATGGCATTTCGGCATTGCTGTAGGTATTATACACTTCAGAAGATACTCCGGTTACAAGGGAGGAGAGAGCCATTAATCTTTCCTCCGGTTCTGAAAGTGAATGCTTCTTCAGCCTGAAAAGGTTATCCAGTCCCATTTTGTAAGGTGCCAGCTCAGGATCTGATTTTATAAATCCTTCTATCCTTGACTGTTCTGCAGATAGTATCTCAGGTTCGGCAAAAGCTGTTTTAGTTCCGAGTTCAGAGAACATCTGCTGAAGTTCCTGCTTCATGGCATTGTACTTCATATTCCTGGTATCGAGATCTGAATTGAAGCTTGCATAGCTGTAGAGCCTTGAAGCTTCCTTGCCTATCTCTGAATTAAGAAGCAGATATTTCTTCAGGTCGGCAGCGGACCTTGTAAGTGTACCTTTAAACTTTTCAAGACCGGCGGCCTTTGCAGCAAGGGCATCCTTTGCTTTTGTCCAGTCTTCATCCGATTTGTAAATATCAGTGAGGTTCCATTTGTATTTATCCGCGATTTCCTCCCTGCTTTTCTGCGCAGTCACTGATGCGTGAAGCAGTATTATTACAAGAAGAATGTTAATTGTCCTGAGTTTGAGTTTTATCTGCATACTGATTTGTTTAAAATGGCTGTAAAGGTAATTTTTTCCAATATTGGAGCCTCTGTTTTTATTGATAAACAATTTGGATTTATCTTTGTTGGATTATCAGTAAATTTAATTAGATGAAATCAGAACAGAAATCAGAAGCCCGCAGGAAGGTTGTGGTTGTTGGAGCCGGTGCGGTGGGAGCAACATACTGTTATGCTTTGGCGCAGAGCGGATTGGCTGATGAGATCGCGCTTATTGACCGGAATGAGGAACTGGCAAAGGGACAGGTACTTGACCTTGTGCACGGCCAGCCTTTTTTCCCTATTGTTGATCTGCATGCAGGAACCGAAGACGATTACGCCGATGCCCATCTTGTTGTTATTACAGCTGGGGCTGCCCAGAAGCCGGGAGAAACAAGGCTTCAGCTTCTTAAGAAAAATGCTGATATAGTTGGCAGAATTGCTGAGACAGTTGCCGGAAAGGGTTGCAGGGGTGTAATGCTTATTGTAAGTAATCCGGTTGATGTTCTTACCTGGGTTGCACTGAAGAGGAGCGGATGGGACAGAGGCAGGGTTATTGGTTCAGGAACTGTTCTTGACAGCGCACGTTTCAGGCACATTTTAGGCAAGCACTGCGATGTGGATGTTCACAATGTTCATGCATACTTCCTTGGAGAGCATGGCGACAGTGAATTTGCTGCATGGTCAATGACCCATATTGCAGGTATCCCTGTGGGGCAGTATTGTGACGTCTGTGGCAAATGCCCCGGATGGAAACATGAAAGAGAGGAAATTGAAAAACAGGTTCGTGAATCAGCATATCATATTATAAACTCAAAAGGATCGACTCATTTTGCTGTTGGTCTTGCCCTGGTGAAGATCACTGCTTCAGTTCTGAGAAAACAGAAAAGCGTTCTGACTGTATCATCCTACCTGAACGGGGAATTCGGCATCAGCGATGTCTGCATAAGTGTTCCAAGCATTGTTTCCGACAAGGGGATCGAAAGAATCATTGATCATAAGCTTTCAGATACGGAGATTGCTTCGCTGAAGAATTCTGCATCTGTGCTAAGGCAGGCAATTGACTCGCTTTCGATGCAGGAACTTTAATCAGGAAACAGAAAATATAAGCTATGCTCCGTATTACAGGGTATATTCTTTTTATAATCTCGACTCTTTCCTTTCTTCTGATATTTGTAATTCCCTGGTTCGGATATACAAAAGCCCAGGTTGCGGGAATTATAACCGGACTGGTGATTACTGGTGAAGTGACATTTTACCTTAGTCTGTTCATTCTGGGAAAAAGCTTTTGGCAAAAAATAAAAAGCTGGTTCAGGTTTAAAAAACAGGATGTCTCCTGACAGGAATTATTTCAGCATGTGATAGGTTTTTTAAGGGAGCTATAATATGCATTTTCTCAGATGGTTATGTTGACCAGTTTGGTCGTTGGCATCCGATTGTAAGAATCCCCGGAACATTTTCTGTGAGGAAGAAAGTAAACCGGAAAGGCAGTTGTTGTGGTAAAAGGTCTTTTTTGTACCTTGCTCAGAGCTTAAACGATTTTTACCCTTATGAAGAAATCCCCTTTGTATCTGCTTTACCTGCCTGTTTTCCTTATCATTTTATCCTTTTCAGCAACTACAACTGCTGATACAATTCCAGGATTTCCGGGCAGAAGATCTGTGTGCAAAGGCTTAACCCGGTATGATTTTGAATTCATGGGACAGGCTTGCATTGAAGTTCTGCCATCAGAAAAATTTTTTATTTGCAGGGGAGGCCTGGCAGCTTCATCCGGGGTTTTTGCGAACGAGAAGAAAGGAAGGGTCGCCTTTCTTGGTGGCTCAATAACTTATAACAATGGGTGGAGGGACTCAGTCAGCAGCTATATCAGGAAGCGCTTTCCATTGACTTCCTTTGAGTTCATAAATGCAGGTATCCCTTCATTTGGTTCACTGCCTGATGCCTTCCGTGCATACAATGATGTTTTCTCAAAGGGGAAGATTGACCTCCTGTTTGTTGAGGCAGCAGTAAATGACAGGACAAATGCCTACCCTGAAACTGAACAGATAAGGGCTATGGAAGGAATAGTGCGGCAGGCAAAAAAGACTAATCCTCTGATTGATATCGTCTTCATGTATTTTGTTGATCCTGATAAGATAAATGATTACAACAAAGGCATTGTGCCACCGGAAATAATAAATCACGATAAGGTGGCAGCTCATTATAATATTCCTGCAGTGAATCTTGCAAAAGAAGTAACGGAGAGGATAAACAACAGGGAATTCACCTGGGAAGGCGATTTCATTGATCTTCACCCTTCTCCATTTGGCCAGCAGATCTATTACCGGTCGATCTCGGAGCTTTTACAGACCTGCCTGAACAAAGTCACTGAGCCGCAATTGAGCTCATCAGTTATGCCTGCCAGGCTTGATGCCTACTGCTATGAGAACGGTCGTCTGCTTGAGATAACGAAGAAAAATGAAACAGAGGGCTGGGAATATATTGCAGACTGGAAGCCTTCAGATGGAGCAGGTACCAGGGACGGATATGTTAATGTTCCGATGCTCACAGGAAGCATTCCCGGTAAAGTGCTTAAATTCAGCTTTAAAGGCTCAAGCGCAGGTATTGCTTTCACTGCCGGTCCCGATGCCGGGATTATAGAATACAGCATTGATGGCGGGGAGTGGAAGAGCAAAGACCTGTTCACACAGTGGAGCAGGGGACTTCATCTGCCATGGTTTCTTGTGCTTGGTGATGAACTTAAAAAAGGTTCTCATACTCTCAGGATAAAGATGAGCAGCAGCAGGAATCCAGAAAGCACAGGAACCGTCTGCAGGATAAAATATTTCTTCGTCAATTGACTTAACTTGAATTTTAACACGGAGTATCACTGAGTAATAAAGAGAGTTACACTGTTTTTACCGCCGTGATTACCCCGTGAAACTCCGTGTAACCCCGTGGTTAAAAGTATGACCGTCATGATGCTCAAATATTCTGATTTCGAAGGCAAATTTTTACATTTATGAATAAATTGATTCAAAATATGTTAAGGTTATTCACATTTTTTATTGCAATCCTGCTTGCAACAGGCTGTTCCTCCAAGGTAAAGTATGACGTAATAATCAGGAACGGAGATATTTACGATGGATCTGGCAAAGCTCATTATAAAGCTGATATAGGTATTATTGCCGATACAGTTGCTGTAATAGGCGATCTTTCAAAGTCGGAGGCTGCTGCTGAAATTGATGCAACAGGCCTGGCAGTGGCTCCGGGTTTTATCAATATGCTGAGCTGGGCCAATGAATCACTTATTGAGGATGGCAGATCGATGGGAGATATATTGCAGGGTGTTACTCTAGAGGTTCTCGGGGAAGGAGAATCAATGGGTCCGCTGAATGAGCAGATGAAGGCAGATATGAAAAATTCCCAGAGTGACATCAGATATGATGTAAGCTGGACTTCCCTTGGCGAATATCTTGATTTCCTTGTGAAGAAAGGTGTATCAGCCAATGTTGCCTCCTTCATCGGAACCCAGACGGTGCGGGTTTATACTGTCGGTTATGATGACAGGCCGCCGACAACGGCAGAGCTCGATTCAATGAAGCTTCTTGTGCGCCAGGCCATGGAGGAAGGAGCGGTTGGAGTAAGTTCGGCACTTCAGTATGTTCCGGCAAGCTTTGCAGAAGCTCCTGAACTTGAAGCCCTTGCTTCTGTTGCAAAGGAATATGACGGCATGTATATCACTCATGTACGCGATGAGGGAGCGGGAATTTTACCAGCTGTTGACGAAGCCATAAAACTTGCCTCTGCAACAGGCATCAGGACAGAAATTTATCATCTGAAGCAGTCAGGAAGCATAAGCTGGCCGCTTATTGATGATGTTATCAGGAAAATTGATTCAACTCGTGCAGCCGGACTTCATATCACGGCAGACATGTACAACTACATAGCCAGCTCAACTGGCTTTGACATTGTGATGCCGGCCTGGGTACAGGAAGGTGGCTTTGACAAATGGAGAAAGCGACTGATGGACCCGGCTGTCAGGCGAAGAATTGCCCCTGAGATTCATAAATCACTTATGGAAAGGACCGGCTCGGCAGAGAAGGTGCTCGTCATCGGCTTCAACACCGATTCACTCAGATATCTGACAGGAAAGAACCTTGCAGAGATAGCAGCAATGAGGAAACGCTCACCTGAGGAGACGATTATGGACCTTGTAATTCAGGATAACAGCAGGATAGGAGTTGTCTATTTTTCAATGTCGGAGGAAAATGTTAAGCGTCAGATTGCCCTTCCGTGGATGGCTTTCTGTTCTGACGGAGGATCGTACGCCACTGAAGGTGTCTTTCTGAAGTTCAGCACTCATCCCAGGGCTTATGGTAATTTTTCAAGGCTCCTCGGGAAATATGTCAGGGACGAAAAGGTGATAAGCCTTGAAGAAGCGGTGCATAAGCTTTCAGAGTTTCCTGCAGCTAATCTGAAACTGGACAGAAGAGGCTCTCTGAAACCCGGCTATTTTGCTGATATTGTTGTGTTTGATGCCAATATTATTTCTGACAAGGCTACATTTGAGAAACCGCATCAGTATGCTGTTGGCATGGAGCATGTATTTGTGAACGGTGTTCAGGTTGTAAGGGACGGTGAGCATACGGGTGCGAAACCGGGAAGGTTTGTGCACGGGCCGGGATACAGGCATTAAAGGAGAAGAGGATAAAGTGAGATAGAGGAAGGAAGAAATACAGAAGAAGCTGGAGCTTTGGTTCCCCTACCGGGAGGGGAAGGGGTGGGTTAAAGAACTTAATTGAATTAATAATATAATATGAAACCGGTATTTTTCGCTGATCAGTACAAGTTCAGGAAGTGGCTTGAGAAAAATCACAAGACAGAAAAAGAGCTTATTGCAGGATATTATAAAACGGATACGGGCAAGCCATCAATGTCCTGGTCGGAGTCGGTTGATCAGGCACTCTGTTTTGGCTGGATTGATGGAATAAGAAGGAAGCTTGATGAGGAGAGTTACTGCATACGGTTTACTCCGCGGCGGCCGGACAGCAACTGGAGTGCACTTAATATCAGCAAGGTGGAGAAAATGAAAGAGGCAGGATTAATGACTGCAGCAGGTCTGGAGCTCTATGAGAAACGTAAGGATAAAAACAGTGAAAGGTATTCTTATGAGAACCTGCCGGCAACATTTACTCCTGAAATGGAAAAGACCTTCAGAAAGAACAAGGCCGCATGGGAATTCTTCCAAAAAGCGGCTCCCTCTTATAAGCGTGTACATATTTACTGGGTAAACGAGGCAAAACAGGAAGCAACAAAGCTCAACAGGCTTAAGAAACTCATTGAGGCAAGTGAAAAGGGAGAGAAGCTGTTTTAAAAGGATCTTTTTAGTATGCTGTCAAAAAGCAGCAGGAATGTTGTAATATTGCAGTATGGCAGTTAATGAAAACTAATCAAAACTCAGCAGATGGATATTAAATTCAGGTCAGTACCGGTTCAGAGTGATGTAGCAACAGTGCATGATATTATTGAATCGACAAAGTTTTTCTATGATTATGAGGTTGAGATAGCCGCTGAGCTTGTAGAAGAAAGGCTCAGGGACGGTGAAGCAACAGGCTATTTTTTTGTATTTGCCGAAGTTGACGGTAAAACAGTTGCCTATTCCTGCTTTGGTCCCATAACAATGTCACAGACCTGTTTTGACCTTTACTGGATTGCCACACACAATGATTACCGCGGAAAGGGAATAGGGAAGAAACTTCTTGAAGAGACTTTCAAACAGGCAAGGGAAATGGGCTGCAAGATAATTATTGCAGAAACCTCAGGACTTCCTCACTATGAGCCCACAAGGGCTTTCTACCTGAATAATAATTTCATAAACGAAGCCAGGATAAAGGATTTTTATGCCGAGGGCGATGACAAGGTGTATTATACAAAACGCATCGGATAGAACAACGGAATAATCTGTTTCCTGCTCCGGGATCCATCCTGAATCATTCTGTGTATCACCTTGGCAGGATTTTTATTTTGTAACATTTGTTACAATTTGTCATGTTGTTTTTCACCATTTTTGCAGCCTGTAAACAGAAACTGATGAGCAGCAAACTACTTAATATTGCGCGCAAATACCATAAATGGCCGGCACTTGTAATAAGTTTCTTTCTTATTATGTTCGCTGTGTCGGGTATAATAATGAACCATCGCGGCATAACATCGAAGTCGGATGTAAGCCGTTCTTTACTGCCTTCTTCATACAGGCTCCGTAACTGGAATCTTGCTTCAGTAAAGTCATCCCTTATACTTAATGACGGATCAAGGATTGTATATGGTAATTCAGGCATCTGGAAAAGCGATTCACTTTTTTCCTCCTTCACTGATTTCAACGAAGGGCTCGACAGGGGCATGGACAACCGCAAGGTAAGGTCGGTGGTTCAGCTTAATGACGGAACATTGCTGGCCGGTACTTTCTCGGGCCTGTACAGGAGACTGCCTGCCGGAACATCATGGAGCAGGATTAAGCTGCCTGTAAGCAGTGACCGCATCCAGGATGTTATCTGCAATGATTCAGCAGCAGTTGTTGTAACCCGTTCGGAGTTAATTACTTTAACAGGTGGCTCAGGTGAAGAAGATGCAAAAGTTCATATCCTGAAAACAGCAGAAGGTGAGAGCAGGACAATTTCTCTCTTCCGGCTTTTCTGGATACTTCACAGTGGAGAAATTTTAGGTCTTGCAGGAAGGCTTCTGCTCGATCTCCTTGCCCTTGTGATTATTTTCCTGGTTATCACGGGATTGCTACATTTTTTTCTCCCTAAGCTTTCACAGAATATCAGGAAGAAGCTAAGTGATCTTCCTGAGTTCCGGAGAAAGAATCTGCGTCTGCATAACAAGGCAGGAGCCTGGGCTTTTGTGCTGCTTCTTTTTGTTCCATTTACCGGCATGTTCCTGCGGCCTCCCTTCCTAATAACTATTGCTTATGGGAGCATTCCTGCAATAAACAATCCCTTCACCGGCAGCAATAACCCGTGGGAAGACAAGCTCCGGGCTGTTGCCTGGTCAGAGGAACTCAACGGTTATATATTATCGACAAGTGAAGGTTTTTATTTCAGCGACAGGAATTTTTCCGATTCCCTCAGATATTTTGCCGTGCAGCCGCCCGTAAGCGTTATGGGGATCAATGTATTTTCCAATGCCGGCGATAACAGGTTTTATGTCGGGTCATTTGACGGGCTGTACCTCTGGCATCCCGTGAGGGGTGAAGTCATGGACCTTCTGCCCGCTCAGGAGGAAGGCAGTAGAAGAAGGAACGCTCAGGTACTTATCAGCGGTATGATAAGCAGGGGAGAGGAACATGTGCTGTTTGATTATGACAGAGGTGACCTTTCAGAGGGCATATCTTTCCCTCCAATGCCTGAAAATATAAGGGCAGCAAGCCCTATGCCTTTATGGAATGTTGCCCAGGAAATACATACCGGCCGTATATATCAGCCTATCCTGGGACCATTTTATATACTTGTCGTACCTCTTGTGGCTATCTTTTCCCTTATTGTATTTATAAGCGGCTATATACGCTGGCGAAAGCTTTACAGAAAGGCGTAAATTTTTGTTCAGCGCTGTTTGCTGTCTGCAGTCCCGGCTTCTTTATTTTTTCTATTTTTGCTGTTCACTCAGTACAATTATGAAACGATATCTCATTTTGGTGTCAGTATTTCTGCTGGCACAGTTATTTGCATTTTCACAGAAAGAAGGCCTTTCAGCAATAAGCAGGGAAAGCCTGAAGAGTTATATGGAGTTCTTTTCTTCTGACCAGCTGAGGGGCAGGGAGATGGGGACAGTAGCGAATGAAATAGCATCCCTTTATATAAAAACAAGTATTCAGCGCATGGGTCTGAAACCGGATGTTGATGATTATTTTCAGCATAATCCGCTGACGCTTGTTAAAAATTCGCCTGAGGGTTCATACCTGAATTTAAAGGACAACAGCGGACGTCAGATCTTTTCAACAGATTCAATAATGCAGCTTATGCCTCTTTCCGAAACACTTGAGACTGAAGGAGATCTTGTCTTCGCCGGATTTGGCTATGAAGATGAGGCAGGAGAATACAGCGACCTGAGAGATATCGACCTGAAGGACAAGGTGGTGCTTCTCATGACAAGAACTCCGGAACTTGCAGGTTCAGGCAGAAAAGACATTAGTTTTTCCTTTGCTACAGAGGAAGAAAAAATAGGCAGACTCCTGAAAAGGGGGGTGAAGGCCTTCCTCTATGTATTTGATCCCGGACTTGATGAACAGGATCCTTTCAAAACAATATATTACCAGTACAGCAGTCAGGAACAGGTCATAAGCGATGGTGCAGGGGCATTGAATCTCCCGCTTGTTTTCGGGTTCATCAGACCGGCAGTTGCTGACAGCCTTTTGTCATCATCAGGAAGAACACTGAAGGATCTTTACGATCAGATACTCACAACAGGAAAACCGGCATCTTTCAATATTACCGGTCGCTCTGTAGCAATAAGAGCTGCAGTAAGCAGTCACAGAACAGATGGCAGGAATGTGATAGGAATTATTGAAGGCAGTGATCCGGTCCTTAAGAAGGAGTGTGTAGTCTATACTGCCCATTTCGACCATGTGGGGACAGACAGCAGGGGAGATATTTACAATGGTGCTGATGATGATGCATCAGGCTCAATGGCCATGCTTGAGCTGGCAAATGCTTTTATGAAGCTGAAAAAGAAGCCCCTGAGATCAATAGTTTTTGTCTGGGTAAATGGTGAGGAAAAAGGTCTGATAGGCTCCGGATATTATGTAAAGAATCCTGCCATGCCGCTTGATAAAACGCTGCTTGATATAAACCTCGATATGATAGGCAGGTCAGTAACTCCTGCTGATACAGGAACATTTTTCGGCTTTGATATTGATGTCACTAAAAAGGGTGAAGTGATGATGTACTCAAAACATGAAAGCGCCGAACTGGATAAGATAATTAAAAAGGCAGCAAGCCAAACTGGAATGAGCATACGCGATATGGGAGCAGATATCGAGGCAGGGGGAAGCGATCATGAGAGCTTCTGGGACAAGGGTGTCACTGCAATCATGTTCCACACAGGTGTGCATGCTGATACCCACCAGCTTACAGATGATGTTGACCGGATTGACTTTGAGAAGATGGAACAGGTGACAAAGCTTGTTTTCCTTACAGGTTATGAGGTTGCTAACAGGAGGGAACGGATAAGGATTGACAGGAAACAATCAGAATGAAAAAAAATTACTCAGATGACCTACTGCGAATACATTGAAAAACTTCCTTCCGGACCTAAGAGGGACCTTCATAAAAATTATCATGATAATCATTATGGTTTTCCTCTGCATGATGACAATGAGCTCTTCGGGAGGCTTGTCCTTGAGATAAACCAGGCAGGACTGAACTGGGAGATAATACTGAAGAAAGAACCTGCATTCAGGAAGGCTTTCAGCAATTTTGATATAAAAAAGGTGGCAGCCTATAAGGAAAAGGACAGGGAAAGGCTTCTTAACGATGCCGGAATAATACGCAACAGGCTTAAGATCAATGCTGCCATTGAAAATGCGAAAGTCATAATCAGCCTTCAGAAAGAATACGGATCATTTGAGAATTGGCTTGAGAGTAACAATCCAAAGACTCTGGAGGAATGGGTGAAGCTTTTCAAAAAGACTTTCATCTTCACAGGCGGAGAGATAGTAAACGAATTTCTCATGAGCATAGGCTACCTTCCCGGGACACATGATGTCAGCTGCCCCGTTTACAAAAAGATCCGGAAGCATAATCCTTTATGGATAAAAAAAGTCTGAAGATGAGTGGTCCAATCATATCACGAAAACTATTCATGTAACAGTTTCTCCAGTATTACCCCCCTTTCAATTTCTCCCATAGCCATCAACCTAAGAGTGGCCTTTGGTGGAATAGCAAGTTTACATTTTCCCCTCCTTTTGAAGGAGGGGTGGCCGCAGTACTTTGTTTATCCGAGTATTGTAAAGTCTCATTGCGGCCGGGGTGGTTGATTTTTATGTCAGATAAATTCATTTTCATATATTAATTATTATCGTATTCTTCTAAAAGAAGATTTTGAAATGTAAAAATGTTGTCAGAATTTATTACATTATCCATACCTGGCTACTGATATTATTATCATTCTGAAATCCGTGTATTAAGTAATATATTTATAATATTAACCCTAAGATCAGTTTAATCAACCACCCCGGCCGGGTATATAACTTTGTATATATCATATAATCAATCGTCCCGGCCACCCCTCCTTCAAAAGGAGGGGAAACTT
>Ga0116153_10003013_pt1 | contig 12378 bp, 14 predicted proteins | sample AD_UKC028_MetaG_FD_89896 | JGI IMG/M metagenome (GOLD analysis project Ga0116153, IMG submission 89896) | Active sludge microbial communities of municipal wastewater-treating anaerobic digesters from USA - AD_UKC028_MetaG | ecosystem: Engineered > Bioreactor > Anaerobic > Digestate | place: USA... | reverse complement strand
AAGACAACCCTCTACCAAGTTAAAAACAACCTCTGGAGTGAGTATTTACGTCATGAGTTACGTAATCCGCGTATTCCAGTGTATCAACCCGCTTGATCGAGAAGATTGAGCGAAAGTCCTGACCATTTGTTCCATAATATTTATTTTCCACCCAACGGATTTGTCGTGCGAAACAGGTCGGCGTTAGCTTCAGCTAACATTTGTTAATTTAGCACTGATCCACTGAAAGGCAAACATGCACCAAAGACAAAAGGAGTGTATTGCCGTTAAACTATCCGCCATGCTGTCCTCCCCCCACTCCTCCATCCCCCGGCTCGCGCTGGCCCTGCTGCTGGCGGCGGGCGGCTGTCAGACGGCGCCCGACCCCGCCCCGACCCCGCCCGAACTGGCTGCCCTGATCAGGATCAATACCGCCGTCAACCAGCAGGGCCGGCCCTGCCCCGGTGACGCCTGTCTGGACGACTGGCCGGAGGTCGCCGATCTGCAACGGCTCGACTATTGGGATTGCAAGGCCTACGCCGTCGCCAAGGCCGACCAGCTGATCCGCCAGCAGGGCTACGACCCGGCGCGGCTGGAGTATGTGCTGGTTGAAGGTCCGCCGCTGCGGGTCACCCATGCCGCACTGCTGGTCGACGGTCGCTGGATACTGGACAGCGGCCGGCGTTGCCAGGTGTGCGAACTGGAACGCTTTATCGCCGGCTTGCGCGTCGCCGGCCGGCTGCCGGTTACGGAACTGCCCTATCTGCGGCAGGCGCTGCGGGTAACGAAGCGCCGGTAGCATTCACTTCCGGATGTGACTCCGCGAACGGATTGGCCTGGTTTTCCGGCGGAATCGTGTAGCAACCTGTAGGGCGGGTTAGCGTAGCGTAACCCGCCGGAACCACAGCCAAAATCGGCGGGTTACGGGCTGGTGCCCTAACCCGCCCTACAATTTTGAATAAAATCTATTGAGAAACGGTATTATTCCGCGAACGGATTGACCTGGTTTTCCGGCGGAATCGGGTAAACTGGCGGCTGGCTGTCATTTTTTCCCGACGATTCCGGCCGCCGGGATGACCGCCGCCGCTCCTCGTCCGGCGGCCGGTGGAAAAACACCGCGACCAGGAACGCGGTGAACACGGCGTTGGCCGGAATCCGCAGGTTGAAGTCCACCAAGGTGTGCAGCATCATCAGCGACAGCGCGATCCCCGCCCCGGCCTGGGCGAAACGGAACGGTGTCCACTCGCCGCGCTTCCATACCCGCCCCCACTGGCGCAAGTACAACAGCAGCCAGACGGCGATCAGCACTCCCGCGATCAGTCCGAATTCCAGCAGCCATTCCAGATAATCGTTGTGGGCGCGGTTGATGGTGACTCCCGGGAAATCGGCCGGATGAAACCGTCGCATCACGTCCTCGAAGGTCCCCGCGCCGCTGCCCAGCGGAAAGAATTCACCGATGGCCTGAAGGGTGGCGTCGAAAATCTTCCAGCGCCCGTCCTCAACAGGATCTTGCAGGGTAAACCGGCTCCATACCGGCGCCAGTCCGATCAGGCTGGCCAAGCCGATGCCCACCGCCGTGAACGTGCCCATCAGCCCATAAACATTACGTCCGCCCAGCCGCCAGGAGAAGGTCAGGGTGGACAGCAGGATGCCCAGCATCGCCAGGCTGACGCCGGTGCGGGAGCGGGTGAAAATCAGCCCGAGCAAAATGGCTATGGCCGCTGCGCTAAACAGCGCCGCCTGGTTGAGTCTCGCCACGCTGAATCGGGCTAGCCACTGCCGGAACGTGCGCCCGCGCCGTCCCCGACGGCCGCTGGCATGGGGGGGGCGACCGTGGCCGACCGTGGCCGCCAACAGCGCCAGGCCCACTGGCAGCGCCATCTCCAGCAGGCCCGCCAGATGGTTGCGGTTGACATAAGTACCCGAGGCGCTCTCGCCCATCCAGGCGTTGCCGAACCGCAACACGCTGTCTGGCCCATCCCCGTACTGGATCAGCCCCAACAGCGCTTGAGCCGTCGCGATCCCCAGAAACACCAGCACCAGCCGCAATAATTGCTGGCCGGTCAGATGGATCGCCGCCAGAAATACGGCCAGCGGCGGCAACAACGCCAGCCAGGCCGACTCGGTCGTGGTCGGGATCAGCGAGATCGCCCGCCAGTGCAGATCGGCGCCCTCACGGGTCTGACGCAGCGCCTCGGCATAATACGACCGGCCTGGCAAATCTGCCCACAGCCCAAAGGGTGCCGGCAACAACTGCGCCAGCGGCAGCAGGAACAGCAACGCCACAAAAATCCGCATCGGCTGAGACAGCGGTAGTCTCCCCGTTGGCGGCGACCAGAACCGCCAGATCAGCAGCGCCAGCGCCGCCAGTTCCATCACCAGCAGCGGCAACGGCCGGTTGCCGGCCCGGAACAGCGGCGCAAACGCCAGCAGCACGATGAGACCGTAAAAAAGAACCGCGCCGGGGTCAGTGGCGCGGTTCGGTGGAATATCCGACACCGTTCAAGCAGATCGATAGCAGTCTTTAATTGGCGGGGCTGGCTGCAACGTCATCGCCGTCATCCGCCAGGATAGCCCCAATCACGCTCACCCCCAAAGCGCCGCCGATGAGCGCGCCCGCGCCCGCGCCCGCGCCCGCCATACCTACGCCCGTACCCGCCGCACCGCCTACGCCCGTACCCGTCGCGCCGTCCGCGCCAGCAACCGCGCAATCCACTGGCGGAACGTCAATCACCAAGCTCTGACTGGCTTCGACCGTGACCTCGCAACCATTCGAATACTTGATCACGACCTGGCTATCGCTTCCCGCCGTGACTTTATTGCCCTTGAACAAGCGCATTCCCGGCGCCGCTTTGGACTGGCCCACTACCCCGCTGCCTTCCACCTGTCGAATCTCGGCGGTCGCCTCATTCGACGCGAGGGGACCCGCCTGGCCGATCCGGGCATTCTGGAAGCCGCCGGTGGCGCGGACCTGGGCCTGGTTCAGCCGACACTGATTCGCTCCCTTGATCGCCAGCAGGCTATTTTCCGGCAGCGCCACCACGCAACCATCCGGATACGCAATCTCCGCCCGACCGCCAGAGGCCACGATCACCCGATTGCCAGCATACAGCGGCAGGCTTTGCTGGACCGGCGCCATGACCTTACCCTGGCTGACGAATACCTTGCCCTGTGGCTGTCGCAATACCGCCACCGGATCGGCGGCCCAGGCCATCAGCGTGATCCCGCCCAGCAGCACGGTCAGTCCCGACTGCAGACACCCTTTGTTCATGCGGCTTTCCTCCCCATCGCAACCTGAAATTGATCCACAATCCATGGAGTTCTACCCAATTAAACCTTGATAGCAAAGATAGCAATCCAACACCCTTAAGTCCAGATTCCAATACAGTCCGCAAGCCTTCGCGTTGGCTATTCCAGCCGGGCAATCGCCAGATCGTCGAACCAGGCATCACCTTGCACCTCAAATTCCAGTTCCACCCGGCCATCCAGCTCCAGCCGCAGCAACTGCGCCGGACACCCCTGATCGGGGATCGTGAAATCCACCGCGAAACTGCGCCAATCGTCCGAACCCACGAACGGTTCACTTTCGGCCAGAAAAGGAGTGGCGCCGACGCAGCGCACCCGCCAGCGCAACCCCCGTTCGGTCTGGAGTCCGGCCGGCCGCCCCCGTCCCTGCAAGCGGTAGCGCCCCGCATCCAGGAACAGATACTGCAAAACATGCTGAAAGCGCACCCGCTCGCCGTTGAAGCTGATATGCAGCGCCTTGCCGCCCTGCGCGCCATAGGTTTCGATCGTTTCGACCGTCGCTCCCCGGGGCGACGACAGCCGCCAGTCGAAGCCTGCATGGGTAACCGGCTCTTCGAAACTACCATTGTACACGTTGCCCAGCGCTTGGGTCTGCCGCTCGTCCAGACCGTTCAACCAGGCCAGATAGGCGTCCAGCCAGCGGTTTTCCTTCCATAAGCGCTCCAGATACGCCCGCTGTTCGTCCGCGCCCGGCAAGGCTCCACGGCGGTTGCGGTTCTGGTAGAGAAACACCACGGTTTTCGGCTGAGTCGCTTTGGCAGCCGCGTGGGCGAAAAACCGATCCCACCACTCGGGCGGATCGGCCAGCAAGGGTTGCAACAACGGTTGGGTCACGGGGTTCTCGGCCAGCCGCAACAGCAGCGGAAACAGTGAGGCCGCGGTCTCCGGCCGGGTGCGCAACAGCATGCGCCAGCGCGCCAGCGCTCGATCCGGCCGCTCCTGCCCCAGCCAGAACTCAGCCGAGCGGGCCAGCGCTGGACTGCGCAGCGGTCCCAGCACGTCGGCAATTTCGACCAGCCTCACGGCCGCCGCTGACCGCCCGGCCTTGACCCAGGCTTCGGCCAGCGCCAGATAGACCAGTGCATCGGTGGGATTGGCCCAAGCCGCCGTGCGCAACAGGCGTTCGGCCTCAGCCGGTTCACTCGTGCGCAACGCCACTCCGCGCTGATACAGCGCCGCCGGCTGATCGCCGCGCCACCGTAAGGCGCCCACGGCCGCCTCGGGCGTCTCCTGGCCAGCGTAATCATCGGCCAGGTTGGTCACTAACGACCGCCAGGCCAGGATTCCGGCGACAAGCAACCATCCTGCACCCTTGATGGCTCTGGTCGAGATCCGCGCACCGTTGATAGTCATTTTTCCGTCAACCCTGGTTTAATTCCCCGGCCAGTCGAACTCAATCGCCTCGATGAGTACCTGACGGTCGCGTTTTTGCACGGTGAAGCGAATGCCGCCCCCTACTTGATGCGGTTCCCCGTTGTCGCGCCGCTGCAACCGTAGCTCATAGCGGCCAGAACCGCTGGCGGATCGGTCATGATACAGCCAGCGCAGGTCGCGCAACCACAATCCACGGATGTGGTGCGTGGCGAATAGCGTCGTGTAATCCTGTTCAATTCGACGGCGCGCGCTAGCGGTGAATAACGCCATGACGCCGTTCAGATCACCCCGCTGGTAAGCGCGGGTGTAGCGGCTCATCAGGCTTTCCAATTCACCCGGCGTCAGAAGGCGCTCCTCGGCCGGCACCACAGCTACTGGTGCCGCCGGCACACGATTCGCCCCTGTTTCCAGTCGCGCCTGTTCGTTCTTCGCCTGCTCGATCTTCAACTGTTCCAGACGTTGCCGCTCGACCCGCAGTTCCCCGGCCAACCGTTCGGCCCTGGTCTGCTCAGCCTGCAAGGCTTCCAGCCGGCGCCGCTCAGCCAGCTCCCGCTCGTTTCTGACCTGCTCCACCCGCGCCTGCTCGGCTTGCAACCGCGCCAATCGTTGCTGCTCGACCGCCAGCCGTTCAGCCCGCGCCTGCTCATTTTTGACCTGCTCCGCCAGCCAGGCGCGTTCCGCCCGCATTTTCTCCAGCAACGCCTCTTCAGCCGCGATCGGTTGCCGACGGCTTTCCTCCCAGTGCTTGCGTGCCTCCTGGGCCTGGGCGACCGGCTGCTGGGCCAGTGGCTCACGCTGTTCCAGCGCCTGCCAGTCCGGCGCGGCCAGGAACGGACCGAGCGCCCCCAGACCCGCCACCGGCGCGGCAGCGGACTCCGGGACCGGTGCCACACCGGAGTGGGAAGTAGAATCCACGGCGCTGGTCGGCTGAAATCCACTGCGGCTGACCGAAAATCGATCCAGGTAGAATCCCCCCAGCACCATCATCACCACCAGCATCAGCCCACCCCATGCCAGCTCCGGCAACCACCGGCGCCGGAGCCGTCGTCCTGGCGGATGGCGGCTGGAGAGCGGCCCGGGGCGTTCGACCGCCCGTTCCTCCGCCGGGTGGAGGGTATCCTGGACCGGGACAGAATGAGGATAGGGCTGACCGGCGTCCGGGGCAGCGCGCTCCGGCGTCCGGGATAACGCCGTCCAGGCTTCATTAATCCGGCTGGCGTAATGATCAGTCCAGGTTTCGCGGCCCGCGGCGCGATCGGGATGAAACAGCCGCATCAACAGGCGGTAATGCTCCTTGATTTGCTCCGGGGGAGCGCCGGGTTCGACGCCGAGCACCCGATGCGGGTTGGCGCCCCGGACGAGACACCACTGCTGGATGCAGAACCGCGCCGCATCCCGTAGTTCCTGGGGCTGGATGCCGGTCTGGCATGCGGCCGCCTCCAGGACTTCCGGCGATCCGTTGGCCAGCCACAACAGCCGGTTGATATCCTCGGGCAGGGGGGCGGCGAGGGACATCCGGTCCTGATAGGCCAGCGGCGTTCGATAGCAGGCCAGCGCCAGATCAACGACATTGGTGGCGGTCATCGCCCTCGCTCCCCCCGGCCGCCCTCACCCCCAACCCCTCTCCCACGGGGAGAGGGGGGTTTTGTACAATCTCTAAGCCGGCAGCTTCCTGGCATCCGGCGCGGTTTCGCCGTAATAACCGGTGTGATAGTAGTAGTAATAGCTGCGGTAGTAACCATAGGTCCCGGCCCGGGCCTCCAGCTTGGTCAGAATGGCGCCCAGCACATGCACCCGCGCCCCGCGCAAGCGTTTGAGCGCTCCCAGTGCGTAGCCGCGCGGGGTACTGCCCATTTCCACGGTCAGCAGCGTCCCCTCGCAGAGATTGCCGATGATCAGGGCGTCGGCCAGTCCCAGCAGCGGCGGACTGTCCAGAATCACCTGGTCGAACTTGCCGGTGGCCAGGCCCAGCAATTCCACCATCCGCGCCGACGACAGCAGTTCGGCGGGATTGGGCGGCAGTGGCCCGGACGGGATGACGAACAGGTCGGGAATGTGCGTAGGTTTGGCGATATCCACCGGCTGTGCGCCCCCACCCGCCAGGTAGTTGGTCAATCCCACCTGGTTATCGAGTTGCAGGGCGCGGTGCAGAGAAGGTTTGCGCAGGTCGGCCTCAATCAGCAAGGTCCGCTTGCCGGCCTGGGCGAACTGAATCGCCAGGCTCAGCGCCGTGGTGGTCTTACCCTCGCCAGTCATGGCGCTGGTCACGGTCAGCAGCCGGGGCACGCCGCTGGCGGTCGAAAACTGCAGGGCAGTGCGCACTGAGCGGTAGGCCTCGGCGAAGGCCGAGCGCGGATCGTCGTGGCCGACCAGCGCCATGGGCCGATCCTCGCCACGTTCCTGGCGGGTCTTGGGAATGACCCCCAGCACCGGCAGGCCCAGCAGCTTCTCCAGCTCCTCGGGCCGGCGGAAGGTGTCGTCGAGGTGCTCGAACAGGAAGGCCAGGCCGACGCCACCCAGCAGGCCCAGCACCAGCGCCAGCAGCGCGTTCAACCGCAGGTTGGGCTTGTAAGGCCCACCCGGCGTCTTGGCCTCGTCCACCACCGAGATGTTGTTGGTGCCGATGCCGGCTGCCACGCCGACTTCCTTGAAGCGCTGGAGCAGGCCGTCGTAAAGCTGGCGGTTGGTGTCCACCTCGCGGCGCAGGATGTTGAGCTGGATGCTGCGATCCTGCAAGCTCAGCACATCCTGCTTAAGTTGATCCATCCGGCCGCGCAACAGCGCTTCCTCGGCGCGGGCCGCTTCGTAACTGGCGGTCACTGCCGCCCGGATATTATTGATTTCCTGATTGATCATGGCATCGACCTGACCGATTTGGCCGCGCAGTTGCACCATGGTCGGATAGGCCGGTTTGTAGATATTGAGATTCTCCTGGTACTGGGTCTCCAGCTTGGCCTTGGTTTCCTTCAGGGTCTGAATGATTTTGCTGTCCAGAATCTGGCTCAGCCCCTGCCCCCGGGCGCCCATCACCTGTCGGTACGCGGCCTCGGCGGCAATCCGCTTTTTTTCAGCCTCGGCCAACGCAGCGTTAGTGGCCCCCAGATTCTGGGAAACGGTGTTCTGTTTGTCGTCGACGCTGATGATTTGCTCCTTGCGGGCAAATCCCACCAGTTGCCGCTCGGAATCCTCCAGCTTGGCCTTGACCTGTTGCAAGCGCTCCTGCAGGAAATTGCGGGCGTAGGTGGAGGCGTCGAAGCGCCGCTCCAGGTTCATATTGATGTAATTCTTGACCAGGGCGTTGAGGATGACAGCCGCCTGCTGGGGATCGGGACTGTCGTAATACAGCTTGACCAGTCGTGAATTGCGCACCGGCTCCACGGTCAGGCCACCCAGGAAACCGCTCACGGCCCCTTCGATCCGGTCGCTCTCCGCAGGTGGCGCCTTGGTGCTTTGCGCCTCGCTGGTTTTGGGCAGCCAGCCGGTCAGCCACGCCTTGAATTGCGCCTGCGGCGAGGGCGGCGGCGGCGGGAGATCGGCCAGCCCCAACTGGTTGACCACCCGCAGGGCCAGGCTGCGACTCTTCAGCAGTTCGTACTGGGTCTGGTAATAGTCCTGACTGTCCCACCCGGTCTCAACCGGCGCCACTTCCCCGGTGTTAACGATCTTGATGTCCTCGCGGTCGATCTGCAAGGTCAGGCTGGCGCGGTAGATGGGGGTCATCAGGTAGGTGGCGGTCACCACGGCGGTCACCACGATCAGGGTGAAGATGAGGATAGTCCAGCGCCGCTTGACGATGACCTGCCACAGTTCGCGGAGGTTGAGTTCATCGCCTTCGGGTTCTTCCTCGACCGCCTGGGATGGGAGGGGCGAAGCCGACAGGGGGACGTCGGCCGGGCGTTCGGCCAGGGCCTGACCCGGCGGCCGCGGATCGGGATTGACAGGCTTCGGCAGTTCGGGAGTGCTCATAAGACGAGTCCTTGGGAAAGCAGGTGAGCCGCGACGGGGTCAATAAATCAATAAGGGCCAGAAGGGCAGGATAAACTCCGTTAACTGCTTGGCGGTATCCTTGACCCCCGAGGTCTCGACCTGGACGACATCCTCACCAAGAATTTCGGGATCGGGCGCCGTGCCCTCGCGGATCGCGGACAGATCATATTCCAGCATCTTGCGGGTGCCATCCGGTTCGGGGCGCAGAATTCTGACTGTGCCGAGATTGGCCACGCTGGTCGGACCGCCGGCCTGCGCCACCACTTGCAGCAAGGTCGTCCGTCCCTTGAGCGGAAAGACGTTCGGCGTCTTGACCGCGCCCGTCACCGTGACCCGCTGACTGGTGAATTCCTCGATGAAGATGGTGACCTGGGGATTCTGCAGGTAATCCTGGGCCAGCCGGGTGGCGATGTCGGCCGCCAGTTGCTCGGCGGTCAGGCCGCCTGCCTGGAGTATGCCGATCAGCGGCAGGGAAATTTGCCCGCTGGCGTTGACCCGGACCGAACGTTTGCTCAGAGCCTCGACCCCGAAAACGTCGAGTTTCAGCAGATCCTGCGGGCCGATCCGGTAATCATTCGGCGCGGCGACCGGGCCAGCAGCGGGCGTGCTGGACATCGAACCCACGGCAGAGAACGCCGGCGATCCGGCGGCAACCGACGGGGCTGGGGTCGAAGACGCTGAAGAAAGCACCGTGTCGGTGGCAGGCGGGCTGGCGCAGGCGGCAAGGCCGAGCAGCGCCGTCAATAGCAGGGCCCATGAACGCATTCTTGGTACTGACAAACTGACTGACCTCGTGAAAACTTCTTTGGGAAAATGGGATGATTTAGCCACGTCTGAACCACCGCTGCAACCAGGAACCCCGCGAACGGGTCGAAGGGATATGGACGTTCAGGGCCGGCGGCGGCGAACATCGTTCAGGCTCCAGATTGTCCAGTATACCTTGCGGACGGATGGCCACCAGATCATCCGCCTCTCCGGCGCCCAGCCAGCGCTCCGCCGCCCGTCGACCTTCCGCCAGCAGGGGCGGCCGACGGTCCACGCCGTGCGCGTCGGTGGCCAGGATATGCACCCAACCCTCGTCCAGCAGGCGCTCGCCCCAGTACTGGGCGGCCTTGCCGAAGCGGCCGGTCAAACTCCCGGCGGTCACCTGCAGCCAGGCGCCCCTGCGCGCCAGTTCCACGAAAGTTTCGTAGCGATCCTCGATCCAGCTCAGGCGTTCGGGATGAGTGATCACCGGCACGTAACCCGCCGCCAGCAGATCGAACACGGTTTCCGCCAGCCGGGGCGGGGCGACGTGGTGGGGCGGCTCCAGCAAAAAATAACGGCTGTCGTGCAGGGTTGGAAGCCGGCCCGCGCGCAGGCCAGCCACCAGGTCCGGGACGAGATGGGTATCGGCGCCCACAGTCAGGCGCAACGGGATGCCGGCTTCATCCAACCGGGTCTGGAGTTCCGCCACCGTGCGACGAATGGCTGGACCGTTGTTGTCGTACATCCCCGGATAGATATGCGGGGTGCAGGCGATGACTTTAATACCGTCATTGGCGGCGATCCGGGCCATGGACAGCGAAGTCGCCAGATCAGGCGAGCCGTCGTCGATGCCGGGCAGGAGGTGGCAGTGCAGGTCAATCATGGTTTTTCACATCAGCGGACCGGTATCGCCCACGACTGACTGAGCCATCCACGCAATACGCTTTTAATGAAAATCCAGGAGGCCGTAGACTGATCCTTTTCCTACCGCCAGGGCTTTTCAAACCGGGCCGGATTGATGGTGGTATAGCGGACGGTGTGTTGGATGTTGCGATGGCCGAGGTAGTCCTGAATGAGTCGGGTATCCGCGCCCTGGTCCGCTAACGCGAAGCCGCAGGCGTGGCGGAGCATATGCGGGTGAGCGGGTAGGGGCAGCCCGGCCAACTCCCCATAGCGGCGGATGGCCGCCCAGATGGTTTTGCGGTTGAGCGGCCCCCGGCGTTCGCTGATCAAGAAAGATTCCCCTGGCGGGTTCATGGCCGCCCGCTCTTTGAGCCACGCCTTGATGAGGCGAAGTTCATCCGCCCGCAGCGGATGCGTGGTGGACAGCCCTTGCTTGAGGCGGGCGACATCAGGACGCGGCTTTCGCTATCCACTTGCGAGAGCTTCATCCCGCAGGCTTCCGACACCCGCAGGCCATGCCGGAACAGCAGCAACAGCAAACAGCGGTCACGGGCCTCGTGCCGCGCCCCTTTGACGGCGGCGATCAGCTTGGCCACTTCCAGGCCGGTGAGGTGTTTGCGATCATCCATCGTTTTGTCTCATGTGGAGGTTTAGCCGCCCTTACGAATTCAACGGCTTGCGGGCGAGGTTCGGGGAAACACAGGATAAAATGAACCCTTTATGTCTACAGTGGGTGTAGTAGCAAAGTTCAAATCGGTTCGCCCGGTTCCTGGTCATCACCCGCTCGCGTTCGGCCAGTGCCAACAGCCACCGATCGTCTGCGCTACCGCCGTCCGCCATGTCGTTACGCGCCTTGGTCAGTGATCCGTTCTCAGGTACTGGTACAGGGTTTCGCGGCTGATGCCGAACTCGCGGGCGATTCCGGTTTCCGTTGCCGTGCCTTCATTGTGGTGGGTTCCCCTGATAAACGTCGCTACGGTGTCCGATTTTCACCACCAGAACCACTAACCGGGCGTCTTCAATTCGGCATACCAGCCGATAATCGCCGATTCGATAACGCCAGAGTCCGGCATACTGGCCGGTGAGCGCCTTGCCGCTTTGCCGGGGGTTGTCGGTATGCCGTAACCGTTGCCCGATAAACCGCTGAATGCGTTGCCGGGTTGCGTTGTCCAGTTTGTCGATAGCTTTAACTGCCGCGTCTGCTAACTCAACTGTCCAAGGCATTGCAGTGCCTTTGCCATTCTTCAAACGTCCAGACTTTTTCTTCCCCGCGTTCGATACGGGCTAACACGGCTTCCGCTTCCGCTACCCAGTAGGCGTCTTCATCGTCGTCAGGCTGTCCAGGCCGGGGGTTTTGCCAGCTTAGCCGCCGATAGTTGCTTACCCATTCCTGTATTGCCGGTTTCAAGGCTACCGGAACCCGCATCAAGGTTGTTGTTTGCCCCGTTGCGGGCCGCCCGCGCTTTTTCGGGTTGCTGTTCATCGTTACCCCTGATAATTGCTGCTTTGAATAATTAGGATACATAATAATCAGGTGAAAGCTAGGTATCAAGACAGTTTTACGGGGTATGCTGAAACTAAAATTCATTCCTGATAACTGTTACAGGAATGAATTTCCGTTACCAATTTGGAAGTTTGACGCTCTTGCTGTCTGGTATTGGGATGCAGGCATTGAGGAACGCCAAGCAGAAGCGCAGGCGACGGCCTTGGCAACCGTGCTGAAATCCGGCGTGGCTGAATTCGCAACCGGGCGGGATATTGAGGCGTTGCGCGCCAGCATCAAACAGGATACCGACCGGCTGGAATCCCGGATGAACCTGCTTGAAGAACGCACAGAAGGACGCTTCAAGTTGCTGCAATGGATGCTGGCATTCAACTTGGCAATGAGCATCGCCCTCCTGTGGATTCTGATTCGCACGGCGACAGCTTGAACTTTGGGAGTTGCGCCATGACCACTGCTCACTATAGCATTCCTATACAGGTTGTGGAATATTCAAGTACCAATGGGGTTTTTTAAAATTAAAAACTCTTTTATTGAGGAAATTGAAAAAACTGCATTTAACCTGCATAAATGTTTTATTT
>Ga0116153_10003012_pt1 | contig 12381 bp, 7 predicted proteins | sample AD_UKC028_MetaG_FD_89896 | JGI IMG/M metagenome (GOLD analysis project Ga0116153, IMG submission 89896) | Active sludge microbial communities of municipal wastewater-treating anaerobic digesters from USA - AD_UKC028_MetaG | ecosystem: Engineered > Bioreactor > Anaerobic > Digestate | place: USA... | reverse complement strand
GCGCAACGCCTGTTTGGTGGCCATCTGCTTCAGGCCGCCGATCACATATCCCACCTCGCCACGTAGCAGCCGGAAGAGCCGATCGGTCACGAACTCCTTGGCTTGGGCGCTGCCCTCCGGGTGAAAGCAATGCGCCGCCTGCCACAGATACTCCAGGACGTGGAACAGATCCAGGATGCAGACGATCCCAGGCGCCAATGCCCGCAGCTTCTTCCACAGCGCCCGCTCCCCGTCCATCACGCAGACCACCTTCTTGCGTCCGGTCGGGTTGCGGACCTTCACCTGCTCGGCAAACCAGGAAAAGATCCGATCCTTGGCGTTCACCTCCACCCCGGCGATCTCCCGGGTCAGTTCGGCACGCAATTGCTTGTGGCGGGGCTTCGGCCGATCTGGCCTGCGGGCATCACGTAATACTTCGTCCACCACGTCCTCAGGCGTCCGCACGAACGGATCGATGGTATACACCCCGCCCACGCAGGCCATCCGCTTCTTGTTGGCCTTCTCGCCTTTCTTGCGACGACCGCGAACCGCTGGCGGAGCTTGCCCGGCGTTCCGACGCATGGGGACGCCCTTGCCGTCGGCGGTCAGTACCAGAATCGATCCTTCTTCCTGGGCCGGTGGCTTGGGCGCGGATTCCTGGAACACCGATACGCCCTCGGCCATCGACAGGCTCATCTGCTCCAGACTGCGCACCGACTGGCCGATCCCCAGGATCTTCTCCACCTTGCGCCGTGACTCTTCGTAGGAGTCCTCCACGCAGAAGGATTGGTCCCACTCCTGCAACACATACGAAAACTCGCTGTCCGGCAGGCCCAACAGCGCGTCCGTCGGGACCGCCTCCTGCTTCTGCGTCTCCCGCGTGCCGTACACGTAACGGGAGATGTCCAGCTCTCCGAACACCGACACGTACCGCCGATCATGCGGCACCTCCAGCCGCCGCAGCTCTCGCCCCTCAAGGATCAGTGTGTCACCTATGTCTCCGGGACCTACGCCCTCCACATAACCCCTCAGCAGTGTGTGCCCCAGGGCCAGCAGCGAGGACCACAAACCACGCTCCACCTGGTCCATCGGCCGCCCGTCGCGCGCGCACCGCCGAACAAACGCAGCCATCTCCTCCAACTGCGCCTGGCCCTTGAGAATCATCCGTTCCTGTGCCATGATCATGCCTGGGTCTCCTTACCAAGAGGGCGAACATCGTCCTTGATCAGCAATGTTCCACCTCTGGAGACCCTTTATATCACTCGCAAAGCACATGTAAATGTTTATATTATAGGACCTTACGAGGGCGCGCCCGGCGAGTTACACCCAGCCGATTTCCATCCCTGCCAACAACATCAGATCTTATTCATAGTCGGTTTTCGGTGCAGGCTAGAACTCTCGCCGCGGTCAGGAGTTACGGTTCCGCGCCGGCACCATAAATGCATCGCTTGCGTGTGACTGGTTCCGGTTATTGGTGCAATCTCTGGGCCCGACGGTTCGCCACTTTCGCGGAACCCTGGTTTGCCCCGCCTTCGAGCCTGAAGACGTAAAGATGGTCGTTTGCCGCCCCCGCCCATGCTCGGCCTGATGGATGCGCAGCGATGTGGTCGATGGCGATTGGGAACCAAGCCACGGCCTCACCGGTGATGACATCCTCGATCACCGTTTCCACTCCCCGTCGCATCGCCCGGAATCGGAATCGCGTCGGCCCGGCCGCAATCGCCCGGACATCACCGTACCCCTGAAGCGCGCCGCGATATCGGCCTGTTCTCGATGACCAGAGGTGAACCGTATCATCGTAGGCTCCGGCGACGACGGTTCTCCCGTCAGGCGAGAAAGCCATTTCCCGGATTGAACTGACGGGGCCATGAAGGGAGCGGAGCCGGCGTCCGTTGCCTATGTCCCAAAGTCGCACGATGTGATCCGCGGCCCCGGTGGCTATGCGGCGTCCATTTGGGGAGAACGCCATCCCGGTCACGCCGCCCTTGTGCCCACCCAGAGAGCAGCGCCGGTGTCCGGTTTCCGTATTCCATATTCGGACCGTTTCATCGGTCGAACCGGAGGCGAGATCCTGGCCATCAGGGGAGAAGACGACACAGTTCACGAGAGACCGGTGGCCGCGGAGAACGCGCGGCGGACCTCCGTCCCGCAGATTCCAGATACAGACGCTTGCATCCCAGGTTCCCGCGGCGACCCAATCGCCGGTCGGTGAAATCGCAAGCGCCTCAATTGATCCTCGTTCAGCTCGGAGGCAGTGGATCTCGCCACCTGTCTTGACGTCCCATATCCGTACCGCTCTATCGTGGGAACCGGCGGCGACCGAACTGCCGTCGGGCGAGTATGCCAAGGCCACAACAAATTTCTTCGGGCCGCGGAGGCACCTCAGCTCCTGGCCACTGCCCGCGTCCAGGATTCGAACTGATTTATCTGAACTGACGGCGAAGGTCTGGCCATCCGGTGCGCAGGCAATACCGCTCACAGTCTCTCCCCGCCCCGGAAACGGTTGCGCCCCCAACCTGCCGTGCTTTCTCCAGAACCGCACCGTGCCGTCAAGGGCCCCGCTGGCCAGGCGGGAGCCGTCTGGGGAAAACGCCACACAGGTCACGACATCAGCATGTCGGCCGACGGTGCGAAGCGGTCGGCCGGTTGTGGCATCCCAGAGTCGGATGGTTCGATCGTAGGACCCACTGACGATCATCCTGCCGTCCGACGAAACCGCAACGGCGGTCACAGCGTTCTGGTGGCCACGGAGGCATCGCACCTCTCGGCCGGTGCGTACATCCCAGACTCGTACCGTCCGATCCACGGACCCGCTCGCAAGCCAACGGCCGTCCGCGAAGAAGGCAACACCTTCAACACCCCGTAGATGTCCGCGAAGGCATCGAAGCTGCCGGCCGGACGAGGCGTCCCAGATGCGAATCGTGCCGTCTGCCGAGCCGCTGGCTATCCGGCAACCGTCGGGAGAGAACACGGCGCTCTTTGCAGCATCCGCGTGTCCCCGAAGGCACAGCAACTGCCGTCCGGAACCAGCATCCCACACTCGAACCGTCGTGTCCTCGGCGCCACTCACTATCCGTGTCCCGTTCGGAGAGAACGAGACCGCTCGTACGCACCCCCTGTGTCGCATTGATCGAGGCAAGAACGTCTCGTGTCCACCCTGAGTGCTGTGTATTCGAATAGACCAATCGTCCGATCCTGTGGCAAGCCAACGGCCGTCCGGAGAAAGCGACACGCAGGACGGCGAGCCGTACCCACTGATGCACAGCAGATCTTGCCCGTTCTCACAGTTCCAGACGCGGGTGGTCCCGTCCTTGTAGGAGCTGCTGCAACTGACGATCCGCCGACCGTCCGGGAAGAAGCCGATCCCAGTTACGCCTCCCTCGTGTCCCCAGAGGACTGCGCATGCGGCACTGTCCACCCCAGATGCAGGTGGACGTAACGAGCGCAGCCAGGCGAAACCCGGCGTAAGTTTCCGCTTCTGACTCAGCCAATCCTCCAGCAAACCATGCAAGGAAGGGGCAGGTGGGCCGCAAGTCCTCGGCCCTTGGTGCCGATCCCTGCGAGCCGGACCAGGATGGTGCGGCGCCGCTCGTTGAGGATCGTACCACCAGCAAGTGCTCCACAAACACTGGAAGAGGCTCTGCGGATGGCGATGGATGAAGTGGAGATCCCTTCGAAGGGCCTGCTCGAGCAACCGGAGCCTGACAGCTGTCGGATGGCGTGACGGCAGAAGGGGGAGGACACGTCCGTAGTCGGTGACAAGCTCGAAGATTAAACCCGCCTGAACCATGGCCTCGAAAAAATGCGGGGCCATCAGGGTCCACGCCGCCATCCGCAGCCGCCCGCCCTTGATGAGGTCTCCGACGAAGTAATGCAGCTCCTCGGTCTCATCAAGGTCGGCGTACGAGTTCATTAGCGCCATCGGGTTTCATCTTCTCCTGCGCCTGCGGACACGGGCGAGCATCGAGTCGGCGATCATCCGGTGATAGCGCCTCAGATCTACATCGATCTCTTCCTGAAGGAAATCCTGAAATGCCTTGTGGTAGATCCGGTAGGTGGGGTTTCTCGTCCCAACGCCGTCCTTGCGCAGAAAAGCCGACCACTGGCAAAGTGCCCGCCTCACCTCCGCGACGGGCACATCCGTCCACCTGGCAACAGCCTCCGCCGATACGGGTCGCTCTGCAGCGGCGAGAACGCATACGACTCGCTCGTACACGCGGCGGAACGCCTCCCGATCAAGGCTACGCATCTGGGCCCAGTGGGCGCGGTAATAAGCCCGCAAGCCCTGCGGAAGATCGTCCGCGCGACCAGTGGTGAAGCCCCCTTTCTCGATGGCGGGAAGGACGTGACGGAGATACATGAAATTGCCATCGCTCCTTTGCGACATCAGATTCACAAACCCTGCCGCGCTGATCCTCTGCTTGGCCATCCATTTCTTCACGCCATTCCGGGGCAGGTAGGAGCGAACGTAGGTTATCACATCTCGGCGATTGGCCTCTTTGTACTCCCCCAACTCAAACGGCCTGATACAGCTGGCAGGGACGGGTCCATCCTGCGTGCGCCTTGAGGTGACCACAAAATAAACACCCCGTGGGAGCGCCAGCGGCAGGCACAACGGGTTACGCAGATCGTGCTGGGTATCATGTCGGACCTCATCGAGGGCGTCGACCGCAACGATGAGTTTCTCGTCGCGCACGCCCACGGCTTGGCGAAGCAGTTTGTTGAGAAACGCGCTGCTCTCGTCAAAACCGTCGGGCAGCCCGTCGTATCCGAGGCCACACCGTACGATGAGCTGGGCACAGATGTTACCGAGAAACTGCCTTCTACTGGCTATGGCCTCGGACGCGATGTTAAAGTGATGCGCGCCGGCCTTGTTATCTTTGACCAGCTTCGCCAGGATGGATGACTTGCCAACTCCCGGGTCGCCTGTAATCCAGAAGTACCCAGATGGTTCGTCCCCATCGTTCACGAAGGCGTCCAATGCGGCGAAGACGTACTCGCGGCTGCCTTCCTGAAATTCCCGGAGACGATCTTCGATAAAGGCCTCGAATGAAATCTGATGCGTGGCCAGCCCAGGTGGAGCTGACGCCAACTCCGCTCGATCAGCCTGGCGCGGGCCGGCCCGGTGCTTTGTCCTGCTACCAGCGACACACCCATCTGACGACCCCTGATTCTCCACGCGCGACGAGCCGAGCCTCCTACCACGGGTGGATCCGGGCGGATGCCTGCAATTCAAAATGCCGTTTACTTCTCGGATGAGTCTGCCGAGGTGTTCCTCGACGCCCGGCGAATTGGGTGGGCTGGGATTCCCGAGAGTCGTTGTGCCGCAGACTGAGCTCAGCTTCTTGCAGAGAGCTTCTTTGTGTGTCCAGAAGTGAAATGTGCCCCGCCTGTTGCCAGCCACTGAGAGCTGGATCCGTGCCTTCCTGCCGCCTTCGGATGGAGCGGGGAAAAGATCCTGTACACCTTCGCGAAGTCTCTTGTCGAGGCCTGTGTAGGGCTTTGATAAATCCCTGCGAAGATAATAATGCCGTACCAGGGTACCGTACGTTTGGTCAGAAGACGCGAGCTCCGCCGGCGCGTAAGTGTCTTCCGCGGTCTGCGATGTGCCTGGAAATGCTCCTTTCTGTCGACGATGGGCAAGGACGCTGAGAATGAGCAAGCAGCTGAAGTAACCCCAGGATGTCTCCCCATCGCGAACCTCGTAGTAGTGCCAGATGTCGTCATCCCCGCTGTAGTGTACGAGGATGTATCGCAGCGCGTCCTCCGGGGCTGCCGCGAGGTTCAGGATCACGCCCAGCTCGTCAGCTTTGTGCTTCGGAAGGGACCTCTTGTTCTTGCCTTGGGGGTTCGCCATGCGGCCTCTCCACGATTAGTTGACCGCCATCTTCGTAAGCTCCCTTCGTAAGTTCCCCGGAGCTCGGCCCGAGGCCGGTCCCACCGGAGTTTACGTGCATGATAGCCATACCCGGCTCATTTCGTAAGTGACTTCGTAAGTCCTTGTCTCGTAAGTACTTATTGCTGTTTCCTTCTTGCCTTTTGGCTTTTCCTGGAGTAGGAAGATCATGTGATGAAGATGTTAGCGGCAGGATTGCCCCGAGCATCTTCCGGGTATGCGGCAACCCGAGCGTCGATCTGCCTTTCGCAGAGTTTAGGCGGCATCGTAACGGAATGTCACCAGATAGAGCTGTACACATGAGAAAGGACGGAAATCCCATGATGTTCCCATTCCCGCGCAGATCACGAAGGAACTCCCAATCGGCGCAAGGTGTGGACTTACCAGACGAGGCCGCGCCTGATTCGACGGCCGCACCCGGAGCCGAGGATACGAGGGAGCTCGTGCGTGATCCCACTGGTCCGACCGAGCCGGTCCGGAGAGTGTCGGTGGGTGCAGCCGCCAGATCCGGCAAGGACAATGGAGCATATGGCACCGCCGTGTCCTCGATCGTGGAGGAGAACGCGAACCGGCCGATCTGCGTGCCGGCTCGATTCGCGCACGAGGTACTCACCTTTCTCCTGCTCGTGTACTGCGCTGAGAGTTGGCGCGGGGCTCCACAGATCTTCACGGCCGTGGGGCCCCCGGGATCGGGCAAGACCGTCACGCTGCGTGAAATCTGCCAGCGCTTCGGGGCGGTCCTCGAGATCGTGGATGCCTCGATGTGCGAGGATGAAATGGCCGGCAAGACCGTTGATAAACTCCAGGCACTTTACATCAAGGCCTCAGAGGACCAGGTCAGGTCTGGAATCCCACGCGTCATATTCTGGAACGAGGTCGCGCTGGGTATTGGCAATCGCGACAGGCGCATATACATCACAGTCAATACCCAGTTGCTCGTCAGTGCCATCATGGAGATCACCGACCAGCCCACGCGCGTGAGAGGTCGAGACACGGTCCTGGTGCCCTTCATCATGACGTCCAACGACATGTCGCCACTGTACGCGCCTCTGCGGCGTTTTGGGCGCATGCGGGTTGTTCGCTGGGAGCTGACGCCGGAGGAGACTCATACCATCGGTCGCCACATTCTGCGTGGCTACCTCGCCGCAGAGCAGTTTGACTGGCTGGCGGCCAGGGCCGGTTCGTGGACACCGGCCCATTATCAGGAGCTGAAGACGGCCATTCTGCGATTGCGGGTCAGGCAGGCGGTAGAAGGGCTGTCGGCCCGCGAGGCACTCCTCGCGGCCGTGCAGGGCAAGGGGGCACGTCTGATCGACGCTCAAGGGGTTGCTTGGGAAACCCTCAAGGCCGCCGTCGCCGACGTAGAGCGTGGCGTGGAGGCGGCCCGAACTGATTACACCATACAAACAAAAGGAGGTAAGTCATGATTCGGACTCAGACCGTCACGCAGGTGACCGTCCGGCTGAAAGTGGTGGTGCTCAACATATGTTACGTAGTCCAAAGGACGGTCAAGGACGCCCGGTTGGAGGAGATCATCGCCTATTGCGTGCCCGAGAAGCTCCTGAAACAGACCACCATCTGGGGTGGGCACGGCAAACAGGCGGATGCCAGGCTGGATACGGAGGTCGACTATAACCTAGCCGACGGGTCACCCCGGCTGAGGACCATGTTCAGTGGCGGGGGCAGTTTCAACGGGCCGGAAAGGTGGCCGGGCGATCCGCCGTTCGCTGCGGCCTCCGAGGGTGACATCTGCAAGATCTGGAAGGAGGCGGTGGAGTGGTTCGTCGATATCTGCCAGCAGAACGGACTGGATCTGTTCTGGACCGTATCGTTCCTCGACAAAGACGAGGAAATGTGTCGGAAGTTCAACCTGGTCCACGTCAGAATCGATGATCGGACCGTGGATGCCCCGGCACATACCATCCCGAATTCCGTCGATCCGTGCGCCAGCCTCGTTGTGCGCTTCGCCAAGACCATCTGTTCTTAGGAAATGTGAGGCGAGGCAATGCGTTCCGATGAAATCCTCTCCGATCTCGCCGAACGGCTGGACCGTATTGTGGAACGATTCCCGCAGGATACGGCGTGGCGCGAACTGGCCCTCGAATGCCGGCTTTTGCTGGAGGGCCGTCCTACGCCGGTGGAGCAACGTTTCGACCCGGATCGCTGCCGGTGTTGCGGTCGACGTCGGCCCGCTTCGGCGCTGGGCCTGTGCGAGAACTGCGCAGGGCTGTACGCGGCGCAGCCCCCATCGCGCACGGGGGGACGATGCGACTGTGGGCACGCTCCGGCGGGGCCGGAGGTCTTCATCTACACCCCCGACCCGCGGGGACTGGCCTTCTGCAGCATCGAGTGTGTACGAGATCACTGGCGGCAGACCTTCCAGTACTTCATTGAGAGGTCCTCATGCACGGTTTCCTAGATCTCCACTCAGCGCTGAGCCCGACCTCGCAACGGCTCCTCGATGAGCTTCTCACTGGCGATCTTCCTCTCGATGCCTGCGCCGATACAGCACGGGGGATTCTGGCAGACGGCGATGAGACCGTCCGACTCCTCGATTCGCTGATGGAGACGTCGGCTCAGCTGGGCAAGCATGCGCCCCTGAAGAACAGGCTTCTGGCCAAGGCCTCGGAGTACAGGACGCAGGTTGAGCGAGTCAGACTCCTGTTCTGCGGCGGCGCGTGGGGGGACGACGACCGGCCCAACACCCAGATGGAAGGGATGGAGCAAGACCTGGCGGCCGGCGAGGCGGCGCTGCGGCAGATCCTGCAGGCAGGGCTTGACCCTGCGGACAGGCTGGAAGTCGATCTCAGAAGGGAGCGGGGAAATGGCAGATGAGCAGACTCTCTGGCTCCAGGCCAAGCACGTTCCCGATGCCACTTGCGCGGAATGCCGGATGATCGCCGGTGGCGAACCCGGAGCCGTAGTTTTCCAGCGTTCTGAGTGGCTGTTACGGATGCTGAGCCACGCGCCGCCGGGCAAGGTATCTGCCGGCATCGAGTATCACTATGACCCCGGGGCCGGTCCGGCGGACATGCAGAATCGCCTGACCCTTTCGATGTTTGCCCAAGCCCACGACCAGGCCACCCAGGGGACTTTGTCGCTGCTTGTCGCCCAGACCCGGCTGGCCCAGCTTTATGCATTCCACCGCGTGAAACCGCCCGCGCGGGATAAGTCCGACATCAACGCTGTATGCGATGTGCTCCGCCGGGAGGAAAGCCGGCGCCCGCTCGTGCACCCAGAGCGCAATCCAGCCGTACCGTCGAGCTACTTGATTCCGTACGACTTGGTGCCGAATCCAGATAACGACTTCACCGAGGTGGATCGGGTGCTCAGCGATGTCAGCGAGGAGGTGACGATTCGCATCACTCTGACCCCGGCGAACACTTCGTCGGAGAGGGCGGCTTTTGAACGGTACATCGAACGGGTGTATCGGATCAACCATCAGAGTTACGAGGCCTCCGGCAGCGCCCGCCCGCTGGAGCTTCTCGGACCGGCAGCGGGTTACAGTTCGGTCCTCGCCGAGGAGGTACAGCCACCCAGGATGCGGGAACCGGTGGCTGAAGACGTGCTGCGTCTTCTGCGGGATTACGCGCCGACGCTCAGCATGGCTGCCTTCGAGTTCAGTATTCGGGTGTTTGCGCAAACCCCGGAGGTGGCTCAGCTGGTGGCAGGCACCGTTGCCGAGTGCGCCTTCCGCAACGGCAGCTATCGGCTCGTTCTGACCCAGCGGGGCGAGTCGGACTTCGAGGACCTGCTAATGCAGGACGGCAACCTGGCGGTCCGGCCTCGCGCGACCCACGGGCTGATCCTCAGCGAGGATTCGGTCCGGGCCTGCCGGGCCTTGGCCCGCCTCGGGCATCTCGCCTCCTGGTCCGACTTGCAGGGGGTATTTCGCCCGATGGTCGCATCCTCGAGTCCGCTCCTTTGTATCCCCAAGAACACCGATCCGCCCACCCCGCCGCCAAAGGAGGAGCAAATCATCCTGGGCAACGATGACGAACCCCGGGGCAGCGGATATGGAGCCGTTGCGCGAGGTTGTGCCCGCGGTATTGCGCCGCGAACCCTCACCAAGCACATGTTCATAGGGGGTGTGCCGGGGATGGGCAAGACCTCACTGCTGATTTGGATCCTCATCCAACTCTTCGTGCTGGGCGTGCGGTCCCTGTGTCTTGCCCCGATCAAAACCGACTTTCGCGCCCTTCTGCGGCTCACAAACCTTCTGGACCCAGCCGGTCGGGACCTAGGGGGCACACTGCGGTACATGACCGTCGGCAACGAGACGGTCTTTCCCTATCGGCAGAACTCCCTGACTCTCCAGCCGGGTGTGTCCGCCAACGCGCACATCGAAGCCCTGCTCTCGGTGGTTTTTCCGGCCGTGCTCCCATGGTCCGGGCCGCTGCCGGCCATCATAGGAGAGGCCCTGGAAATCGTTTACGAGCAGGCTGCGAGTGCCGGCCGTCCACCGATCCTGTCCGATCTGGTTTCGGCGGCCGAGGCCGTCCTCCGCAAGCGTGGGTACGGCCCGGAGGTGTTCGGCAATCTCCTGGGCGCGATCCAGTCCCGGCTCGGGCGGATGACACGCCGGGACAGCGGCAGGATCTGCCAGTGTTATCGCAATACGCTGAGCGTCGATGAGCTGATGCGGGGCTGGACGGTCATCGAGTTCGACCGGCTGGAGAGCGAAGAAGAAATCTGCATGCACGTGCTCACCCAGCTGGTCATGATCCGCGAGCGCATCAAGACCCTGCCGCCCCACGATGGCAGCCTGCGGTTGTGCATCGTAATCGACGAGGCGCACCTCATCGTTGGCAGGGACACCTCGGCAAAGCCTTCAGAGGACAATCCGGATCCCAAAGCCTATGTCGCCCGGTGTGTCTGCCGCATCCTGGCGGAGCTGCGTGCGCTGGGGGTTGGGGTCATCCTCGCCGATCAGACCACCGGCGAGGTGGCCCCCGCGGTTCTCGCCGAGACCGCGACCAAGGTGGGCCTGCGCCAGGTATCGCCGTCCGATCGCGAGGCGATGGGGAACACCATGTTGTTGGATCCACTTTCGATCGAGGCCATGGCTCGTTTGGGGCCAAGGGAGGCCTTTTTCTATACCGAGGGCTTGTATGGACCGCGCCGTATCCGCACCGCTGATCTGCCCGAGACAGTTGACCTGAGTCCCATGTCCGACGACGAGCTCCGCGTCTTACTTCAAAAGCGGTCGTGGTTTATCGACAGCGAAAACGACCGCGTCGCCGGTGAGCTGGAGTTGCTCAGGGATCAGATCAACGCGTTCGACCAGCGTTGCAGGTCGATCATCCGGCAGGTCTGTGCGTTGCGTCGCGAGCCGGTTCGCATCTTCAGGCGGCACGGCGGCGCGGCTCGCGTCACCGGCCGTCTGGCGGCTCTAGCCCGGCGTGCGCTTCGTCTGCGCGGCGTCTTGTTGGACGAGCTGTCGAGGTTTCGCTGGTGTCCCTATCGCGTCCTCCGACCTCCAGAACCATTACCCGAGCACATTGCCCCTGAACTGCACGCCTATCACCGGGCGCTGCTCCGACGCGTGGAGGAGGCGATCGTGCCCATGGTACATGCCGCCGTCAAAGTGCTCGAAAACCTGATCGCGTGTTGCAGGGATTCTGCAGAAGTCGGAGTAGGGATCATGGTTGCCCATCACCCCCTCCACGGATCCCAGCGAGCGGAGCTACCGCACTGGGCTCTTGCCTCAGGTGATGACGCCCATGCGACGCAGTGGATAAGGATGGCATACGTGTGCAGGAGGCAGCCACAACTCGATGAGTCGTCGCATCCGTTCCCAGGGAACACGGGCAGTCTGGCTGCGTCGCGACAGCGCGCGCTGCCAGAGCCACCCCACCCGGTACCGGAACACGGACAGCGCCCGGCCATTCATGGGCACGCCGTAGTATCGGATGTGCCCGCTAACGACCGATCGCAGCCACTGCCCCACCGCAGGAATCGGGTCGTGCCAGCGTCGCCGAAGCTCGGCTTTCACCTCGTTCAGCTTCGCCTGCAACCTCTTCCGCATCGTCTGCCGAAGCACCGTGAAACGCCCGTTCCTCTTCTTCCCGCAGATGTGCGTGAAGCCGAGGAAGTTGAACGTCTCGGGCTTGCCCCGTCCGCCCCGTCGGCTGTTCTCGTCCGCGAACGGACCGAACTCCAGCAGACGCGTCTTCTCGGGGTGCAGCTCCAGGTGGAACTTGCGGAATCGCTCCCGCAGTTCGCCCAGGAACCGCTCGGCCTCCGATTTGTGTTGGAATCCAACGATGAAGTCGTCCGCGTAGCGCACGACGATCATGTCGCCTTGCGCCTGCGTCGTTCGCCACCATTGGACCCACAGGTCGAACGCATAGTGCAGGTAGATGTTTGCCAGCAGCGGCGAAGCCACGCCTCCAACAATGTTGCTAAACGACCGATAACTATTGAAACGGTCATCTCCCGGGAGTCACTTCGGCCTCGCTACGGACAAGGTTGGCGGGGCCAGCAGGGATAGTGTGCGCCCATTT
>Ga0116153_10002998_pt1 | contig 12423 bp, 16 predicted proteins | sample AD_UKC028_MetaG_FD_89896 | JGI IMG/M metagenome (GOLD analysis project Ga0116153, IMG submission 89896) | Active sludge microbial communities of municipal wastewater-treating anaerobic digesters from USA - AD_UKC028_MetaG | ecosystem: Engineered > Bioreactor > Anaerobic > Digestate | place: USA... | reverse complement strand
GAATGTTTTACTGTTCATTCCAAAAATCTTTGCGGCTTCTTTATAATCACGATTACTTTTCAATAGAGCATCTATGACTTGCTCTTTAGTCAGGTTGTAAGAGTATCCTACGTTCTTGTGTCCGCTCTTTGGATTGACTACCTTCTTTCCTTCTGATTCACCATCGAAAATTGCCAAGTCCGCAGCTTCTTGTCCATCACTGGCTCTTACGTTGGTGAACTTGACTACTCTTGGATGTTCACTATAAATCTCTTCTGCTTCCTTTGAACGTAATCGCCATACGACTTTGTTATTTTCTAAAAGTGCTACGGTGTAGTAAACAGATTCCACATTATCCTCCTTTCAAAGTTTAAAGACTTATTAATATAGCCAACCAAATTGATTAACGCAAGTATTTTTTACTTGACTTTTAAAAAAGATTATTCTATATTATCCGTGCAATTCTGCGGTGGAAAAGCGCACATATGAAAGTGCCCCGCCGCGATAGTGGATTACTCTCAGATGCGGAAGAGAAGTCTGGCCGCAGGGAGCCTACACTATCTGTCTTCAGTGTAGTTATCCTCCCGTCCTTGTCTCTTAATTCTGCTGTATAGAAAAGAGAGAGGCACTTATAGTTATCTGGTCGCAGGTAAAGGGTCATACTTACAACCGAAATTAAAAAACATCCGCGTAAGTATGGCAGGCCACTCCGGTAATGCAAGACCTGAGCGGAGAACCTACAGCGGAGTAGGTTGATAATTGAAGACAGTCTGTTAGGAACGACACGAGGATGTCGGATACAGTTCTTTCAAATTATGTATCGTAAACAGCACTAACTCTTTGTTTTATGGATATTCAAACAAGGTAGTCCAGTTAGCCGTTGATGGAAAGCGGGAGTATCTGAGGAAAAACCGTGGCAGCCATAGCAATATGCTTGTCAAAACCGTAGGCGAAAGCTCCTGCCTCTCCAAAAAAGAGCGTCTTGTCAGATACATAAATTTGAAAGAGACTAACATAGCCACTATCGTGAGTGAACCCTTTACCTCGAATAATTTCCGGTCTCATTCCTCTGCCGGTGACGAGGGCACTTTCTGTCAGGATTTTACGGGCTTAGCCAGTATTTTCCTGTCTTGTTCTTACTTAGCCTTTTTAAGAAGAACGGCTTGAGGTATGCTAACGCCGTGCTGGGGGGCGCAAGAGCAGGAGCAAGGTGCTAACGCACCAGAAGCGGCGCTGGGAAACGCGCAGAAGATTGATGCAAACTCGCGTGCGCGAGTTACGCTGTGAAACGCTTGCATCAAAATTTTTAATGCGGCCTTCGGCGCTGGGAAACGCGCCTCGGCGCAAACATTAAAAATTTTACCTGGAGATTTTCAGAAGCAAAAGCGGTTCAGAAGCACTGAAAAGAATGTAGTATAGCTCCTGAAATAAACAGTTTTGTCCTTTTTTACTGTGATTAAACTTTCCTGTCCTTTCCTTCTTGGATTAAACTTTTCCTTGCTTTTTTCTTCTTGACTTAGTATAATTAAATTTTTATTATTTTATAGATAACTATTGACTTTTTGAAGTAATTTAACTATATTATAACTGTTTCATATATGTTTTTCCACCGTGTTTCAAGAGGTCTTGTTATTGTAGTTTGGGCAAACTACAAAGCAAGACCTTTTTTTATTTTATATCAGTTTTTACTTGACTTTTTCAAAATTAATCCTTAATATAATCTTGTTAAATCTTACTAACTATTTAAGGAATTGAAATGAAACTGACTTATGATGAACATACTGATACATTTTTTCTTGAATGTTCTTACCATGCAAGAAGAGTTGCTAAAGAACATAGGTTCAAGTGGAATCCTGACAAGTTCCTTTGGTTTACTCAGGATGTGCATGGAGCTATGAATTTCTATCTGGAAGCAGATAGTAGTGCCAGAAGAGCTATGAGTCGTAAGTTGGCTTTGGAAGACAGTAGAAAAGTTAAAAAGGAGGAATAGATGAAGAAAGAAAGTCCGAGAACAGAATTTGGTAAGGAAGTCTGTATGGTAACAGAATATATCTGTGACCTTTGTGGAGAAACAATAAATTATGAAGAAATTTCAAGATGTTGCTCTTGTGGTAAACACCATTGTCTAACTTGTTTCACTAATGTAATGTGTAACACTATTATAGACAGTTATTTTCTTCTTCCTGAACACGAGACGAAAGATGGTTGTTTTACTCCTTATTGGTTATGTTCCGAATGTTGGATTAAATATCGCTATCTTATTAATAAGTTGAGAGAGATGGAGAATGAGAAAGCAGAAATTCTTGCTTTGATATTAAATAAGGAGGAATAAATGAGAAAACTTGCTTCTATTCAGCGGATACTTGAGCTTCAGCCTATTGAGGGTAAGGATAAGATTGAACTTGCTACAGTTCTTGGATGGAAAGTAGTAGTTCAAAAGAATGAGTTTAAAGTTAATGACTTATGTGTCTATATAGAAGCCGACTCATTGCTACCTGAAAGAGAAGAGTTTGAGTTCTTGAGAAAACGCTGTTACTCTAAAAAATACGGCGGTTTTCGTATTCGAGTAATGAAACTTGGTACTATTTATTCCCAAGGAATTGTGTTTCCTATTTCTATTCTTAAAGGTAAGGTAAGCGAAGGTCAGGATGTTTCAGAGCAGCTTAATGTAAGAGCTTATGACCCCGATGAACTTAAAGGCATACCCAAGAAGAAAACAAAATTTTGGTGGTTTAGACGACTGCTTGTTCGTCTTGGTTTTAAGTCATTTGATAAGAAAGCTCAGAACTGGCCTAACTTTGCTATTAAATCTGATGAGACAAGACTTGGCGCTGTCCCTGAGATTCTTGACTATATGTATGGTAAGAGACTATATGTAAGTGAGAAGATTGATGGACAAAGTTCACTCTACTTCTATTATAGAGGTAAATTTGGAGTATGCTCGCGTAATGTCTGGTTAATTAAAAATAGAAAAGGTGGATATGATAATGGTCAATATTTTGAAATGGCAGAGAAATATGATTTGGAAACCAAACTCAAAAAGTTAGGAAGAAATATCGGGATTCAAGGTGAGATTGTAGGGCCGGGGATTCAAGGAAATAAATTACAGTTGAGAGAACGAGAACTTTATGTTTATCAGATTCAAGACTTGGAAAAAGGTACTTTCCTTAATGCAGATGAAATGAGAGACCTTTGTGAAGAACTTAACCTGAAAGAAGTTCCTATAATTTCTTATGGTAAATATGTAGAAGATATTCTAACTGAGAATACTGTGGATAATTGGACTTCATTTGCAGTTCGCAAATCAGAAATTACTCCAGAAGTAGAAGCTGAGGGTATTGTCGTTAGGACTATGATTGAAGAGTCTGTGCCTAATCTAATGACAGTTAAGAATCGTCTGTCATTTAAAGTAATTAATCCTGAATTTATCTTGAAGTTTGACTAATGGACAAACAACTTAAAATTATCATTTTGATAACCACTCTTATTAGTTTACTACTGATTTGTAATAAAGCTAAAGCAGAGTTCAGGTTCTCAGATGAAAAGATATTTAGTAATCCTGACGCTTCTATGCTACACGGAGTAGGAAGTGCTTATTTAACCAGCTCATTTGAGTATTTAGACATGACTTGGTGGAAAGCAGACCTTTTGACTTTAGGCTTAGGGTTGACTTGGGAAATTAAAGACGGCTTCCTGCCTTATGAGCAGTGTGGTTGGATAGGCGGCGAAGGTTTCTCGAAGAACGATTTATTCTGTAACTTGGCAGGAGTAGTTCTGAATCGTTCCTTACACTATTTTATAGGGAGGATAAAATGAAACTTTCAGAATTTCTTTTGTGTATGTTTATCTGCTTATGTTTTTGGGCTTTGATAATTATTGTACTTTCTTCATTCTGTTAAAAGGGAGGATTTTATGAAATATGTTCATGTAACCGAAGATGGGCGGAAAATCAGGCTTGAAGATTTGTCTGACCTTCATTTGGCTAATATCATCAGAGGGATTGAAAAGAAAGCGGCAAAAGGTTTTATCGTGCGTAATGGCGGCGGCAGAGACCCAGAAGAATATTGGTATGACGAAGAAGAACTATCCGGTGTAGATGCTCTTGAGTATTTGAATTATAGTGAATATGTTGGTGAAAGAGAGAGAAGGAAAGCTATGTGTGATGATGGGGAGTGGTCTGTTCAGTATGGTGCAATAATTCTTGAAGGAAAGTGCAGAGAGAACGCTACAAAGAGACTTGAGAAGAAACCTAAAAGATATTCTTTCAGAGCATATAGAATAAATAATGGTGTTAAAGTCCCCGTAACGGAGAAAGGACTTTGTTTTGTGCCTGTTGAAGATGAAAATGGTGGATACCTTTCTTATTTTGAGTGGTGTGGAATTGAGAAAGACAAAGCCGTTGCAGGAAAACATAACGATGCTTATTACAGGATGTTGGAAGAGAAGTTGAAAAGAACAGAGTCGGAGCTTTTGGCTATCAAGCAAAAGTTGGAGATTCATAAGAAGTTTATGGATGAACTTTTCTCTAATCTTGTAGGTGAGTAATGTATCTTACTTATGATGATACTTTAAAAGCCTATCTTTTTGTCTGTTCCTATTATGAAAAAGATACTCCTAAATCTTTAGGTTTTCAATGGAATCCTGCAAAGACTCAAGGAAGAAAAGTCTGGTTTACTACTAACATAGACACAGCTATAAAAGCTCTTAATTATGCCGATGGAAAGACTCAGAGCAAATTAAACAAGGAGTTAGGAGAAAGAAAGAAATCTATTAAACAATCTCATGCTTATACTACATCCAAAGTCTACAAAGCGCCGGAAGGGTTGAAATACTACCCATTTCAAAACGCCGGAATAGAGTATATGATTAAACATCCAAATACTTTGCTTACTGATGAGATGGGATGTATTGGTGGAGATGCAATAATAATTATTAATAGAGGAAAAATAGGGAGAAGATATTCTTTAAAAGATTTATATCTAAAATTCAATCATTTGGACGAAGAATACTATCCTAATTATAGAAAACAATATTCTTGGGATGATTCTATTCCAACACTAACAAAGTCTTTGAACAATGAAGGAATATTAGGTTTAAATAAAATAAAAAAAGTAATTTATAGAGGAACAAAAGATACTATTAAGATAAAAACAAGCGGAGGCAAAGAGCTTGTTCTTACTCCAGACCATGAAGTTCTTACAGAAACAGGGTGGCGAGAAATAGGAAGTCTGTGTGTTGGTGATTCTATAAAAATTAATGGAAAACCCGTTTGTAAGGTGTGTGGGTCAGATGAAAAAGTAATTACATCGTCAGGAGCAAAATTTAAAGGTTATTGTAAAAAATGTATGTATAGATACAAAAGAAGTATGCCACTAAGAAAAGAAGGTAGATTTATAGATGGAGATGGCTATGTTCAAGTATCTGGAGTATATGACCACCCAAGAACTGCTAACAGAAAGGCCAAGACTATTTTTTACGAACATATTTTAGTTATGGAAAAATATCTTGGTCGTTTTCTTGAAAAAGATGAAGTAGTACATCATTTAAATGGTATAAAGAGCGATAACAGAATTGAAAATCTTAAACTTACGACTATAAAGGAACACCGTAGAAAATATCATAATAATGGTTTTTTGAATCTGCAAAATGACTCAGATGTTTGGTTTATTCCTAAATCAGAAAAAATTATTTCTATAGAACAAAACGGAATGATAGATGTGTATGATATTGTCATGTCTGACCCTAATAGAAGTTTTGTAGCTAATGGTATTATAGTACATAACTGTGGCAAATCAATTCAGGTTATAGGACTGATTAATAATACTGATATTAAAAAAGTATTAGTCATTTGTCCTAATATTATGAAACTTACTTGGCAACTTGAAATATGGAAGTGGTTGTGCAAGAAACTTTCAATTTCCGTAATCTATGCTCAAAGATATGTCGAATCTGACATAATGATTATTAATTATGATATACTTTCTCGTTTTGAACAAGAACTAAGTTCTATAAAGTGGGACTTGGTAGTAGCAGACGAAGCTCATTATATAAAGTCGGCTAAAACAGCACGATACAAGTCTTTTAGTAAAATTCTGAAAAATGCCCGTAGAAAAGTATTTCTAACAGGGACACCTATTCTCAATAAACCTATCGAACTATGGAACGCTATTCAAGAGCTTTGTCCTAAAGAGTTCGGCTCATATTGGCAGTTTGGTAAAGAGTTCTGTGGGGCAAAACAGGTTAGGATAGGTTATGATAGAGAGAATGAGGAGGTTAAGTATGCTTGGGATTTTTCAGGAGCGTCTAATCTTTCTTTGTTGCAGTCAAAGTTACGTTCCAGTTGCATGATTCGTCGTTTAAAAAAGGATGTTTTGAAAGAACTACCTGATTTAACTCGGCAAGTTATTCTTTTAAATGATGAAGAAATATCTGATGAAGAAAAAGAACTACTTGAACAGGCAAAAGATGACTACCAAGCTCAGGTAGAGTCTTTAAAAGTCAATTCTTTAGGTTTTTTCGAAGTGCTTTCTCGTATCAGACATGAAACCGCACTGAAAAAAGTGCCTAAAATTATTGAATTTGTAGAAAATATTTTAGAAAATGAAGGAAAAGTAGTATTATTCGGGCATCATAAGGACGTTTTAGGTAAATTTAAGGAAAAATGGCCTGATTCAGTTATAATTACAGGTGATACATCTGTTGATAAAAGACAAGAAGCTATTGAACAGTTTCAAAAAGACCCCAAAATTCGTCTATTTATCGGTTCTATTCAGGCTTCAGGTGTGGGAATTACTCTGACAGAATCTTCAACAGTAGTTTTTGCAGAGCTTGATTGGGTTCCGGCAAATATTTCTCAAGCTGAATCAAGACTATTAAGAATAGGCCAAAAAAATGCCGTAAACTCCTACCATTTAGTAGTTAATGGAACTATTGATGCTCATTTGGCTCAAACTATTGTAAGAAAGCAGGAAATAATGGATTCTGCTTTGGATGACCCGATTAATTTTGAAGAAATTATTGGGGTTATGGACAGAGAAGATAACTCCAAGTTTAATTTACTTGAGTTGTTTAACTAACTATACTTTTTAATAACTATAGTAAAATAGAACGGAGGAAAAAACAGTTACCGAATAACTGACTTTTCTTCCCTAAACCTGAACAAATCACTTGACAAGGATATGGAAAAGATGTATATTATAGATGAGATTGGTGAGGATTTCGTAGTGGTCAACGGTGAACGCATCGAGGTTGACCCGCCATTCAAGACCTTGCCGGACAAGCAAGAATACGAGACCTGGTTAAACGAGGTAATGACGGATGCTGTTGAGGCAATCGGAAGTGACACAGAAATATCGGCTCTCCAAGACCACATTGCATCGGTGGCTCAAGGATGGAAAGCTAACTGACCATCGTACCGTTGGCGGACATCGCAGATATGATAGTGCAGAGGTTGAAGCCTTGTTGTCTGTATTAGACGGCGTGACCGTAACTGAGAAGGATGTAGCCCTGTATGCCCGCGTGTCAACGCAAAAGCAAGCCGAAAATCTTACTCGCCAACACGAGCGGCTGATTGAGGCTTGTGGTGAACGTGGTTATCGTATCGTTCTTGATTGCTCCGAAATTGCTTCGGGATTGAATGACAACCGCCGTCAGTTTTTCAAGGTCATAGACGCGGCTTGCAAGGGCGAAGTCAAAAAGGTTGTGGTTGAACATCGAGATAGACTTACCCGCTTTGGCTTCCGAACTATCGAGCGATTTTTCAAGGGTGTGGGTTGCACCGTGGAAGTTCTCGAACAAGTAGAAGGAAAGAGCGAACACGAAGAACTGGTCGAGGATATTCTAACTATCATTGTAAGTTTCAGTTCAAGAATCTATGGCGCGAGAGGCGGACGAAAGCGCAAGGACAACCCTGATGCAGAAAGCGCATAAGATTCGATTGAACCCAACGCCAGAACAGGAGCAGTGGTTGCTTCAAGCGAGTGGCACGGCACGGTTCACTTACAACTGGGGTCTGGCAGAATGGCAACGCCAATACGAAGCTGGCGAGAAACCATCGGCCTACGTCCTGAAAAAGCAATTCAATGCTATCAGGCGTGAGCAATTCCCCTGGTCTATGGAAATCTCAAAGTGTGCCGTAGACACCGGCTTTCGCAACCTTGACACAGCATTTAGCAACTTCTTTCGTCGGTGTAAAAATGGCGACACTAAGAAAGGCTATCCCCGTTTCAAATCTAAGCGGCATTCCAAAAAGTCCTTTAGGATGGACGGTAGTCGCGTCAAAATAGATGGACATTGGCTCAAGTTGGAAAAATTAGATGAGCCAATCAATATGGCTGAGATGCTGAGGTTTGATGGTGGGGTTAAGTCCGTTACGATTTCAGAGGACGCGGGACATTGGTATGTTGCTGTCAATGTAGAGGTCGAGCCACCAGAACACAAGCACCCGCAAGAGTCGGTTGGGGTTGATTTAGGAATCAAGGCGTTAGCCGTACTAAGTAATGGTCGAGAGTTTGAAAACCAAAAGCTCTTGAGATTGGAACTTAGAAAGCTGAAGCGATTGAATTGTGAATTGTCCCGCCGACAAGAAGGAAGCGGTCGTTGGAATTGTACGAAAGCAAAGTTGGCAAGATTTCACCGGCGCATTGCCAATCGTCGGCTGGACTGCCAACACAAGATAACCGCCAAAATCGCAAGTACGTACCAGATCATTGGCGTTGAGGATTTGAATGTCGCCGGGATGCTCAGGAACCACCGCCTGGCTCTATCAATCGCGGATGCGGGGTTTGGTGAAATCCAGAGGCAGCTATCCTACAAGAGTGCGTGGTACGGCGGGGTGGTGGTGGAGATTGATCGTTTCTTTCCCTCTAGCAAGCTCTGTCACTTTTGCGGTTGCATCAATGGTAACTTGACTTTGGCTGACAGAGAATGGACTTGTGAATGTGGAGCGGTGCTGAATCGAGATTTGAACGCTGCCTTGAATATTGAAAGGCAAGCGTTAAACATCTTGCGCCGGAGTGGGTTCACGGAGCAAGTAAAAAACGGACGTGGAGAGGGCGTAAGACCTTTCGGGGCAATCCTCGTTGAAGCGTCTAAAATGGACGAAGAAAGGCGTCCTTCCATCCCTGCTGTGGTTTAGGCAGGTTTGGTAAACCAGGAAAAAGTGAGTAAAGAGGAAGAAGTTTGGGATGCTGTTCAAGTTCTTGAAAAAGAAGTAGCAGAACTTAAAGAAGGGGTTAATTACTGTTTGCAGTTGATTTTTGCATTGTCAAATGTTCTTAATTGTAAGTACAAGACAAAAGAAATAGTTATGAAAGACGGTAGAAGAGGTATTGAAGGCAAGTTCGAGAAACAGGAAGAAAAGAAATCTCATCTTATTCTTCCATAGGAGGTCAAAGTGAGTTGGACTAATTATTTAGTTCTGAAAGAACAAAAGATAGCCTTTGAGTCAGGCAGGGAAGCATCTTATTATCAAATAGATGATGCTATTGAGGAAGCCAATAGACTTAAACTTATTATTAAATCTAATGAATCGGAAGGTCTAATAGACGAACCAATAAAAGACTTGAAATTACAGAGTTTTATACAAATTCTAAAAATCTATTTAGAATCTTCCTATTTTGATTTTGAAACACTTAACAAGTTATTTATCTATTGGTTTATTGACAATGGGTATGTGAAAGAACTTGCAATAATGCACGAAGAAGAATTTGAAAAGATAAGACATGAGTATAAAGTAATAGAACGAAAGATTGATTATGAATCGTAGATTCTTTACAGTGAATAGTATTGATATTCTTTATGGTTGTTACAACTGTGCTGATTCTTGTGGAAATCTTTTCAGGTTGTTTCCTGACCAAGACTTAAATCCAGAATGGGTAGGGAAAAAGATTTCTGTTGACTCTGGATTAATTTCAGCTTATATTGTTAAAGACATTAAACTGGAACCAAGACTAAGGTAAGGAGGAGAAAATGAAAAAAGGGTTATTGTACCACGAATCTACTAAGAAGAAAACTACTATCGGTTCTTCTTATCTTTCCAAACGCAGACACGGAAAGAAGAACCACCAGAAAAAGTTTTCTGTTGATTACAGAGGGCAAGGGAGGTGAGTGATGGAAACTGCTATTTTTCTTGGTGTTCTTTTTCTGATTGGTTACTGTATCTATGACAGCCGGAGAGAAAAAGAAAATCTTAACAAATAGGAGGACATGATGGAAGACAGGCGTGCAGTAGCGGAGAGACTTTACTACTCTTTGAGTCAAGAGCAGAGAGATGACCTTCGTTTTATTTTCTCTATCGGCGTTGAAGATGGTTTGGTAGAAGCTATGGTTGGTTTCGAGCTTGCTGATGATGAGGATTATCAGGAAGGTTACGACGACGGATACAAAGACGCAAAGGAAGAAATTGATAGTCGAGTAGAAGAAGCCAGAGACGATGGTTACAGTGAGGGGGATAAGGATGGCTACGCAAGGGGCTATGCGCATGGAAAAGGGGAAAATTCATGAGATTAGGTCTGGACTGTGATGGAGTGCTAAGAGATTTTGTTGGGCAGCTTGTAAAGGTTTATAAAGAAGAATATCCTAATCATGTAGTGAAACCTGTAACTTCTTGGAGTCTCGAAGAGTTCTTTCCAATAGGAACAGGCATCTATGAATTTGCATTTAATCATTTTTCTAAAGAGATTTTCCTTGGTGCAGACGCTTATCCTAATGTAGCCAGAGATTTAAGGAAACTGAAAAGTTTAGGACATACAATTCATATTTTGACTTATCAGAATAGACAGACGGCGTTTTGGACTCATTACTGGTTTTATGTTTACAGGTTTCCTATTGATGAGTTCAGAGTATGGATTGACCACCAAGATACAGACGAAGACGGCAAGGAAAAAACGGACTATGATGTTTATTTAGATGATAGTCCTACGAACTTGAGAAAATTTGTTGAAGAAGGGAAAGTTACAGTAAGAATGATTAGACCTTGGAATGAGCCTATTGATGGGCTTTCTCGGAGCGTAGTTAATTTAACTGAATTTATTGATTTTGTTGAATCCATGAAGGAGTAAGTATGTCGAATTATAGAGAAACTTTAGATGCTGTGATTTGTGATGAGGTAAGAAAAGAAGTCAGTTGGAGAAATACAGCCGAAATTTTTACTAATATTACAGTTTTTGGCAAGCTCGAACTGAATGAAATGAAAACTCTCAAAGCTACTACAGACGACAGTACAATAGACTACTTAATGAGTCTTTTTGATAGTCTTGATGCTCAGTACAAGTTGATTGAGCGGTTGGATGAGCTTATTGATTTCAAAAAGATTTTTGGCGGTTTCTTTGGTGGGCTTGTCGAAAAAGTTGACCGAATGTTTATCAGAGCTATTATCAAGTACATCATCTTTCCTTTGGTGGTATCTTTTTTCTCAAGAGAGAAATTAACTGTTGACATTGCAAAGTAATTTTTGTATATTATCAGCGGGCAAACTTACCCGTTCCTCCTAAGACCCCTGCATAGTTCCTCCCTTCTATGCGGGGGTTTTTTATTTAATATAATAGTTGACTTTTATATTAATTTTCCTTAATATACTCTACAATTAACCTTTAACTAAAAAGGAGATTAAAGATGAGTGAGTATGCTGAATCGAGAGGAAACGGACTTCTTCTTTTCGTGGGAATTATCATCCTTATTGCGGGGATGATTATTTATGGTCAAGTCGTTCCTAAAGGTGCGGTAGACGACTTTTTGAACGGCAAAAGTTCTTCTCTTAATAACAATAATAGCCAGAAATGCAAGACTTGTGGCTCTGCTTATGATGTTTCTGGTGGTTATTGTGCTAACTGTCGTAGGCAGATGCAGAAAGAGCGTCATCATGGGCGATAATGAGAGGATATTTTTCTATCTGTTCTACGCTTCTCCATTATTCTTCCTATGTTATACTTTGTGGATTATTGTTCTCCATATAGGCGGGAAACTATGAAATACGGAGACGTGGTTCTTGACTATACGAATAAGAACCAAGCAGTATTTCTTGGTACTGTCCGATTGAAGGACATTTGGAAATATCGGAAGAGAGATAAAGTACGTTGGTGGTTAGGCACTGACGTACTTACTCTTTGGATGTATCCTGAAGGAAAGTCCAGATTTCGTGTAAAATTACACAGAATCAAGACCAAACTTGTGAATCGGTTCTTTAAAGAGAATTGGTTTGTGTCTGAAAAGCTGGTGGAAGAAGTTCCTTTTCAGTATAGATTAAGGAAATGCAAGGTAAGAGTTCATCCTTGTGATGTTGTATTGAAAAAAGAAAATCCTTTGGTGGTGGGTTACTATATGCCAGAGGAAACTGTTTATAATAAGTGGGTTTATGGCTATGATACCATTGAATATCTAAAAAGATTTTTCAAAGATTCTAATGTAGTTTTCTTAAGATACGATGGAATAAGCGATGTAACTCAT
>Ga0116153_10002996_pt1 | contig 12424 bp, 8 predicted proteins | sample AD_UKC028_MetaG_FD_89896 | JGI IMG/M metagenome (GOLD analysis project Ga0116153, IMG submission 89896) | Active sludge microbial communities of municipal wastewater-treating anaerobic digesters from USA - AD_UKC028_MetaG | ecosystem: Engineered > Bioreactor > Anaerobic > Digestate | place: USA... | reverse complement strand
GCGGCACGCATCATGTCGGTGCTTTACGACCTGCACAGTCGACGCGCAAATGATGCCAATTTTGGCAGCCGGATGACCGGGCTCGGCCATTTCGCCGACCTCCTCCGCCAGCGCTTCGAGCTTGCCTGTCGCCGCTACGGCCTGAGCCGCGAGCTGCCGGCCCTCGACAGCACCCGGTTCATTCCGCCGGCGCCGGCAAAACCGGCGGACGAGCGGCAACTGAGCCTGTTCTGACTACTTGAGCTTCTCGTAAAGTCCGACGACGATTTCCATTTCTTCGAGGATGCGTTCGCTGGTGGTCGCCACGGCAGCTTGCGGACGCTTGTCGGGGCCAGGCTTCTGGTTCAGGGCATTTTCAAAGAAGAGCCATTGCTGGTTGACCAGATCGAGGCTTTCCTTGATCTGCTGCGTATTCGAGGGTGCCGCCGCCAGCTCCTGATGAGCTGCCGCGAATTCCTTGCGCGCCTTTTCAAGTTCGCCGGGGCTCTTGTCGTTGCCCACGCCCCAGGCAATCGCCTGGTAGAACTTGGCCATGCGCTGCGACAGCATGCGCTGGCGCCCCGAAATATTGACCAGGCGTCCTGAAGCGCCAGTCGACAATTTCTCGAACTGGAGCGTCCCCTGGTGCGCCAGTGCCAGCACCTGCTCCGATATTTCCAGCACCTTGCGCCCGTTTTCCTGCGACGGCTCGGCGCCGACCAGAAGATCCTTGTAGGCCAGCCACGACTTTTCGAGCTTGAGGTAGTTTTCCTTGATCTCGGGCGTCGGCGCGAAATTCTTCAACTCGACCAGTTGCCGGTCGAACGTGGAAACCGAGCTGTCGAGTATTTTCTTGCTGCGCGCAACCTCGACCTGCTGGCCAATCTGGAAATAGGCCTTGGCCATGCGCTGCGAAAGCATGCGCTGACGGCCCGCCTTGTTGATCGCCGAATTGACATCGGAAATCTGCGCCAGCGCGTCACCACCCGCGACGCTCAAGGCGAACGCGAGCAGTAATCCGAAAATTGCTTTCATGGTTCCTCCGGTATTTTCCCCAGACCAGAAGCTAACCGGGGTGACCCGGCGGAACCATGACATCGGTCAATTTTGCCGACCGCAGGCAATAAATCTAATGCCGCATCAGGGCAACTGGGTCAGGTAATTGGCGATGACCTTGATGTCATCGTTTTTCAGCGTCGAGGTCGCGATCGACATCAACTGGTTGTTGCGCGCACCGGTCTTGTCGCGGTAGCGGGTGATCGACGACTGCAGGTAGGGTACCTGTTGCCCGGCGAGACGCGGAATGGTTGCATCGCCATGCGCTGCCTCGCCATGACAGCGAACGCACAGCCGGGTAAAGAAATCTTTGCCGCGCGGCACCAGGGCCGGATCAGCAGCCGATGGCTTGACGCCTTCACTGCCGTAGAAGAGCGCAATCTGTACCCGCTCCTCTTCCTTGATCACCTTGATCAGTCCCTGCATGAATTGATCCTTGCGCTCGCCACTGCCGAACTTGCGGATTTGCTCGAGCAGGTAATCGGGGTTCTGGCCAGCAAGGTTGGGCACTTCGGGTATCTTGCTGATGCCGTTGTCGCCGTGACAATTGAGGCAGAAGAAGGTCGCCTTGCGGCCCGCCTCGATCGCCGCCTTGAGCGCGACCGGGTCAGCCTGGATGGCTTTCAGTCGATCCGTCGCCGCAGTTTGTGCCGAAGCGGCACCGCAGGCCGCCAGCAAGCCCATTGCAAAAACCCATCCCCGCATAATAACCCCCACCAAAATGACTAGTCATTATGCAGTACCCCCTACCGTTAGTCCATCGATGCGCAGGGTCGGCTGGCCGACACCGACCGGCACGCTCTGCCCGTCCTTGCCGCAGGTGCCGACACCGGGATCGAGTTGCAGGTCGTTGCCGATCATCGAGACCCGATTCATTGCTTCCGGCCCGTTGCCGATCAGCGTCGCGCCCTTGATCGGCCGCGTCACCTTGCCGTCCTCGATCAGGTAGGCTTCGCTCATCGAGAAGACGAACTTGCCACTGGTGATGTCGACCTGGCCGCCGCCGAAGTTGGCGGCATAGATGCCCTTCTTGACCGAGGCGATAATTTCCTGCGCATCGTGCTCGCCAGCCAGCATCATGGTGTTGGTCATGCGCGGCAGCGGCAGGTGGGCGAAGGATTCGCGGCGCCCGTTGCCGGTTGGCGCGACACCCATCAAGCGGGCATTGAGGCTGTCCTGCATATAGCCCTTGAGGATGCCATCCTCGATCAGCACATTGCGCTGCGACGGGTTGCCCTCGTCATCGATGTTGAGCGAACCACGGCGATCGGCGATGGTGCCATCGTCAATGACGGTGACGCCCTTCGACGCCACGCGCTGACCGATGCGCCCGCTGAAGGTCGAACTGCCCTTGCGGTTGAAATCCCCTTCGAGGCCGTGGCCGACCGCCTCATGCAGCAGGATGCCCGGCCAGCCGGAACCGAGCACGACGGTCATCTGCCCGGCCGGGGCGGCTTCGGCATTGAGATTGATGGTCGCCTGATGGACGGCCTCCTTGGCGTAGCGTTGCAGGATTTCGTCATCGAAATAGCCGAAGTCGAAACGTCCGCCGCCGCCGGCGCTGCCCTGCTCGCGCCTGCCGTTTTCCTCGACGATGACCGACACCGAACAACGCACCAGCGGCCGGATGTCTGCGGCCAGGCGTCCATCCGAACCGGCCACCATAATCACCTCATACTCGCCGGCCAGCGATGCCATGACCTGAATCACGCGTGGGTCGAGCGCCCGCGCAAAACCTTCGAGACGCTCGAGCAAGCGAACCTTGGCTTCAGCCGGCAGCGAGGCGATCGGATCGTTCGGCACATAAAGTGCGTTTGTTGCGGTCGACGCCGAAAAAGCCGGCAAAACTCCGTTCTGACCGGCTGCCGCAATGGCACGCACGGCGCTCGCGGCATCGCTCAGGGCGCGCGAACTGATGTCGTCGGAGTAGGCAAATGCGGTCTTTTCGCCCGAAATCGCCCGCACGCCGACGCCCTGGTCGATGTTGAAACTACCCGACTTGACGATGCCTTCGTCGAGGCTCCATGCCTCGGAGCGCGAATACTGGAAATACAGGTCGGCATAATCAACTTGATGGTTGAGGATCTGGCCGAAGGTCCGCGAAAGATCGCCTTCATTCAGCGAAAAAGGCGTCAGCAGCAGCGATTCGGCTTGCGCCAGGGCGCTTTGATTGTTCATTGAAGCTCCGTCAGAGAATACGGTGGGCGAGCGCCGGCAGGCTTTCGCGAATTTCGGCAATCCGGGCGTGGTCGAGGTCCGCAATGACGATGCCCGGACCCTTCATTTTCCGGTCGAGGATGTCGCCCCAGGGGTCGACGATCATGCTGTTGCCGTGCGTCATCCGTCCATTTTCATGGCGTCCACCCTGTCCGACCGCCAACAGGTAACATTGGTTCTCGATGGCGCGGGCGCGCAGCAGGATTTCCCAGTGCGCCCGGCCGGTCGTATCGGTGAAGGCCGCCGGCATCAGGATCAGATCGACCGGTGCCAGCGCCCGATACAACTCGGGAAAGCGCAGATCGTAACAGATCGACAGCGCAACCCGCCCGAATGGCGTGTCAACGGCAGCCAACTCCTTGCCCGCTTCGATAAAGGCCGCTTCATCATAGGACTCGTCGCCCTTGCGAAAGCCGAACAGATGAACCTTGTCGTAGCGCTTGATGCATTCACCGGCCGGATTGAAGACCAGGCTGCTATTGCGCATCTTGTCGGCAACCGTTGCGGTCAACGGGATGGAACCGGCAAAAATCCAGACGCCATGTTTTTGCGCGGTCGTCGCCAGCCATTCCTGGACCGGTCCGCTGCCAAAATCCTCGCGCGCCCGCACGCGGTCGGCATCGGCTGCGCCGATGATCGGAAAATACTCGGGCAGTGCAACCAGTTGGGCGCCCTGCGCCACCGCTGCCTCGATCAGCCGGCCGGCCGTGACCAGATTTTCCGCAACGCGCGGCCCGGAAACCATCTGGATCGCCGCCATCCGGCAATTCTGCTTGTTCATTGCTTGACCCCCTCCGCTGCTTCGGGTGCCGGCTGCTGCACCTCCGCGCCGACCCTTTCGACCCTGGGATCGTCCCAGCCACCGGTCACATGATAGCTGTAGCTGAACAGGCGGCCGATCGGATTCTGCAGGATGGCACCGGCAACCAGTGCTGCCGCACCAAGCACCGGGTTGACCAGGGCCGCTGCGCCGGCAGCCGCGACGCCGCCGACGAAGGGCTGCACCATCACCTGCAAATCCTGAGTTTCATTCTTCAAATCCGCCTCGCCGCGAATCTCGATCAGCGCCGCCGGGCTGTCGATTCGCAGCGGCTCAACGGTTCGCATCACGCCCGAGGTGACGACCATCTTGCCGGCAATCCGGTCGAAAGCCAGTCCGTCGCTGAAAATATCGCGGAAATCGAGCGTCAGGCGACGCGGCAGCGATTGCAGGGAAATCAACCCGATCAACCTGCCAACCCCCGGCTCCAGCTTGTTGAACTGGCCGTTTTGGGCATTCACTGCCATCTTTCCGTTCAGTGACGGATGGTCAATGATGGTAAGCCCCCCGTCCCAGCGCAGATCGCCGGTCAGCGTTGCCGTCCCGCGCCGGACTGCATCGACATAACCCAGGCGCGTCAGCAGCTTGCCAACGTCGCTGGCCTTGATCTCGAAATCCAGGCCTGTTTGATTGCGCCCTGCCGTGTTGATCCATACCGCCTTGCCGCTCAGTGAGCCATCTGGATTGCGGATGTCCAGGCTGTCCAGATTCCACGCCCCATTCTCGTTGCGCGCCTTGACCGCCAACTGGCCTAGCTGCTTCTCCCCGACACGAAAGTCGTCCACAGTAATATTCAGGGCCGGCAAGCTGTTGACCAGGACACGGCTGTTCTGTGGAACATCCCTGGCCTGCCTCACAACCAGCCGCTTCAGGCGACCATCCAGCGAGCCGTCACCGGCATTGCGCCAGAACAGGTCACCGGCCGCTTCCTCAGTAGCGATGGTGATTTGCCAGCCATCGTCGCGCGGCCGAACCTCAGTATCCACCTGCGTGAAATCACGACCGAGAAGGCGCAGCTCCGGCGTCTTGATCGATACCAGGCTGACCGGCGGCATGGCACCTCCTTGTCCACCGGCGCCGCTTCCCGCCAATATTTCCCGCCACGCATCGGCGTCGAATTGCGGCAAGGCGATACGCACGGCGACCCCCTTTTCCGGCAGGCGCGTAGCCCCCTCGCCAAGTGCAATCATGGCCCGTTCCATGGTTCCATCGCGCTTGATCATCAAGCCCTGGGCAACGCTGCCCAAGCTCACCCGGATTTGCTGGCGACCACCTTCGGTAGCGGTTCGCTCGACCCTCAACGGCAGTGGCGATGGCGCATCCTTTGCCAGCGGCGCAGGCAGGCGCGAACTGATGCCGACCAGGTTCGATTCAATGACGACATCGGCGTTGCGCTCGTGGATATTGATGTCGGACTTCCATGCCGCGCCGCCCTCCAGGCGGTCACTTACCGGCAAGTTGAATTGCTTGCCCAGTTCAGCCACGTTCGCCGTCCCGCTCGCCGCAACCGCAACCCGGCCATCGCCGCTCCGGATGTTGACCTTGAACGGCCCGCCAAACGCCCGGCCGTTGACATTCGATGCTGAAATACTCGCTTCACTCAGTGTCAGCTTGCCATTGACACTGGATAGCGGCGGCATCCCGTCAAACAGCTGTATCTGGTTATTCTTGAATTGATAGTCGCCGCGCATCCGGGTTTCCAGCGGACGCTGAAGCGGGATATCGAGTGCCAGATCGAGCTGGCCGTTGCCGCTGGCCTTGATGCCCGTCGTGAAATTATCGATCATCGCGCTGACCGGACTCTCCTCGATGAAGCGCAGGAATTCGCCGGTCGGCCCGCCGGCGTCACCCCGCACCAGCAGCATTTCTTCAGCCGCTTCGAAATCGGGGATTTCGACCACGACGTTCGATAGCCTGGCGCCGAGGAGACTCGCCTTGTTCGAAGTGATGCGCATGCCGGCGCCAAAACTCATGTCGGCATCGATCTTTTCGATGACCGGCCACCCGGAAACATAATCGACCTTCGCACCGCTCGCCTTGGCAGTGACCAGAAACTTTCCCTTGCTCGGGTCACGAAACGGAAAATCCGCCAGGTTCCCCTTGAGTACCAGCTTGCCGTCATGGGCGCGCCCGGCAACGATGCCTTCGCGCACCCAGTCACGTGCCGAAGCCCCCACGGCGAGCGGAAGATAGCGCCATACCGCTCTGCCATCGGCGCGCGAGATGGTTGCCGCGAGGTCGATCACGCCCGGTCCTTCACCGGTGTAGCGATAGTTGCCGCTTGCCGCTCCTGCGGCATCTGCCCCTTCGAACTTCAGGCTTTCCAGTTTGACCTCGACCACCTTGCCAGCAACCTTCCAGTTGACCCGGCCACGCAATACATCAAAGGACAGGTCAGGTTCCGGAAAGACTGCCGGCAGCGATATGCCCGATTTGGAAGCATCCAGTGAAAGCGACCCGCCCTTTTCGCTCAAATCAACTGTCCCTGCAAGGCCCGTCGCCCCCGGAAAAGTGTCGCCAGGCAGCAAGCCGAGATCACTGAAACTGCCCCTGAGCGCGTAGTGTTCGAGATTGTCGCCGGTCCCGCCCCAACTGACGCGCAATTCGGAAATCCGCCCCTCCGGCTGATGACGGGCGAGAATGCTGCGGCTTTGCAGATCGAGCGGGATATAGGAGGACAGCCTGCCAAGTGCTGCAAGGTCGAGAAAACTGGCCCGAGCCGAACCGTTGACCCGGCCGTCCGGCCCGTCCTGACGCCAAGCCACCTGAAAATCCGTCGGTGCCACCCGGGCGCCATCGACCGCCAGCAGTTCCACCTTGCGTCCGGATAGCTCCCAGTCGTTCTCCTTGTAGCGCCCTTCAAGGCGCCCGCGCAAACTCTCCAGCGCCAATTCCGGCACGTCGTTCCCGAGGCGGACTTGCAGGTTCTCGAGGGCGACGTCGGTGGTCAGCTTGCCCTGGCCGCCAGCCAGGTCGCCCCACAGGCGGAGCGCCCCGCGCCCCTGCGCAAGAGCGACAGGGTAGTCGACCCAGGAATGCCAGCCAGCGAGATCGGCATAATCGAGCTGGACGAAGATTCGCCCGGCAAGCTTTTCGAGTGCCTCGCCAAGCGCGCCGTCTATTTCGCCGCGAATGTCGATACGGGCCGCCAGTTCGGGCGGCGGTGCCGCCGAGAGCCCGAAGCGATGCTTGCGCCCGGTGTTGTCGAGGCCGAACTGCAGGTCTTCGAGCGCCAGTGGTGGCGCAGCGCGCAGCCGATCTTCCCAAAGGACCGTCGCATTGCGGATCCGGATTTGCTGCTGACCGAGCACCCAGCTGGCGAATGCCGGATCACTGTCACCCTCTGCCTCGATGCCGGCTACCGTGATGCGGCCGTCGGCCTCGCGGCGCACATGCAGGACCGGCCGCTCAAAGGCGAGCACGGCAAGCATCACCTGGCCATGCCACAGGCTGCTCCAGGAAAGCACGGCCTCCACCTGCTCAAGTGAAAATGCCGGGGCGCCCTGGCGATCGGCAATCACGACATTGTCGAGCACCAGATCAGGGTTGAGTCCCTGCCAGCGCGCCGTGATATTACCAATCGCTACCGGTTGCCCGATGGCCTGGCTGACTGCCTGTTCGATCTCCTCGTGATAGACCCCGGTATTGGGCAGTACGAGAAAGCGCAATCCAAGGACAAGCAGGGCGAAAACGAGCCAGGCGACCAGCACGACCCGCCAGGCCACGCCCAGCACCGTGCGCAATCCCGGCGAATAGAGGAGCGGCCACAGCCAGCTCAGGCGTCGATAAACCCCCTGACGCTGCACGCGGCTGGTTTCTGCGTTAGTCACGGCGCTAACAGCTTTGGCAAGACAAGGGATAGATCACTACAATCAACAACCCGCGAGAAAATCGCATTCTATCCTTTCCGGCCGTGTTGCCGACCGAGCACTCATGAACAATCTACCCGACCCGCGCTGGCAGGAAGCCTTACAGCACAGCCGCTACCTGGCCAACCTTCTGGCCGCGCACCCGCCGCTCATCCCGGAACTGGCGGCCGCCTGGACAACGCCGCTGTCGCCCGAGATGCTGAGTTCCGCAATGGCGCCGCTGGCTGCCGATGACGAGGCCCTCAAGTCGCAACTGCGCCGACTGCGCCAGCGGACGATGGCACATATCGCACTGCGCGACCTGTGCGGTCTGGCGCCGCTCGCCGAGGTGGTCGAAAGCATGACGCTGCTTGCTGACTTCACGACCAATTTTGCGCTGGATTACTACCATCGCCAGCTCGCGGCAACCCATGGCGAACCCCTTGACCGGAAAGGCCAGCCGCAGCGCCTGCTGATCATCGGCATGGGCAAGCTGGGCGGGCGCGAACTGAATGTTTCGTCCGACGTCGATTACATTTTCGTCTATCCCGAAGAAGGCGACACGGCGGGGCCGAAGTGCATCGAGAACTACGATTTCTTCACTCGTCTCGGCAAGCGCGTGATCTCCGCCCTCGGCGAACTGACCGCCGACGGTCAGGTCTTCCGCGTCGACATGCGCTTGCGCCCAAACGGCGATTCCGGCCCGCTGGTCTGCTCGCTCGACGCCCTGGAAAACTACTTTATCGCCCAGGGTCGCGAGTGGGAACGCTACGCCTGGATCAAGGGCCGCACCATGAACGACGGCGAGAACCTCCAGCCCGGGTGGGTGACGGCAATGCAAAGAATTGCCCGTCCGTTCGTCTTCCGCAAATACCTGGATTTCGGCGCGATCAACGCCATGCGCGACCTGCATGCGCAGATTCGCCGCGAAGTGGCGCGCAAGGACATGGCCGATCATGTCAAGCTCGGCCCCGGCGGCATCCGCGAAATCGAGTTCATCGCCCAGGTCTTCCAGCTCATTCGTGGCGGGCGCGACACGGCGCTGCAGATTCGTCCGACGCTTTCGGTCCTCGGGTTGCTTGCCGAGCGCCGGCTGATTCCCGCCGAAACGGAAGCGGAGTTGCGCGAAGCCTATGTCTTCCTGCGGCGCCTCGAACACCGCCTGCAGTATATCGAGGACAAGCAGACGCACATGTTGCCCGTCACCCCTGGCGACCAGGCCAGCACCGCCCGCAGCATGGGCTTCGCCGACTGGGCGGCAATGTTTGCAGCGCTCAACGGGCATCGCGAGAAGGTCAGCCGCCATTTCGAGCAGATTTTCTCCGACCCCGAGGCCGGCGAACATCCGCTGACCGGCCTGTGGATGAACCAGCTCGACGCCGACGCGGCCATCGAAGCCTTTGGCGAACTCGGCTTCCGCCAACCCAAGGATGCCATCGCCCGCCTCGTTGAGTTGCGGGGATCGAGCCGCTACCTGCAACTGCCGACCAGCAACCGTTCGCGCCTCGATGCCATCGGCCCCCGCGTGATCGAGGCCGCAGGCGCCACGGCCAATCCGGACACCACGCTGGCACGCTGCCTGAATTTCATCGAAAGCATCAGCCGCCGCGGCGCCTACCTGGCGCTGCTACAGCAGTACCCGATGGCCTTGCGCCGGGTCGCCGACATGGTCGGCGTCTCGTCGTGGGCCTCCGACTACCTCAGCCGTCACCCGCTGCTGCTCGACGAACTGCTCGACCCGCGCCTCTACGACATCGCCACCGACCTGGCCAGTTTCCGCGCCGAACTCCGGCGCAGCCTGGCTGACCATGCCGGCGATACCGAGCGCGAAATGGACATCTTGCGCGAGATGCACCATGCGCAGATCTTTCGCCTGCTGGCGCAGGACATGTCCGGATTGCAGACCATCGAGACGCTCTCCGACAACCTGACCGAACTGGCCGACATCATCGTTCAGGAAACGCTGCCACTGTGCTGGGGAACGATCAGGACGCGTCACTGCGCCGAACCGAAATTCGCGGTCATCGGCTACGGCAAGCTGGGCGGCAAGGAACTCGGGTATGTCTCGGACCTCGACCTGGTTTACCTCTACGATGACCCGGACCCCGATGCCGAAGAAAACTACGCCCGCCTCGGCCAGCGCCTGAATACCTGGCTATCGAGCCAGACCTCTGCCGGCACCTTGTTCGAGACCGACCTGCGCCTGCGCCCCAACGGGGATTCCGGCCTGCTGGCCGTATCGGTCGACTCGTTCCGAGACTACCAGCTCGACAAGGCCTGGGTCTGGGAGCATCAGGCGCTGACCCGCGCCCGTTTCTGCGCTGGCGACCCTGCAGTCGGCGCCCGCTTCGAGGAGATTCGCTGCGAAATCCTCTGTCAGCAGCGCGAACTGGAGAAGCTGAAGGAAGAAGTCATTGCCATGCGCAAGAAGATGTCTGACGCCCACGCCTCGAAAAGCCAGACCATGTTCGACCTGAAGCAGGATTCCGGCGGCATCATCGATGTCGAGTTCATCGTCCAGTACCTGATCCTCGGCCATGCCCACCAGCACCACCGTCTGACCGGCAACCTCGGCAACATCGCGCTGCTCAGGATCGCTGCCGAACTCGGACTGATACCGGCCGCCGAAGCGCAAGCCGCTGGCGACGCTTATCGCGAGTACCGCCGCCTTCAACACGCCCAGCGCCTGAGTGCCGACCCGAAGTGGCATACCGAACGGGAGAGCGTCGAAAAGCACATTGCCGCTGTCGAAACGCTGCGCAAGTCCGTTTTCGGCGCCTAGCCAGGCCAACCGGCAACCCGGGCAACCCGGGCAACGCGGCCGGATCAGGCGTCGAGCGGCGTCAAGCGCACCAGATCCGGATCGTCGCCATGATCGATCAGGATGCGGCGCACGCGATCCTGCCAGAGTTCGCCGAACAAGCGGCGCGCCGCGTTATCTTTCGTGCCGCCCAGAATGGTGTTGAGCAGGCCACCGAGGCGCGGATCGGCGGGAACGAATTCAAGGTGCAATTCGCAGTCGACCGCAACATTCGTGTCACACCGCGTGAAACGCATGCCACTGCTGCCGGCCACGCCGAATTGCAGCAGGTTGCGCCGGCTGTAGCGACCGCCCAGCCCCTTGAAGCCGCCAACTCCAGCGGCGCCTGTGAGCAGCCCGGCGACACTGGCAATGACACCGGCAACGCCAACCTCGATATTCTCGTGCAGTGAAACGATGATGTTTCCGCGCTCGGGGATTTCGTCGCCGTAAAGCGCCCGTAACGCCCGTACCGTCATCAGCCAGGCGCCGGCGACAGTCGGGCAGGAATGGCCGGCCAGTTTGACGGCATCGGCATAGCGATATTCGATTAGCCCACCCTGCGCGGCGCCAAGCAGTTCGGACAGCGGGTCGCGCAGCGTGATTGCGGGAATGCGGGCAAAGAATTCCGGGAAGGCCATTGATCCCTCGGCTCTTCTAAAGGCTGACTTGGTTGCGGCCGGCATCCTTGGCACGATAGAGGGCTTCGTCGGCAACGGCGACGAGTTCGGTCAAGGCCTGGCCCGGTTGCATATGCCCGACCCCGATCGATACCGTGACATGCGGCAGCTTTTCCCGGCTCCGGAAACTCAGGGGCAGAAGTTCAATCGCCCAACGCAGACGTTCGCCGATGGCCAAGGCATCGTCGACGTCGGTGTTCGGCAGGCCGATCACGAACTCCTCGCCGCCATATCGTGCCAACATGTCTTCCGGGCGCACGTTATTGAGCAGCGATTCAGCGACCGCAACCAGCGCCTGATCGCCGCAGACATGCCGCCAGGTGTCGTTCAGCAACTTGAAGTGGTCGATGTCGACCATCAGCACACAAAAGGCTTTGCCCTTCTCGGCGCAACGCGCCATCGCCCGCGGAAAGCTGCTGTCCATCCAGCCGCGGTTATGCAGGCCGGTCAGCGCATCGATGGTCGCCGCGATTTTCAGGACGCGCTGGGTACGCATGTTGCGAATGATCAACTCGTTGCCATAACGCATGCGGGTCGACAGGATGTAGAGGAGGTTGCGCGCGATCGTATGGGAGATATCGACCATCGCCCACAGGACAGTCCGGGGAATCCGCAACACTTCGGAAGCACTGTCTGCAACGACATCTGCCGACACTGTATCGCCGTCGATCACCGACATCTCGCCGGCACATTCACCGACCTCGATGCGGGAAGCCGGTTCGTCGGCTGGATCCATCAGGTGCACGCGCAGGGACCCGGCCAAGAGGAGGTAAATGGTGTCGTTTGGCGCGTTACGCGAAAGCAGCTTCTGACCGGCAACAAGCATTCCGCGTTCGCAGTCAGCCAGCAGGGGCCCAACCTCGTCGATGGCGATGTCGCGAAACAGACGCGACCGGCGAATCACTTCGATCAGTTCGGCATCGGGAATTCCGGAGATTGCCAATGCACGACCCTCGCTCATTTCCACTCCCCGCCAGCCAGGAAGTCCATTGGCCGATTCTAATCGTTTCGTTCGATCAGTTCG
>Ga0116153_10002992_pt1 | contig 12442 bp, 7 predicted proteins | sample AD_UKC028_MetaG_FD_89896 | JGI IMG/M metagenome (GOLD analysis project Ga0116153, IMG submission 89896) | Active sludge microbial communities of municipal wastewater-treating anaerobic digesters from USA - AD_UKC028_MetaG | ecosystem: Engineered > Bioreactor > Anaerobic > Digestate | place: USA... | reverse complement strand
TATGGGATTATTCCTTACAGAAGTGTCACTGGCGAAAAGGAATGGATATAAGTAGAGGCGGAAGGGCTGAAGGCGGAAGGAAGAAGATTAAGAAGGTTAAAAAAGCAAAACGATAAAAATAAAAACATTCACAATGATAAAGACGGCAAAAATATCGACGACAATACTGATTGTTGTGCTTATTATAGTCGTGATCAATATTTTATCCGACAGTTATAATTTCAGGATTGACCTCACGGAGGACAAGGAATACACTCTCAGCAAGGCAACCGGTAATATCCTTAAAGAACTGGAGAAACCTGTCACAATAACAGCTTATTTTTCAGAGGATCTCCCGCCGAATATCGGGAACATATCAGGCAATCTCAGGGATATGCTGATTGAGTACAACAACAGGTCCGATGGAATGGTTGTGTACAAGTTTGTAAATCCCAATGAAAATGAGGAAAGTGAGAAGGAAGCTGTAAGTGCAGGTATTCAGCCACTTATGATTAATGTTCGTGAGAAGGATCAGATAAAACAACAGAAAGCCTACCTAGGGGCTGTTGTGTCAATGGGTGAAGAAAAGGAAATAATTCCTTTCCTTCAGCCGGGAACTGCAATGGAATATGCGTTATCGACAGCAATAAAAAAGCTCTCCGTGACAAATAAGCCGGCAGTAGCCTTTATACAGGGGCATGGCGAGCCTGCTCTGAATGAAATACAGCAGGTTTACAGCGAGCTGAGCATCCTATATGACGTTCAGGCTCTGACACTTACCGACACTACAGTTATACCTGATAATATCAAAACCCTTGCTCTTTTGAGACCCCAGGATTCTATTCCCGAAAGTCAGCTGGCAAAATTTGATGCTTTCCTTGCCAGGGGCGGCAATCTTCTCCTTGCATTGAACAGGGTTGAAGGTAATTTCCAGAATGCCACGGGAATGGCAAAATATAATGGTCTTGAAAACTGGCTTCTCAGAAAGGGTATTACAATTTCAGACAACTTTATAATTGATGCAAACTGCGGTGCAGTAACCTTACAGCAGCAACAGGGCAACTTCACAATGCAATCGCAGGTCAGCTTTCCTTATCTTCCTGTTATAAGCAAGTTCTCGGAAAATCCTGTCACAAAGGGGCTTGAATCGGTTACAATGCAGTTTGCCAGCCCCATCACATATTCAGGAGACACAACAATTAAATTCACTCCAATTGCTTTCAGCTCCGACAAATCAGGGAGCCTGAAGACACCTCTTTATTTCGACATCCAGAAACAATGGCAGCTCTCTGACTTCCCCATGTCAAACCTCGTTGTAGGCGCTGTTCTTGAAGGCAGGATCAGCGGAAATGCATCATCAAGGATTGTCATTTTCTCCGACGGGGATTTTGCCGTTGGAGGAAATCAGAGGGGCATGCAGCTCCCCCCCGACAATGTGAACCTGATGGTCAATTCAATCGACTGGCTGTCCGATGCCACAGGTCTTATAGAACTCCGGACAAAAGGAGTTACATCAAGGCCGATTAAAGAAATGGAAGACTCAACAAAAACATTTGTCAAGTGGCTAAATTTCCTGCTGCCCATAATACTTATAGTCTTATACGGACTCTTCCGGATACAGATGAATCATTCAAAACGCGTCAAAAGAATGGAGGTGAGCTATGAGTAACAGATTTGACAATAAGCGCTTACTTTATATACTTGGAGGATTGATAGTTATACTTGCATTTACTGTATTGATAAAACTTCCTGATGAGAGCTCGACACTGAAGGAAAAGATAGTTGATTTTGACAGCACCGAAGTTTCCCGTATAATGCTAAGCCCACGCAGCACTTATGGCAGGCCTTTTGAATTCATAAGAAAAGAAGGGACATGGATTGTCAGGCAGGATGAAATTGAATCTGCTGCGAAAAAACTTGAAACTGACAATATTATTCTGGAGTTGCTCTCTGTAAAACCACAGAACCTGGTTTCAAAAAGCAAAGCTAAATGGGCTGAATATGAGGTTTCTGACAGTACAGGCACAAGATTAAGGTTCATGAACAAAAAAGGCAAGGTTCTGTCAGACCTTGTTGTTGGAAAATTTACCTATAAACAGTCAGGAAACCAGATGAACATGTACGGCAGGGGTAACATCCGGGGAACATCATACATTAGGGTAACAGGTGAAGATGAAGTATACGGGGTTGAAGGTTTCCTGGCACTGTCATTCAACAGAGCTTTCAACGACTGGCGCGACAATACCTTTCTTTCAATCAGTACAGGTGATATCTCAAGCATTAAATTCGATTACCCGGCTGACAGCAGCTTTATGCTCAGCAATAAGGATGGAAAATGGTTTACTGATCTTATTCCTGCTGATTCTGCAGGTGTTGCAGACTATCTTTCAACACTCGGAAACTTAAGCGGACAGGAATTCAACGACAGCTTTAAACCTGTCTCCAACCCTGACTATCAAATACTTATTGAGGGCAACAACATGCTTAACATTTCAATAAAATGCTACAGGCAGCCTGATGGCAGTCTTGTCCTGAACAGCAGTCTTAATCCTGATACTTATTTCAACAGCAGCCCGGAAGGAATTTTTGGAAAAATATTCATACCGCGGAAAAAGTTCATTTAAACTTATCTGCTGAAGTATTCTGATAATACATTTAAAAGGCCGGCACCCATTTTTTTCCATTCCATTGCAGAAGGGATCATACCCTGCCCCTTCAGCCAGTTGGCATTCAATTCATAGGTAAAGGCCTCTATACCATAGCGAAGCAAAATACCATTCTCAATTGTGGATACAGAAGTCTGATTTGCATCTCTCCACTGGTATCTGAAATCCTCGGAAAACAATCCCTTTTCCCGCATAAGTTTTTCAAGCTGCTGCATATCGTTCCTGAATTTCACATCACCTTTATCCCTCACTGCCAGATGAATATCACCTTTGTCATCATTATGAAGATCAATCACAAGAGAAGGCTTATGCCCGCTGGCAATCAGATCTTTCAGCAGACTGTCGAGCACATAATTTTCAGGACAAAGCACAGGATCAAAATCTTTATCCCATCCCCTGTTGAGGTCCATTCCCGAAGGTGTGAACCTGGTCATTCCCCTTGCAACCCCGTCCTTCCCGGCCATGGGTATCAGGTAAAAACACAGATCTTTCAGCCTGTTATCCGCCCTGGCTTTTATCAGCTCATTTATAAAGCCTTCCATAACCCAGTTCCCTCCGGGTTCCCAGGGATGGGCCCTTGCCCGTATTACAACAGTGAATTTTACATTCCTATCTCCTGAACGAATGAATTCTATTTTCCTGCCTTCCGTGGTTTTTCCTGCTGTAATGATCTCAAACCCTTTCCTGCCCTGAATTGCTGCAAGCATTGAGTTCAGGTTTTTAAGTGAATATACCGGCAACCTTGTGAGGTAAACCTCTGCTCCCTTCATTGTGAAATCGAGGTAAAGCTCCTTTCCCCGGAGAGTCCTTGTGGTTAATGGAATCCATTCACAGTAGTCATAAGAAAGATAGCAGGGTATTCCTTTAGGATAATTCCACCAGTCAGATGCCGGCTTACCATTATATATGTCAGGCAGCATTTTTTCAATAGTGAGCCTGATGCGTGTGCCAGGTTCTGCAATTATCCTAAAATTCCAGTGATCTGTCTGCCTGTTAAGGGTAGTGCTTTGATAATCAGGCAGAAGTGAAATTCTGAGCAAGGTGTCATTTCTGATTTCCCAAAGCAAGGGAGAACCATTCTCATAGTAATAATCAATGAATTTTATCTTTAATTTATCGATTTCTTTTCCGGAAATATTGTTATACAGCAGAATGAACAGAAGAAAAATCAGTATTGCTGTTTTTCTTACGGGAAATTTCATGGCTATTTTATAAGTTCCTTTATATCTGCTTTATCTCCATTCACTGTGTAAATGATTTTCAGGTTGTCGCCTGCACCTGATTTACTGTACAAAGTTCTTATGATTTCCATATCATCCTTTATACCTTCTGAATTATCCGCTTTACCCATCGAGCTGACAGGATTGACTATAGTCAGTTTTCGCGGTGCAAGTTTTCCTGCCAGGTCAGGAAGGTCATAAACGGCAAGAGCTGCAGGCACAGCTGATGAAATAAAGGAAGCTTTATAAAAACGGTTTGCAACCAGGCTTTTATATGAGGCCAGAGGTTCAATCAGGATCAGCCTGCTGATGGAACTGCTGAATGAGGCAGAGTGCAACATTACAGGTGCCATCTCCATCCTGGCTATTCCCCATATTTCCGAAACATTTTTATCTGTTTTCAGAATATTGACCAGTCTGATAACATCTGCAGCCCTTATCCCCAGAATGCTTCTCCCGATAACTATTGAACAATACCACAGGTTATGAGATTCACCATCAATATATGCATCTCCCTTAAACTGGCCATTGCCTGTTTCACCAATTCCTATCAGATCCGGAGCCAGTACAGTAAAGCCCTGCAAGGCAAGCATTTCCAATTCACCACCTTCTTTTGCCTCAGCTGCCTTGCCGGCAGGGTGAAGATAAATCATGGCCTTCCCGTTCGGCTTTGAAGGAACAAAAAGAAGATAGGGTATAACATAATCGCCTTCACCCTTTATGAAATATTTTTCCAGAGAGTATCCTGTTTTTCTTGTCCGGCCGGAGAATACCGGATATACATTATCAGCCGGTTCAATATAGCCGGAAAGCCTTTTTGCTTCTCCGGTCAGAATTCCCTGATTTGAATCATTCCTGTCTGAGAATGATTTTCCTTTGAGAATATTCGCTTCAAAATCTTTCTTATTCAGGCTGAAAACTGTCTCACCCTTCAGTGAAACCGAGACCTGACCGGCTTCTGTAACCATCATCTCCTCTTTTGACAGTAATTCCACCTTTCTGTCAGCAGGGTCTCCCGGATTATTAAGATGTTTCTGGAAGAAGGCATACATTGCTTCCCGGTTCCTTTTTGTTGTTGCATGTGAAGTATCATCTTCAGCCCTCCCGAAATTATCAGCCTTTCCATAGGCCAGGTAAGCACGCGAAACCTCAGCCTCCGCTTCCCTGGCACCCTGGATATTGAATATATCACGGGTTGTAGTGATCATAAGTGTTGGCTTAGGTGCCCTGACAGTAAGCAGATCCGGCAGATCAAGACCTTTTGAAATAAATTGCGGGAAGTTCTGCTCAGCATCCTGGTTTCCCATTGTCTGCAGAAGTCTTTCAAATGTAGTGATATAGCATTCCGGGGCACAGGCATAGATCCTGTCATCGAAGGCCGCGATATAAGACGACTGTGTTCCTCCTCCCGAGCGGCCGGTAATACCAATTCTTGCCGGATCTACCTCCCTGCGTGTGAGAAGGTAGTCAACTGCTCTTATACCATCCCAGATCATATACCTTGCCTGTGAGCTGCCGGCTATGAATGCCTGGTTACCAGGGTAGGAATGTTCCTTTGTGGGACCACCTGCAGAAGATTTTCCGGTTTGCGGATCATAATACTCAAGCCTTTCTCCCTGACCAACGGGATCGAAGGCAAAAACAATGAAACCCTTCAGAACAAGGTTTATTATAACATACTGATATACAGAACTTCTATAACCCTCTTCAGAATGACCGCTGCAATAAATAACAGCCGGTGCCTTGGTCTTTTTCGGAAGATTCTTTGGTATATACAGAGAGGAAGTAACATAGAAACCGGGCTGGGATTCAAAGATTATGTGTTCAACACGGTACTGTTCCTTTACAATTGTCTTTGTGATCCGGGCATTCAAAGGAGTCTTTTCAGGGAAAGGTCCTGTTATATCGAATAATGTTTTCCGGATATAGTCCTGCCTTGCTATCCATTGCTCAGCAGTGCTTATACTTTTTACTTCTTCCTTTCTCTTTTCAAGAATACTTACAGCCTGATCAGCAAGATGATGATAAAGAGAATTGGGAGCATCGCTGTATTGCATCCAGGTATTCCTGATGACATCAGACTCATCCTGCGAGAATGAATCAGTAAATGAAAATACAGGAAGCAGAATAAAAAGTATTGTTAATTTATTAACAGTGGGTTTCATAAGTATGTTTTTATTTCTTTTTCTCTTTTCCCCTGAAAATCTTTTCATATAGTATTGCGGAATCAGGATGTCCTGCAAAAATATCCGTTCCTGGTTTATTGACAAGGCCTGTATACTGGTAGATAAAGATCTTGTCGACATAGGGAGAAACGGCTTCAAGCTGGGCAACAACCCTTTCCCATGGAGCAGGGAGCAAGGCACTCTTATATGTCTCACCCTCAAAGCGGAAGAACTCAACATCGGCCCATAGCCTGGCCCTTCCGGCCTTTTCATGGGCTCTGAAAAGATTCCTGAAGAAACCGGCACTTTCCTCAACTTTTGTTTTATTCACGCCAATCTCATCCTGGTATGCTATGAAGCTGACATCAAGCTTTTCAAGCTGTTTAACAAACTCATCATCTGCCTTTACAAGACGGGTTCCATAGGGAGCTATGAGTGTTTTTGCAGCAGGCGTAAGCCGGCGTGCCTCCATGGAGCATGAATTTACATAGGAAATAAAGAAGTCACGGTAGTGGCCGTCCACTGCCGTTTCATTTGGAAAATACCATCCGTAAAAACTTGAATGATGCGAATATTTTTCTGCCACTTCATTCATGGCTCTTACCCTGAGGGAATGCACCTCCTTGTCTTTCATCATGATATCAACATTTGTCCATTCTCCAAAGAAGTCATTGCTTATGAAGAAGTTAACGCCATATTTGTCAGCTGCAGACAATACAGTTTCCAGGGGATCTTCACAGGCAAGCTGATGTTTTGGAAGCAATGCGGAAGGATAAAATGTCTTTCCGTATACTGCAACATCAAGCAGTACAAGATATTTGATGCCGGCTTCAGATATTTCCTTTACTTTCCTTTCCCACTGATCACATGTGAAATTGCGAAGTGTCGAATCCCAGTACTTGCCCTCTACAATGCTGTGATGCTGAAATTCAAACCAGCTGCCTTCAACAGGTTTGATGTTTTTATTACCATATAATTCATTCATGAAATTATTAGGTAGTAATGAGCCTGCATAACTCAGGCCCAGAAGGTTAATAAATGATCGTCTGTGCATGGTATTGTTATTTATCGGTAACTAAAGATAAATAAAAATTTTTATGCTCAGACCTGAAGAAAATGCAAAGGTAAATTTGATATATTTACGTCAACTGATCTAACTGACATGAAACAATACACTATTGCACAGATAATCATAATCTTACTTGCATCCTGTGCATGCACCAATCCATCTTCAAATGACAAAATGCTCAGGAAAGAATATGTTCTCAAACTTGACACAGGAGCTGATAATCCGAGAAACAGCGAGGGAGATTTCATTACGCTGAAAAATGGCAGAATTTTATTCATATACAGCCATTATACAGGAAATTCCGCTGACGATCATGCACATGCATTCCTTGCTGGAAGATACTCAGATGACAACGGCAAAACATGGACGCTTGAAGACACAAGAATTATTGAACAGGAAGGGATAATGAACGTAATGTCAGTTTCCCTGCTCCGTCTGCAAAACGGGGATATCGGATTTTTTTACCTCAGGAAAAATTCTGACAGCGACTGTATTCCCATGCTGAGGATTTCTTCTGACGAGGCTGTTACCTGGAATGATCCTATACGCTGTATCAATAAAGACGGATATTTCGTTCTTAACAACAGCAGGGTAATCCAGCTGAAGGGCGGCAGGCTTCTCTTTTCTGTGGCTCTTCACAAAAGTCCCGGCGATACTGTATTTGCTTCAATTGGAAGGATCTGGAGCTACTATTCTGATGATAACGGCAGAACATGGGAAGAGAGCATGGAGGTGCCAAATCCTGATTCAACAGTACTTCAGGAACCAGGCCTTATTGAATTGAAAAATGGTGATATAATGATGTATATGAGGACAATGTCCGGAGTACAGTTCATTTCATACTCAAAAGACCAGGGACAAACATGGAGCCGTGCAGAAAAAAGCAATATTGTCTCGCCCTGCTCTCCTGCCTCAATAACAAGGATCCCCGATACAGGCAAACTTCTTCTTGTATGGAATGAAAACGGAACTGACCAGAAACGCACACCACTTAATATTGCAATATCGGAGGATGAAGGCAGAACATGGATAAATAAAAAGATAATTGAGGACAATCCCGGAGGTTCATTCTGCTATCCTGCCTTACACTATCTTAAAAAAGAAATACTTATAACATATTTCGACTGGTCGACCCGAGGCTCATCAATAATAAGAATCAGCAACAGCGATCTTTATAATTGATCTAAATTAAAACCGCACAGGCTCTTTTACAACCGAATTATTTAAATTTACCCGTAACATTCATTAATTGACCTGAACAGGTAATAACAAACAAAAACAACTGTATATAAAACATGAAAACTATTCTGAAAAATTCGCTGGCCATTTTAATATTGTCAGTCATGACAATTACAGGGGCCAAATCGCAAAATCTGGAAGGATACAAATACACAGGTTCCTTTCAGCCTGAAAAAAATCTGGTAACCAACCAGTTCCAGTTTAATGGTTATACAAATCACTGGCACAACATCTTCAATGAAGAAGTACGCTATGGCAACCTCTTCAAAATGACCAATCCAAGAATTGATTATACAATTGCCCAGAGCAAGATTGACATGGCTACCGAGTTTGGTATACCCGGACTGGCCATGCAGGAGGGTTTCATGTATTTTCTTCTCAGGGACCAGTACACTCAGCTTGAACTGCCTTCAATGCAGAAAATAAACGAAGCTGCTGCAAACAGTAACATTCTTGTAACTGCTGATCCTTCATCAGAAGCAGGAAAAGCGCTCCTCGCCAAACTGCCTTCAGACTATATCTGGAAAGACAAGCTGAAGAGCTATCAGTTTGGTGCCAGGGACTATACTGAGGTTGATGTTTTTGTTCTCGAAAACAACAACAGGAAAATCTTTGTAGTAGCATCAGCCGACAAGGCAATGAGGGACAAAACACTGGCTCTGATTGAAAGCACAAAAACCGTTCTTTCAAAGTTCGATATTCACAAGGGCTGGTTTGGAGCCGAAACGCTGCTTAAGAGCGTCACCTGCACACCGGGACATCCTCTTGAAGTTATCGGAAAAGGAATGAATGAAGGTAACAGCTGGTTCACATTTGACGGTTACATGGATTTCCTTACACAGAAGGAAATGGCTGAATGGCTTTCGAAAGTAAATAATCCTGTTGTTGCCGACTTTGGATTCGGCCAAATACACGGTCTAGATAATTATGATGGCCTTCAGGTTCAAAGCATGTTTACAAACGACGCATGGATAAATTACGCTCATGAAAAAGGGGGCTATGTTTTCAGGCAGGTATGGGATCCTTCAGGCGAACTTGACAAATATACCTTTGACGGTTATTTTGCCACCGCAGGACAGAAGGACCAAATTGACAATGAGAATGTTCCATTTGTACTGACAACAGGTAGCATCTATGGAGGAACAGAAAAATCAATGGTCCTTTTTATCCCTAAAGGAAACCAGATAACAAAAAAATCTCTTTGGGAAGCAATAATGGACAGACGTGAGGTAGCCGTTTTTGAAGGCGGTATGATGATGGGACCTGCACAGTACAGGAATGCCCTGCAGCTAATGCTTATTGACAGGGTATGGCTTGAGGAATACTTCGGCGACAGGATTAACCTTGAAGCTACAACAAAAGACTATAAACTCATTCTGAATGTAACAAACACTTATTCTAAAGCTGTTAACGGCACCCTTAACATAGTACTGCCTCAGGAACTGAAAATGGAAGGAAATACAAGTGTACAACTTACACTTCCTGCAAACAGCCAGAAAACTCTTGAGTTCAACCTCAATCCACAGGCTTCAGCAATGAGAAAAACAAATCCTGTTGTCCTGAACTTCAAATGGGGAGAGCAAAAGAAAAGCACAATGACAATTCTTGATCTTCCAAGGGCCATTTCTGCGCAACAGCTTCTCTACGGACATGCTCCGAAAGTAACATATCCTGTTGCCATTCACAACTTTACAGACAAGGCTTCTTTCCCTGTAAAAGTAGAAGTAAGTGAAAAGAGCAATCCGAAGAAAGTCGTTTACACAACATCTAAAACATGCTCGGCTCCGAAAGCTGCATTTGCAAACATTTCATTCGACCTTGAAGTACCTGCAGGAAACTATAACGTGAAAGTAAATGCATTGGGCGTTGAGAACATAAGCCAGCTTGGTGTCGGACAGGCAGCAGGCAAACCTTTACTCTATGAACTTGACCTTAACAGCGACGGAGTTAATGAATACAGAATGGAGAATGACAGTGTCCAGATCACACTCCTCAGAACCGGAGCAAGGGTAATTGAATATATTGTAAAATCGAAAAATGATAACGTCCTCTTCAAACTATGGCCTGAGAAAGCTTCTGACGACAAACGCACATACAGGAAAAGAGGTTATTATCCTTATGGTGGTTTTGAGGATTTCCTTGGACAGGGAAGCATGGAAACCCATACTGTATATGACGCAGAAATACTTCAGAAAGAAGGTGATTTTGTGAGAGTTAAGATGTCTGCTGACTATTATGGCAATAAGCTTGAAAAGATCTTCACACTTTATGGCAATTCACCTCTGCTTGAAGTGCAGTTTGCCCTGAGTTTCAAAAATCCCGAGGCAAATGTTCTTGGTCCGCAGCCTATCCTTGAACTGGGAGCAAAACACTGGACAGAAGATGTATTCACAATTCCCGAGAAAGACGGAATTCATGAATACAGGATGAAGCCTGAAGACTATTTCGGAAGAGCTTTCTTCATGAAAGAAGGATGGAATGCAGGTTATGATGAAAAGGAAAACATCACATTTGTGGGAGCTTTCCCTGTTACAGAGCCGCTATTCCTTCACATGTGGATGAATCACCCGAAAAACGGCGAAGCACATTTCTATTATGTTGAATTCCAGCCATGGACACCTATCTATCAGAAGACAACTATGTATTTCACATATTATCTCTGGGGAACAGGCGGAAAATGGCAGAATGGAGTTCAGGAACTGCGCAACAGGAACCTGATATCAGAACAATAGAAGGCAAAAGGTAAAAGGCAAAAGGAAGAAGGGCCTCGTGCCATAAGTCGTCAAAAATAAAATTTAAAAATATGAACATGAAAAAGATTATAAATAGCAATCTGAAGATTCTGGCTGTTGTGCTTGTGTCGCTGACTCTGTGTATTAACGGACAGGCGCAGAAAGCAAAGGAAAGTGGCCAGCTTAATATAAGGTCAATTGAGCTGAACTATCCTATACCGGCTATACCATTTTATCATTTCAGGGCAGAAATTGAATTGCCTCAGGAATCAATTATTGAGGTGGAAGCCTCAGTTGACGGCAAGGTATTGCGTGCAACAGACCTCAGGAGGGACTCTGATCATGAAAATATGAGCAGACCTCCGATCTCAGAAAGACCACCATCAGGTTACAGCCTGTCACAGGATGGCACGCTGTACAAGAACTTTAATGTCACCGGCTGGGTAAGATGGGAACCGGGAAAAGACTATACTATAAAACTTTCCGTGAGACTCAAGAAAAGCGTTAAAGCCTCCCCTAACGACACCTGGATAAGTGCAACCAAAACAGTGAAAGCACCACAGGGTGCCGCTACATTCAGCAAAGACTGGAAAAGCTATAAGTCGATCATTCTCAGTGAAACAGCCGGCATAAACAGAAGCAAGGAACCTGTTGAAGTTCTTCTGGCTTTCTATCCCGATGAAGCTCAGCAGCTTGCAAGAGATATCCGTGTTGTTGCTGTTGATCCGAAAACACATGAGCTTACAGAGGTACCCTCACAGGTCTATGACCAGATGGAATACCTTAAGGAAGATGATCTGGGTATTGGAAAAGATGGAAAACCGGAACGCGAAGTGCCGCTGTGGCTGCCGACAGTTACAACAAGGGTTGCATTTCTGGCTGATGTTCCTGCAAGAACAAGTAAAGTATTTCTTGTATTCTACAATAATCCTGATGCTATGGTCAAGGTATATTCAACTGACCTTCGTGTTCAGGGTGCAGCTCCCGGACTTCAGATAGACAACAGTGCAATGTCGGTTATACTTCACCCAAATTCAGGTCACCTCGACCAGGTAACCCTGAAGAGCAAACCGGAAGCCCCTCTTTACCACAGACTTGAAACAAATGGTGCTATGCACTGGAATCCTGACATATACGTTCCACCAAGACCATGGACACATACAGCAGACTGGAAACCTCCCAGAAATGTTAGCAGCGTTGCAGGTTCAGTAATTGCCCGTAGCGATGTCTGGGACGATATGAGGGAAGTTCCTGAGGTTGATGCTGCCGTGCGCTATGAATTCTATCCCGGGATGCCTTATTTTGTAAGTACTACAACAATGAGGATCAAGGAAACAGTTCAGGCCCTGGCTCTCAGAAATTCAGAAATGGT
>Ga0116153_10002980_pt1 | contig 12486 bp, 10 predicted proteins | sample AD_UKC028_MetaG_FD_89896 | JGI IMG/M metagenome (GOLD analysis project Ga0116153, IMG submission 89896) | Active sludge microbial communities of municipal wastewater-treating anaerobic digesters from USA - AD_UKC028_MetaG | ecosystem: Engineered > Bioreactor > Anaerobic > Digestate | place: USA... | reverse complement strand
TCGGTCGTGATGCGAACGTCGCCGGGTAATAATCGGAGATTATAGGTGTTCCGGAACCGTTCGGATAAATTAAAGATCAACGAGTCCACCAGAAGCGTTTTTGATCCGTACAGTGCACTCAAAACATCCTGATCGGGAAGCATCAGGACATTTTTGTGTCGCCGAATGTATTGGAGCACTTCTTCTTGTTTTGTTTCTGCTCTTAGGAGCGGAAGGTTCATCAACAGCACTCCCGAGTTGATGTATGGGGTGGCTTTTTCCATATTCAATCGTAGTTCGTTGAATTTCTGCATGCCCCGGAATAGAACATGCGAACAAGCGGCGAAATAATGGTTATCCATGGGCATCGCATACAAATCTTTCAAAGAACGGAGCACCACCAAGTCCGGATCCAAATAAAGAACGCGGTCTAGATGAGCAGGGAGATATCGACTGGCAAACAACCGGAAATACATTTCGGTGGGATAGCGACGGGAAGTGGGCGCTTTCGCCAAAGCGGAATCATCGATGGCAATCGGGAAAAACGCCAACCGATCGCTGTGAATCGCGGTGGCAACGGCGTTAAAATCGCTGGTTTTCAGCGATTTGTGCAATACGTAGACATCCAATCGAACCTCCGGATCGGATAACAGGACACTGTTGAGCATCACCGCCAACGGACGCAGGTAATCGGCGTTGAGGGTTACCAACAAATTCATCTTCCATTCGTTCATGGAAAAGCCTTCTTTCGGAAAAAAGACCGGAGGATTAGCTCCGGTCATCGTTCGGGAATTTTTAGGAAATCGCGGAACCGGAGGTTTGTTCCCGACGTAAGCGGGTTTCTTCGGTGATTTTTTCGTAATAGATTTCGTCGATGATGAACTTTTTGTTCAGTAGCAGCATCGATGCGCCGATCAGCAACGCCGGCAACACCGTAATCGCCAGGCGCAGAGTCAACCGCATCGGGACATCAACGTTATCGTTGTTCTTGAATACCGCATCGGCCGCTTTGTCGATCGTCATGCCCGTCACCAAACCGTCGGTGATATTGTCCGCAGGATCCGAATTGATGACGAAAACCGCATTGGCGGGATCCTGAAGCGCAGCGTAAATCACCGCTTTTTCGCTTTCTTTCAGATCCGCTTGATCCAAAACGATTTGTCCCGCCATCACATTGGCATAATACTCCTGCTTTTGGTCGAGGCTCATTTCATTAAAGATGCTGAGTTGGTTTTCCAATTCGCTGATGTTTTGGCTCATTCCATATATTCCGGACAGGACGAGAACCAAGATGACGACCAGACCTTGAATGGCACTGGAAAGTTTGGCAACGAAGGGGCGAAGCGAGAAGACGATGGCTTCATTGCGATCCCCGGTCTTGTATTCGTTATATTCGATGGTGTTGGTCATGTTCACAATGATGACCATATAGAAAATGGCTTGCCCGCCGAAAACGAAAAGTCCGAAGACGCAGGCGGTGACGATGTTGACCGGCAAAAAGCCGCCCCATCCCAAAGCGAGAAGCATCGTATATCCGAAGGCCAAGGAAATAAAACTGAACCGCATCAGTTGTTTCCGGGTGAATTTCTTGGCCAAAGCGGCGTACAGACTTTGAACCACGATATTGGAAACCGCAAAACTGACGATGAAAATCATGGTCAGTGTCCCATTGTATCCGATTTCCAAATAGAACCAGTTATAACCGAGAGCGGTCAATAAAGCGGATCCGACGCTATAAAGCATCAAGGCCAGCGACGCCCACAGGAGTTGGTCATTGTGGGCAATGACGGAAAACATTTTTCTCAGGGTGACTTTTTCCGCCTTTTCATCATACTCCTCGACGGGTTCTTTGACTCCGAACACGGTCAGGAAAGTGCAGGCGAGAAAAATGGCCACGAAGGTGATGGAGATGAGACTATAGCCTTTGACCATGTTGCCAACGGTCGTCAGACTGATGATGGCGTTGCCGGCGAAAGCGCCGATGCCGGCGAAGACGACCACCATCGTGGTAATCACGTCCCGATCCTTTTTGTTTTTGGACAAAGCCGGGATCAATGACCAATAGGGGATATCATTGAGCGTGAATGCCGCTTCCCAGAACAAATAAATGATAAAGAAGAAAATGACATAGCCCCAGCCTCCGAGCCATTGGGCGGGAGACCGGAAGTTGAACATGATGACGATGACGATTCCGGACAAAAGCGCCCCAATGAGAATCCAGGGACGGAATTTTCCCCAGCGACTGTGGGTGTTTTCGACGATCGAACCCATGAATGGATCGTTGACGGCATCCCAGATCCGCCCGACCACCAGCAAAACCCCGATGACCGAGAATTGGGCGGCGGTGAGGCCAAGACCGGAATACTGGATATAGGTGATAAAGAACGTCGCGATGAGTTGATAAATCATGTCGCGGCCGATTCCGCCGACGCTATAAGCCCATTTATTGCGCCGGAGTAAACGTTTTTCTTGCGTCAATACATCTTTTTCCATGACAATCTCCTCTGTAGAATGAATAATGGAGCCGATGTTCCATCGGCGAAATTCCTGAAAATGATGGATAAGTCAAGTCATTATAGCAAAACCCAACCAAAAAAGAAAGCCAAGAATCGGCAATTTCCGGGTTTTCCCCAAAAAAGATTTCTTCAAGAACGATGCCGACCGGCCCATGAACGAAATCGGTCATTAACCTCACCAGAAAGTTCAATGAACGGAAATCGATCCGTTCGAAGCGCCTTTCTCCGATATCGTTTGAGATATGTACAAATCGTCAAAATCCATAAGAGGCAGAATGCTTCGCATATCATTATTTCTTTTTCGACAACGACTGAGGTCAGCACACGGCTGGTAAAAAGATGAATAAGGTGGTATAATTGAACTATAAAAATTGATCCAGGAGGTTCTATCCATGAAAGAATTACTGCAGAAACTCAACCGTCAAGTCGCCAATTTCGGTGTCTTGTACATCAAACTTCACAACTATCACTGGTTGGTCAAGGGCATGTCGTTTTTTCAATTGCATCAATTGTATGAAAAACTCTACGACGAGGCAACGGAAAATATGGATGCCATCGCCGAGCGGATTTTAATGCTGGAGGGAAAACCATTTGCTTCCCTGAAAGAATTCCTGGTCAATGCTTCGATTCAAGAAGCCGTCGGCAACGAAACGGTCATGGAAATGATCAACCAAGTCATTTACGATTTTATCACCATCGACGCGGAATTTTCCGAAATCGTCAAAGTCTCTCAAGATGTCGGCGATGAAGTGACGGTCGATCTGCTGTTGGGGATTCAAGGCGCCATTCAAAAACATCTTTGGATGCTCAAATCCCTCGAAAAATAAGTCCCTTTTTATCGGAAAACATCGGCATGAAGCCGGTGTTTTTTCATTTGAGGCGCTTTTTTACATACCGGGAAGTCATCACTCGCAACAATCCGGGATAGTTGAGACCGAAGGCTAAAACGTCACCCGGTTTGCCGGTGCGGTTTCCCAAGTCGACGATCAGATGATCGCTGCTGGCACCCACGATCCGGACGCCCGCATCGAGCGGGATCAAGTCGCCGGGTTCCACGTCCTGACGACCGATGGCGAGGATGGCTCGGTTCATCATTCCCCGATCTTCGATGTCCGGTTTGGCTCCGAAAGAATTCATGCCGATGTTGCCGATCGGATAGCTCGGCTTGACCTTTACCTCGATGATTTCCGCCTTCAAGATGAAAGCGTCCGGATTCATCCCCGGAAGCAAATGTCCAAAAGCGGTTTCGCGTCCCAAAAAGAAGGCTTCCCCGATCCGCAGGCTGTTGACTTCCTTGGGCAGACGTCCTGTTCTAAACAAGTGAACGGAAGAGGAATTTCCTCCCGATATTAAGGGGATGCGGAGGGAAAAACGGGATTCGATCTGTTGCTTGATGAAGATCAGACGACCCAGATTTTCCTCATCCGGAACGATCCCGCCGTAACAGGTGAGGTTTGTCCCGATGCCGGCCAAACATAGATGCGGAGAATCCAAGACCGTTTGAACCAAGGGACCCGGATCTTCACGGAAAAAAAGCCCTTCTCGCAGGTCCCCGACGTCGAACATCAGGATCACCCCGTGGGTTTTTCCCAGTCGAGCAGCGGCTTTTTCCGTTGCTTTTATGGTTAAAATCTCGGATTGCAGCGAGTAATCCGCATATCGGACGACCCGGGAAACTTCGGTGGGCATCGGCAAACGCAATAAAACCTTGGGAATCGGAACCGCTTGAAAACGGATCAGGTTTTCGATCCGCGAATCGGCCAAATGCGAAAACCCGAAGGTGGCCAAACGACGGACAAGCGGACGATATCCCGCCAACACTTTCGTCACGAGCATACAGTCTCGAATTCCGTTCTCTTGGCAGGATTTCAATAGATGCTCGGCATTGTGTTTCAGTTTGTTTGCATCGATCTCCAAACGTGGGTACATCAGCACATCACCTAGATTCGGAAACTGTTTTTGAGCAAGGTCACCGCGGCGTCCGGATAGGTTTCGGCAAAAGCACCGACGGCTGCCATGATGTAATCATGATCGATCAACACTTGGGCAGGGGTTTTGGGCAACAAAAGCCTCGGGTCGCGCCATACCAGCAGGTCCGCAAGAATTTTCTTTCCCCCGGGGAGACGGGTCAAAGCCCCGCCGGTTCCGATCAAGTAACGAACGTTCGTCAAATCCTTGCCTTCCGCAATCGACGTTTTTCCCGCCGGTCCGAAGGAGGTGACAAATCGACCGCAATGGCGGTTCAGTGCCACTCCGCAGCAAAGACTCGTCAAATATTCGACCACGGGGATTTGTTTCTCGCTCGGAACGGGACGATATTCGGCGAGGATTCCCGCCAATTGTTCGTGAGGCATCTGCAGGTCTTTTTCCATCTTCTCCTGCCCGACCATCTGGATCACGCGCAAGCGGTTGACGAAAACTCCCAAATCGCCTTCGACGGTCCGTTTGGCGAAGGGTTCGGGGCTGAGCGTCATCTTTTGGACATCGGGGCTGCCTTCCGTCACCGAATGCAGATCCGTGGTCGCTCCGCCGACATCGGCGACCAACAAATCTCCCATCGAAGCCTGAAGGACCTTGGCCGCACGCAAAACGGCACCGGGCGTAGGAATGATCGTTTGATGAATCAGAGACCGTACTTTCTCCATCCCCGGGGCCCGAACGATGTGTTCTTCGAAAACGTCTTGAATCACCTTTCGCGCCGGTTCGACGGCCAGTTGGTCGATTTTCGGATAAACGTTTTCGCACAGATACAAGTATTTTCCTTGATCTTGGATATCAAAAGCTTTTTGAACCGCTTCGCGATTGACTATGTTGCCGGCAAAGATCACCGGAATATTCATTTTCTGCTTGGCAATCAGTTTGGCGTTGGCCAAAGCGGTTTCCTTTTCACCGTAGTCGACGCCCCCCGCAATCAGGATGATGTTCAAACTGGAGCTGCGGATGTTCTTGATGTCCGTGTCGGTCAAAAGCCCCGCCGTCAGCAGATGCAAGTTGGCACCCGCCCCCAGCGCGGCCTCTTTCGCGGCTTTGACGGTCATATCATAGACGAGGCCGTGGACGCTCATCCGCAGTCCCCCCGCGGCGCTTGAGCAAGCGAAAGATTCCGTTGCGTCCAACGAATCGGTTTGAAATTTCTTTTTCAATTGATCGACGGCTTGGTTCAAGCCAATCGTGACATCCCCCCGGGCGATCGAGGTCGGGGCGCTGCCCTGACCGAGAAAACGCGGTTGTCCTTCCTTGATGCCGTCAAAAAGACTGACTTTCGTAATCGTGCTGCCGATTTCGGCAACAAGAATGTCAACTTTCACGTTTCAGTTCCCCTTTTCCTTGAGCCTTTCCACCAAGAACGTCGCAACGTCCACACCGTGAGTTCCGCGTCCGAAGCCGGCATCCATTCCCTGTTTGACCGCCAATTCGGGGGTCACTTGGGTGCCGCCGGCGATCAGGATCATTCGATCGCGAACGCCTTTTTCCACGGCGTAATCGTGGATTTTTTTCATGTTTTTGTAATGAATGTCGTCATGCGAAATGATCGTCGAGAGCAGGATGGCGCGGGCATCGGTTTCGATGGCGGCGTCGACCAGTTTATCGACGGGAACGGAAGTCCCTAAATATTCGCAAAGAATCCCATATTTTTCGATTCCCCCGTGCTTGATGTCGATGATTTCCCGCAATCCCACCGAATGCTCGTCTTCTCCGACGGTGGCGGCGACGATTCGTAACGGATGATCATGAACGTAGGCGGTGATTTCCGCATCGGAGAGCCGTTTCGGCTCCTCGGGAATTGACAGTTTCGCGACGTCCACATCGAGAGCGATCCGCCCTCGCAATTGGATCCGGGTGGCTTCGGAAGGATGCAGGGATTCACGGTGGATCACTTCAACGTCTTCGAGATTCATCCGTTTTCCGATTTCCAACGCCGCCGCCTGGGAGACCGGGAGGGAAGCGGGGAATGTCAGATCGACGACGACGATACCGTCGCCCCGCCATTGCACTTCGGGAGTGATGACGGCGCCGTCGGCGTAACGAGCGGTTTCCGCCATTCGACGTTCGACGTTGTCCTCGGGATCGAGTTCGTCGACATACCGGATTTTGGACCGGTCGGTGAAAGTCGATCCTCCGATCAGAGAAGCGGGATCTTCATCGGGTCGCAAACCGTATTGGGCCACGTTATTGAATCCGAAATGACAGGGGACCGGGGCGAAATAATCCGAGTCGCGTTCAAAAACCGTGTTGGCTCCGATCCCGCCGGCGATTTTGCGCCGGATGCCGTCGCCGTTACGTTCGGGAAAAATCCCCGAATCGATGAAAAATCCATCCTCGACCGCACGGAAATACCCGCCGCCGGCGAGCATCTCTTCCAAAAAGAGGACGGCGCGTTCTTTGATCTCTCGCACTTTTTCCGCCATCAAGCCGTCTTTGCGGATCTCGACCAATTCGGATAATCCGTCCATTCCGACCAGTGCTTGACGGGCGGTGTCGCAGGCCTCGATGTTGTACATATGCCATGGAACGTTCCGGCCTTCGTCGGGAGTGATGGTCGACTGAATGTCGGCGGAGGTCAATTTGGAAATCATCATGTTCAAAACATGGGTCACCGTGGCTTCGCGGGTCGATGATTCCATGTATTTGGTATTCATTTGCGCTCGCATGCGATAGCCGGAAAAAAAGTCCCGTAAAGCCACGGCATAGGGAAGGTTGGTCTTGAGATCCGGCGCGGGCGATGCCGTCGGAGGCACCGTTGAAAGCGCGATGTTTTCCTTTTTCATCCCGGCTTGGAGCGAAAATGCACAATTGATCGCGTGTTGAACCAGCAACTCGGGCATCACTTTCCAAGCTTCTTTGGCTGTGGCGTTGGCATTGTGAGCTCCGTCAATCTGCAGCATATCCGCCCACGCCATGATTTTTTTGGACTCCGCGGCGTCGACGAAAGAGCGGACCATGTTGATGTTGCGGTAAAGGACATTGTACTGCGGATCTTGATGAGCCCCGTTGACGCCTTCTTCGGCGAAAAGGACGGCGATTTCCGGTCCGGCAACGCCGGATACGTAGGAATGAAAATTGATCGGTCGACCGACTTCGTCTTCGATGAGATCCAGGGCTTTCCGCGAAGCCCGGAGTTGTTTTCGGGTGATCGGAACGCCGCCGATTCCTTGGGGGGTTCCTTCGATCAACCCGTCGAAGTGCGACTGTCCGGCCGTCCGGATCACCATGATGTGATCCGCACCGTGCCAAGCGGCCATCCGCATTCTGCGGATGTCGTCTTCAAAACGGCCGGAAGCGATTTCGGTGGTAATCACTTGTCTGGGCTGCGGATCGATGCCCCCAAAAGACTTGGCGGCGATCGGGGGAACGCTGTTTTTCAGCGGTTCCGAACAATCCGAATACTCATATCCGTTCATCCTCAGACGATCGACAGGCTTTCGCCAAGTCCATCCGCGACGACGGGGGACATAGTTATCCAAATCGGCGAGAATAGCACGAAGGTCGAGTTTGTCTTCGGGTTTCATCGCGGATTCCCTCCAAACCGACGTTCCAGACGGTCCCATCCTTCGCCCGCCCCGAGCTTCAGCCCGGCGGTGCGAATGTCGATGTGATCGATCAAGGAAAGGGCATAGACGCAATGGCCCGCGCCTTTACCCATCCGACGGTGTTCGATGGTTTGTTGAACGACGGCTTTGGCTTCCGCGTCGGAGAACCCCATGCGAAGCAGCACGGATCGCTCAATGGACGGGGTGGTCTGCGTTTGGGCTAACCGAACCATCGGCGCAATCACTTCTTCGGTCAAATGCCAAAAGCGGGCTTTGAGTTCTTCGTCGCTCAATTCCCGCAGATGATCTCGGCGTCGCTGCCAATCATCGGGACGAACATTGCTTTTTTCCACAGGTCATTCCTCCCATTCTACCGATAAATCCCGCAAAACCCGGGTGACAAACTCGCGGGACGAGTTGGTTTCTTCCATCAAATAGGTCACATCCGATGCTTGGATGCGACGGTGGTCTTTGACGGCATTCTTGATGGCCGATCGACGGATGGCCTCCAAATCGAGATCGACGGTTCGGATTTTTCCGACCGATTCGGGGAGAACGATGGAAATACCGGGGACTTCTTCGACAGGATCCCCAAAGCGGATGTCGATTCCGTTTTCCCGAGCAAACGCCAATTGAGCTTGATGGTGTTTTCCGGCTCCCGTGTATTCGGTCTCCTGAACGATAAGAATCTGATCTTGGTCCATTTCCTGGGCCAATGCGAACCCCGCCGCCAAGGATACGTTGCCCGCGGGTCCGCGTTCGATGCCTTCCAAAACGGTAAGGGCTTGGGTGATGAAAAAGACTTCTCCTTGGTTGACGGTGACATAACGGTCGATGTAGCGCAAGGGCCGGGCGGCGGAGCGGGGAACGTCGCTGCGATCGGGGTTTGTCATGAACGGCATTCCGAATCCGGTGTGTCCCGTGGTGAAGGACTTGCGATTGAAATCCTTGTCACTGGCCATATGCAATCCTTTCAAATTGACGCTGGCCCCGACGATTTCGATGCGCTGATTGGTCGTTTGACGGATCCCCCGGGCGGTTCCGGTCAGGTTTCCGCCGCCGGCATTGGTCACGACGACCCGATCGGGAAGTCGGCCGGTCTGTTTCAAACAGTCCTCGATCAACTCCGCGCCAAGGGTTTCGATTCCTTGAACCCCGAACGGAGTGTATAAAGAGGCATTGAAATATCCCGTTTCTTCCAAGAGCGTCAGAAAATGGTAAAAGAGTTCCGGGCCGACGGAAAGTTGCACGACTTCGGCTCCATAGGCTTCACAGGCACGGGCTTTTTCAATGATTTCCGGTTGTCCGATTCCCCGGGAATCATAACATTCCTGCACAACGATGCAGGGGAGTCCGTGTTTTGCGGTTTGAGAGGCCACGGCCGCTCCATAGTTTCCCGAAGTGGCGGTGATTACGCCCGGAAACCCCATTTTTTTGGCATGATAACAGGAAATGGAAGCCCGTCGGGCTTTGAAACTGCCTGAATCGTTCAAGGCTTCGTCCTTGATGAAAATCCGTGCCCCTTTTCCCGGGGCGGCGACTTTGCGGGCCAAAGCGGTCAGGTGCCGCAACTCCTTGAGTGGGGTGTTGCCGACACCATACGCGGACTGGATGGCGCGGATGGCGGAAAGATCGTACCCCGTATCACGCATCAGACGTTCGTAATCAAAACCGATCGTTCCGGTCTCGTATTGGGAATAATCGATGCCGACCGAGGTGCGCATGATCGCATTTTTGCGGGAAAGGACCCCCGTCACCGACAAGTCGCGGTTCATGGCTGTTCCTCCCCGAGAGTTGCCTTGACGATTTGGGTGATTTTTTGGATTTCGGGAACATAAGCTCCATAGTCATGCCGGAAAGCGGGTTCGACGGCACAAAGCGTGCCGGTGACTTCGCGACCGGTGACGGTCCGGATCCGAACCTTTTCGCCAAGTTCGGAAGCATCCAATAAAGTGCCTTTGATCCACATTTCCAAAGGAACCTTTTTGGTTTCTTCCGGAAGATTCCCGGTCCGTTCTTCGGGGCGAAGAAGGATCGATCGGATTTGTACCCACGTGCCTTTGGGAATCATCGGACGTCCTCCTCGATCATCGCTCGGACATCGCCGAGAATCGCCCGAGGGACGGGGAGATCAATCATGGTTTTCAAACCCGGTCGGGCATTGATGACATGGGGAATCATGTTCACGCAAACGGCGATGGTGCCGATGCCGCCGTCGATTTCCGGAGTGATCGCCAAATGGACCGGCGGTTGGCCGGTAATATCGATATAATCCCCGGTACGGACTCCGCCGAGTTGCGGCTCAATCTGTTGGGGATGTGACATTTCGATTTTTAGTTCGGATCCGACATATCCTTGGGATCGCATATCGATGCCGGTCACATGTCCGGCTTTCGCGAACCCATAAGGTGATTTGCGGTCCACGGCGGTGATGATCGGGTCCATCTGTTGTTCGAAACGATCAATGCCCAATCCGAGAGCTTTGGACATCATCTCCACCGATTCGCGGAAGCCGACGTGCCCGGCAATTTCACCTTTGGCTTTTTTTTGAGCGTACTCCTCCAAAGATAACCCAACGCCCTGTTCACTCATGACGGTTTCCCCAAAGGGCGAGAGGCTGTTCACTCGGGAAACGCGGATTTTTTCCACATCGGCCATCACTCCGGTCATCATGATCACCAAAAGATCCATCATCATTCCCGGGTTGATGCCGGTTCCCAAAACGGTCACCCCATTGGCTTTCGCAATCGCGTCCATTTGAGTGGCGAGATCGGGTTGGTTCGCTTCGGGATAAGTCATTTCCTCTGCCGTCGAGATGACGTTGACCCGACGCTCCAGAAGCCAACGAATCTTGGGAAAGGCCTTATGGGTGAAGGAATCCGTGGCGAGAAGACAGACATCGCACGAACGATCCCCGACGACGGAATCGATATCCGGAAGGATGCGAATATCGTCCGCAACGGCCGGCAAGCCCAAAACTTCCCGCATCTTCTTTCCGACGATTGCGGGATTGCGGTCGCAAACACCGACGATTTCGAATCCCTTTTTGGCAAGCAACATCCGGGCCATTCCGGATCCCATGGCCCCAAAACCCCAGATAGCGACTTTTACGGGTTGTTTTCGCATAAGGGACTCTCCTTACTCCGGGTCCGCCAAGGTCGCGTACATGACGGCCTTGATGGTATGAAGACGGTTTTCGGCTTCGTCAAAAACCACCGATTGGGGCGATTCGAAGACTTCTTCGGTGACTTCGAGCCCATCCAATCCGTATTTGTCGTAAATCGATTTTCCGACCGCCGTCTCAATGTTATGGAACGAGGGCAGGCAATGCAGGAAGATGGCGTCCGGTTGAGCGAGGGCCATTGCTTTTTTGTTGACTTGATATGGTAGCAAGAGTCGGATCCGCTGTTCCCAAACGCTTTCGGGTTCGCCCATCGATACCCAAACATCCGTATAAACGACATCGGCTCCGCGCAAGCCTTCTTCGACCGATTCGGTCAAGGTGATTTTGGCTCCTGTTTCGGCCGCGATGGCGCGACAGCGTTCGACCAACGCTTCTTCGGGCCAAAGGGCTTTGGGCGCAACTCCCCGAAAATCCAATCCGAGTTTGGCCGATCCGATCATCAAGGAATTGCCCATGTTGTTGCGGGCATCGCCCATATAGGCGAATCGGATTCCTTTCAATGTTCCCTTGTGTTCCCGGATGGTCAAAAAGTCGGCGAGAATCTGGGTTGGATGATATCGATCCGTCAATCCGTTCCAAACGGGGACCCCCGATTCTTTGGCTAGAATTACGACGGTTTCCTGTCGATACCCGCGGTATTCGATCCCGTCGTACATCCGGCCCAAAACGCGGGCGGTGTCGCGGGCGGTTTCTTTTTTTCCCATCTGGGATCCGGTCGGGCCAAGGTAGGTCACGTTCATGCCCAAATCGAACGCGCCGACTTCAAAGGCACATCGGGTCCGGGTCGAATCCTTTTCAAATATCAGAACGACGTTCTTCCCCGACAACGGGCGCTTCTCGGTTCCTGCCTTTTTCTGGGCTTTCAGGCGGGAGGAAAGATCCAACAAATAGGTGATTTCTTCGGGGGTAAAGTCCAAAAGGGTCAAAAACGAGCGGTGTTTCAGACTGATTGGTTTCATGGCATTTTTCTCCTCTTCTCTTTTCATCATTGCAGATCCTGACGGACGAACGGCATGCTCATGCAGCGGGGACCTCCCCGTCCGCGGGACAGTTCGCTGGAAGGGATCACGTTGATTTTGACTCCGTTTTTCACCAAGAGGTCGTTGGTGGTGCGATTACGTTGATAAACGATCACTTCGCCCGGAGCGATGGCCAGGGTGTTTGCCCCGTCGTTCCATTGCTCCCGGTCGGAGGCGACGACATCGTCTCCCCCGCAGGGAATCAAGGTGACTTTCCGATTCAAATACATCTCCAAACTGCTCTGGAGCGTTTTTTC
>Ga0116153_10002977_pt1 | contig 12490 bp, 9 predicted proteins | sample AD_UKC028_MetaG_FD_89896 | JGI IMG/M metagenome (GOLD analysis project Ga0116153, IMG submission 89896) | Active sludge microbial communities of municipal wastewater-treating anaerobic digesters from USA - AD_UKC028_MetaG | ecosystem: Engineered > Bioreactor > Anaerobic > Digestate | place: USA... | reverse complement strand
TAAAGTAAGGGTGCGGGGGCAGGAAGCGGAAGCCGCGCATTGGGATTCAACGTCGCAAGCGGCCGGATTGCAGGTCCGGGTCTGGCGCATCTGGTTAGCCCCGCAGGTCCCCAGGCCGCAATCGTCATCGGCCCAGGCGGTGCAAACGCAGCAGGTGGCGTCGGCCACGCACTGGCTTTGGGCGTCGCAGGCCACCGGATTGCAGGTCCGGGTCTGCTGGCGCTGGAGCGTGGTGCAGCTTCCGCCGGCGCAAGCCCCATTGGCCCAGGGAGTGCAGGCGCAGGCCGGTGCGGTAACATTAAAAGATTTCGTCGATGTTGTGGTCTTGTTCCCTGCCAGGTCAGTGGCAACCGCGTAATAATTATGGCTGCTGTTGGCGGCATACGGTCCGCCTGCGTATTGGCAGGTTTGGGCGCTGACCGCGCCGGAAAAATTACAGGTTTTCTTTACCGAACCGTCGACGTAAATGCTCACGGTATCCAAACCGCTCAACGCGTCTTGCGCGTTTGCCGTGATCGTTACCGTGGACGTACTGTCCGGCGATGCCGGACTGTGGCTTACGCTGGCAGTCGGTTTGGCTCGGTCGATGCCGTAGCCTACCCAGGGAGCAACCCCGCTATATAACGGATTGGGCTGATTATTAAAACCAAGCTTGAAGAACCATTGGTGCCAACCATCGGATAAGCCAAGCTTTGGCAAATTGTATTTTCCAACCCCGCCGGAAACGTTGACCGTGCTGTATTTCTTATTGCCATTGAACGAATCGGCCATCATAATTACTGAAAGTGAAGTGGCGCTATGAACGCCCGGCATTGAAGCTAATTGGACCGTAAACTGAGGATCGTAATTCACCCAAACATTATTTGGAAAAGCCGAAAAATAAGCCATTCCTTGGCTGATCGGCGTTAAATGGACATGCGAATCCCATTTTGCTCCAACTGATTGTGCGGGACTGGTTGGATAATAAGATGTGTAAAAATCGTGGTAAGAAGAAGTTTCATCAACGATCGTCTCAACAGACTCATTGTAAACATCAAGGCAAATATATGATGTTGTGCCGGTACCCGAAACCGACCTGACTATCTTGTTGTCAGATTGCCGTCTTATGTTGAGCGTAATATTGCTGCTAGCTATATTTTCCGTAGTTCCCTTTAAAGCAAGAACTCTTATCAGCGCCCCGTTAGAACCGCAAGCTGAAGAATTACCGGCTTCAACTTTAACTTGCCAGCCATAATTGGCTTGCGCAGAATCAATACTGCAAAAACCGCCAAAGAAAAGCAAGCAGCAGATAAAAAAATTTTTAAAATATTTATAATAATTTGAAGCCATGTAAATTATTAACAAGTTATAAAACCAAAAAAGGCTCGTTAAAAGGCTCGTTATCTATTTCAGTCGCATAAATCGAATCGGCTTTGATATCGGTCGAAGATTCCGTTTCTCCGCGGCCGATAACGCTGATCAAATCCCCTTCGATCAAAGAAGCGGATTTAACTTGTAAATTATCTTTAAAGATCACTGTGTTTTCAGTAAGGCTTACGTTATATGTCTTTTCGGGCGCGGCAACCGTCAATGATCCTGATTCAAGATCGATCTTTTCCAAAATGCCGGTAAAAGAAATCTTAACCGCAGCACCAGTACTGTTTTCGGTCTCGACCACGCTGGCGGCTTCTTGATCCCGTTCATCGGAATTCTTTGAAAACGCACTTTCGTTTTTTTCGTTTTTCTTTCCATCTTTCTCGGTATTTTCTGCGTTCAATAACAATAGAAGAGCAGCAATGAAAATAATTGCCAAGGTAAAGAATATTACAGACGTTTTAGTTGATATTTTCATATGTTAAAAAATTTTAATCAATGATTATTATATTATAGCCCTAATCTGCTGTTTCAATAAGCCTATATCTCTTCCCAATCCGGAATACTGCTCTTAACGGTAACTTCTTCTTCCAGCGAGCAGGTATAGCCGTTAGAATCGGTAACCGTAAGCTTGGTCGTGTAGTCCCCTTTGACGTTATATAAAACAACCGGAGATTCCGCGACAGAGGTGCTCGGATTCGCGCCTTCGATCTCCCAGGAGCGCGCGACAATTGTAGCTCCGCCAAATACCTGGGTTTGGTCGTCGTAAGTAATCGCCTCCCACACTTTTATCCGGCCCGGAACAAAGTCAAAATCCACCGCCGGATAACTGTGCAGCGGGGTCGTAAAATCTGATCCGTTGATCCAACCCGAATCGTTTCCTTTATCGTCCCAAACCTTAAGCCGCCAATGGTAAGTAGTATTGTAGGCAAGGCTGCTGGCTAAAGTTACATAACTTGTAGAAGAAGTCGCAATTTTACCGGTATCGTCGGCCGGCGAGGAAAAATCGGAATCGTCGTCCACCTGGATCTGGCGGAAGGTCTGGGGATCGTTCTCGGGATCGGAATAGTTCCAAGAGAATATCGTCGATAAACCGATGGCGCAGAAATCGTTTTGTTTAACAAGAGTATCGGCGGACGGAGGGGCGTTGAGAGCAATGACGTCAGCGATGTCGGAAGCAACCAGGCCTTGGCGTTCCACGATCATTTTAGGATGGAATGTCCCGGAAGAAGAATAGGTATGGTCAAGAATTCGGGTAGACACGCCAACCCCGTCGGCCTTGTCATCCCAGGCTCCGCAGGCAGCCTGGCAGCCGCTCACCGTAACGCAGGGATCATCGCAATCCCACCAGGTGGTGTAATTGATGGTGCCGACCGCCGTGCCTCCCACCGTTCCGGTAATGGTCGTGGCCAGGGGGGCGTTGCCGATATCCGGAGCTGCCGCCAGGGATGCCGTGAGAGTTCTGGGACAGCTCGCGCTGGCCGCGCACTGGCTTTCGGCAAGGCAGGCAGCCGGAGTGCAGGTCCGGGTCTGGCGCATCTGGCTGGCACCGCAGGTTCCCAAGCCGCAATCGTCGTCGGCCCAGGCGCCGCAGGAACAAACTGGCGCGTTAACAGTGACGGTCACGCGCCCGCCGTTGAACAAACCTTGCCGCTCGACCACGGTTTTAGCATAGTACGTTCCCGCAACGGTATAAGTATGGTTTGCGGCATAAGTAGCGCTGGCTTGGTTCAATGACGTGATATCCTGAACTCCGCAAGCGGTTTGGCAGGCAGCCAGACTGGTACACGTACTGTTGCAATTCCACCAAACATAGTAATTGATGTTTCCGGAGGCGGTTCCGCCGACGGTCGCGTTCAGCGTCGACGCGAGCGGAGCGTCTCCCTGCCAGGGATTCATGGTCATTAATAGCGACAAACTCGGAGGCGGGGTGCCGCAGGCCGCGTGGTTAGCGCATTGCCAATCCGCGGCACAACCCCAAGGCATACAATTTCGAGTTTGGGTCATTTGGGTGATAGGGCAAGGGCCGCCGCACGCGATATTTGACCATGCGGTGCAGGAACAGCTTGAACAAGCGGCATCGGCAACGCACAAATTATTAATGTCGCACCCTACCGGATTGCAGGTCCGGGTCCGCAAACGCTGGGCGGCGGTACAGCCTCCGGCGGCGCAGGAACCATTAACCCAAGCCGTGCAGGAGCAGGATCCGCCGCAGGCGGCGTCGGCTACGCACTGGCTTTCGGCGTCGCAGGCGGCCGGAGTGCAGGTCCGGGTCTGCTGGCGCTGGGCGGCGGTACAGCCTCCGGCGGCGCAGGAGCCGTTAACCCAAGCCGTGCAGGAACAGGATCCGCCGGAAATGGTAAAGTTGGCGGTCGCCAAAGTCTGGATATTCCCCGCGCGATCCCTTGCTACCGCGTAATAGGAGTGGCTGGATCCGGCGGCGTAGGGGCCGACGACTACCGAACAGGTTTGCTGGGTAGTTTCTCCGGCGAAATTACAAGTCTTTACGGATGTTCCGTCAACAAAAATTTGAGCGGTATCCATTCCGCTTAATACGTCTCTCACAGGCGCCGTTATGGTAATTTGATCGTCGCTGTCAGGAGCGGCGGGAGATTTTGAAGCCGAAGCAACCGGTTTGACCCGATCGATCCCATATGCGGTATCTACGCCGCGGCTGCTAACCGGTTTCCCGTTTTCAACTGATGACCCGTTTAAAAAAAGATAATACGACCACATACGCCAGCCATCCGACAAACCCTTGGGACCGATCGTTTTTAAACCGGTTCCCGAAGGATAATTTTGCAGCCATTGCGTCACAACACTGTTAAAATTGTCCATCAATATAATGTTCAACAAACCGGTAATATTGTGAATGCTCGGATAGGATATCAGGTTTATCTTAAATTGAGGATCATAGTTTATCCATCCGGAAACTGGTTCAACGGCCTGGTAGTTAGGCCCCTGGGCCGTTGCGGCCAAATGAACGTGATGAGTAACGGTAGTACCGCTCAACAAAGGCGTTCTATCGCCGAAATGAACGTAAAAGTCCCAATAATTAGATCCGCCGACAATCGTAATTACGTAAGCGTATGCGAAGTTCGAGGAAACGCAAAAAGCCATGCTCGATGAGTTGTAAACGGTGTTTGACTGAACAACAACGTTATTTCGGGAAATCGTAACGCTAAATTGGCTGGGATTCGCCGCCGTTTCGTTATTCCATTGCCTTGTGTAAAAATTAACTTTTGTTTGGCCGGCCGGACAACCGGCTACTCCGGTTGTATCTCCATACCATAAATAGCCGGCTTGCTGGGCAAAGGCTTTCCCGCCAGGCATTGCCAACGCAAATAAAAACGCCGCCAAAAAAAATATTTCTGACGCTATCTTAAAAAATCTTCTTTTTGCAAACATTCTCGGCATTTTGTCATTTACGTTAGATTTTTAAAAATTGTTTCGCCTATATCTCCTCCCAATCGGGTATGCTGCTTTTCACATTAATATTCTTTTCCAGCGAGCAGGCATTGATCGGTTTCAAAAATATAATACGCGCCGCTCGGACCGCAGGAAAAATCAGGCCCTAAAAAATCCATACCCCAATAATATCCCGCTTCGGATGCCTTAACATTTTTCGGAAAAACCAGGATAACCGCCAGGAATAAAATGATTGGAACAACTCTTAATTTCATTAAAATTTGCAAAAATGCTATTTTATCTTGTCTCCAATTGCCGGAAACTGGATCGGCTCCGAAATATACAGGGTGTCAACGACAAAACCAGGATCATTGATAGTCTTGCCGCGGCCCAGAATCGATACGCTTGCCCCCGCTTTTATTTTTTCTTCGTCCGCCCTTTTTCCTTCGTAAAAAATTTCAACTGTCTTGGAAAGCGAAACCGGAATTTCTTTTCCGGCGCCGTCGCTGATCAATAATTTTTTATCCGGCGCGCTGAATGAAACGATATATCCCGTCAATCCCGAATGCTGCTGGCCCGGAATATAGACCTGCTGGCCGGTATTCTTTGGCGTCAAAGCTCCGGCCTTATCCGCTTTTGGCGAATTTATGGATTTTTCTTTCCGGTATTGTAAAAACAAGCCGATTAAAACGCTCATTGTCGCTAAAAGTAAAACAATGATTATTTTCTTTTTCATATGGCGCTTTTAAATTGATGAAAAATATCCTTACAACTCAATAAAAATCAGACATCGTTTCGAATAGATGCTGGCATAAAACGGCAGAAAAGAAACGCTTTCCTCAATACTCATCGATTAATATATTATAATGTTTTATCCCGATTTCTCAAACTGGTTCTTTGGCTATCTTTTTTGAATTTCGCGCCGGTAGTCCGAACAAACTGAAAAACATCAGTTCTTACAATTCCTCCCAATCCGGCCGGCTGTTGTTACCCTTAAATATTTTACCATTATTAAGGGCTTTGCGAACTCTGAACGTCTAAACAAAAATGCCCTCTAGGGCATTTCTGGCTTGATTTTTCAAAGGTTTATTTGATCGAAAATGAAACGCGGACAACTCCTGTTACTTTCTTTTCCAGCGACGCGGTGTCATATACGCCGTAGTCGGAAACTTCCACCGAATTCTTCGCCGTAACCTGGAATACGCCCATACTTGCCGCCTGGAGCGACTCGATCTGTTTTCCCGTGCTTTCAACGATTTTCTCGGCGCGCGCTTTAGCATCGACAGTCGCGCGCGAAAGCAAATCCAAGCGCAGATCGGCAAGCTTGCTGTAGTAATATTCCAAGCTTTGGGTCGTAAATATCACTCCCTGACCGATAAAATAATCTGATGCCGTTTGGGATATTTTGGTAACTTCGGGAACTTTTTGGGATTCTACCGTTATTACCTGCTGTAAATTATAACCGGCGGTGCGGCTGCTTCCGCAGCTCTGGTTTCCGAACTTATCGTAATAAATATTGTTCTGGCTTTCGCAAACCGGGCTCACCGTAACCGGACTGACGGTAATTTCCTGCTCCATTACCCCGGATTCTTTTAGGAATTCGCTGACGATCTTTTGGTCCTTATTCATCAGAGAACTTCCTTCTTTTAAGCTGGCTGAATCTACCGATCTTGAAATCGCGCTTTGCCATTTAACCGTATCCGAAATTACCATCTGCTCGGCAGAGCCGGTAACCGACAATACGTTGGAAAGCTGTTTTGCCTTAAGAAAAATTTGGCCGCCGGCCATTGTCGCCACGATCAAGCTCGCGCCCAAAACAACGGAGGGCCAGAAAAACTCGCTTGAATGCCACGATTTTTCAATATTTTCGGTATCCATGTTTTTAGTTAATTTTATTACCCTTATTAAAAGATTATTACAAATCGCAGAATAATCAACATTCTCGTTTTTTTACTTATGGACATGCGGCCTAAAAAAGACAAAAGCAGCTTCCGCGAAGCTGCTGTAAAATGGAACAACGGTGTAATGAACTATGAAAAATAATAAAGGGGATATGGAAAGAAAAAGTCCTTTCAACCCGGCAGCGTTTGCTGCCTCACTTAGCTGATCATTCTTCTTTCCATCTAGCAAGCCGGCGCTTGCCATAGGCTGGGCCCTGAGTATCCCGAGCAGCTGCCCAAGCTCAGACCGATCGGGTCCGGTTTTTTACGGATATGCCTATCCGTTGGCAGGAACGTCTTCCTGCGGTTGCCTGTGTCGCGGCAGGTACTTTTCCGCGAGTATTAAATATCTAGCATACCGCTATTATCCCGTCAAGCCCCGCCCGATTTTTTCCTGCTTAAGAAAAATACCGGTAATCCGGTATTTATGATCAAGACCTGGCTATCGACGCGATCTCGAAATCTCCTCCCATGCCGGAAGCGGCGGCAATTGTGTTATGCTTGGTAATCCATAGCCTCTCAAAACCTCTTGCTGCGCCATGGATATCGATACCGCGGGCTGCTGCATAGTCGGGCCACGATCCGAGAATTTCGTTCAGCTCTTCTTCGCTGTTATGTGTTCCAACAACTCCGGCATTGAGGAATTGCAGCAAAGCCATATGGACCGGATGCGTAACTTTACCGATGAAGGTTTCCTTCAGGTCTTCAGGCAGTCCGCGGTCCACGCTCTCCTGCAAAAGATTGTCCGGGCGATGATTTATAACTATCAAACCGATTCACCCCCTTTTTTTAGCTTGTTATTGGACAGACTATACCAATATCCGCCAATGTCAATACCTTTGGCAAACAAAAAACCGTTCCGTGAAATCGGAACGGTTTTTTATCCTTTCCAGAAAAACTAGCCTTTGTTGTTTCTGTTCCAAAACCAGGCAAAAAGCCAGCCTAAGGCATATCCGGCGAGGCCGGCCACAATGATCAAGATAATTCCGGTGATGAGGTTGAACGGACCGACGGTAAAATACGGTTTCGCGAAATGCAAATTAAACACGAAATTCAAAAGCGGCTGGCCCCAGCCAATCCAAACAAGCACGGCCCAAACGGCATTAACCGCGGCGCAAAATTCGCCCACCGACATCGCTGTTTTTTCTTTATTCAGCATGGAAATTTTTTTGTTGTGTTGTTACCCTCCCGCGACCTTTAGCTAAACTTATTTACTTATTATACCCAAAAAAAGGAATTTGCGAAGAGATAGGATCGCACAATACCGGTTGTTGACTGTATTGGCTAAAGTGATAAAATATTTCCAGGAAAAGAACAATAACTCTTTTTTTAAAGGCGCGAGCGCTTTTGTTTGTAAATTAAAACATTATGGAGGAAAAAAAATCCGTTGTCATTTCGCTGGGAGGGTCTTTGATTGTTCCGGAAGTTTTGGATCTGGAATTCATCCGCCAATTCACCAATCTCATTTTAAAATGGACCAAGAAAAACCGCCGTTTTTTCATCATTACCGGCGGCGGAAAAACGGCGCGCAACTATCAGTCGGCCGCCGCAAACCTTGGCGTGAACGACAAAAACGATCTTGACCAAATCGGGATTTATACGACTTATGCCAACGCCAGCTTGCTAAGATCGGTATTCGGAAAAAACGCCCACCACGAAATTGTCACCAATTATTCGAAAAAGATCGAAACAAAATCAAAAGTGATCATCGGCGGCGGCTGGAAACCGGGCTGCTCCACGGACGTTGACGCCATGTATGCCGCGAAACTGCTGGGAGCGAAACGCGTGATCAACTTGTCGAATATCGATTGCCTCTATGACAAAGATCCGCGCGCATATTCGGACGCGAAGCCGATCAAAAAACTTACTTTTGCGGAATTACTGGAAATAACCGGCGAGATCTGGAATCCCGGCGACAATACTCCCTTCGACCCCATCGCATCGCGGCTGGCCCAAACCGATAAGGTAAACGTAATTATAGCCAACGGGAAAAATTTAAATAATCTGGAAAATATTCTTTCCGATAAACCTTTTACCGGAACCCTTGTCAAACCATAATTGACGTAAAAAAGACCCGTTTTAAAGGTCTTTTTTTGATACTAATTTTTTTGCTTGTTCTTTTGTTCCTTAAGCGCCGCCCATTCAACTTTAGCCAACGGAAAGCGAACGGTAAAATGCGATCCGACGCCTTCGATGCTTTCAACCGAAACCTTTCCCTGCATCCTTTTCACGATCTCAAAAGTTATCCATAAGCCCAGTCCAGTGCCCAGAATATCCCTGGTCTTGTCATTAATGATCCGGGAAAATTTCTTGAAGAGCTTAGCCTGATCTTCGCTTGAAATCCCGATCCCGGTATCCGCGACCGAAATGACCAGCTCTTCCTTTTTGACCGAAGTTGACACCTCGATCGATCCTTTTAGCGTATATTTAATTGCGTTCCCGACAAGATTTACCACTATCTGTTTAAGCCGGTTCGGGTCGGCTTTGATGCTAACGGGTTTGTCGTTCAGTTTCAAGTTTAAGGCAAGGCCCTTCTCCTGGGCCGGAGACTTCATCTCATCGATAGATTGGGCAACTACCGCATTCGCGTCGAAAACCGAAATCTCCATTGGCAGGCGGTTGCCTTCGATGCGCGATACTTCCAGGATATCCTCAACCAAGCTGTTCAATCGTTTGGCTGAAACCAGAAGATTGGTGATATAATGGTTGCTTTCCTCGTCCAAAACCAAATTTTTATTTTCCCTTAAGGCATCTAAATACCACTTGATCGCCGTCAGCGGAGTTCGGAGCTCATGGCTGGCCATCGACATGAACATATCCTTCATCCTGTCAACTTCCTGAAGTTTTGTGACCGTAACGGCGTAATCAAGCATCCTTGCTTGGTTGGCGATCAAAAGAACCACGATCAGAATAGTTATAACAAGCACCCAATAGGATTCGGAAATAACCCCGTTGATCCGCGCATCGGAATCGTCAAGGGAAAAAGACGCGACGATCAATCCGATTTTCTGGTTATCGTTATCGAAAAGTTTTTTAATGACTCTCCAGTACCGCTGGCTGCCCGAGCTGTCAAGATAGGCAACCGCCGGTTCGGAACGGTTCCAGATGATCGAACTTTGGGTCAGCAAAAACCGGTCGTCTTCAATAGGCTGGCCAATTTGGGCCGGATCGGTCGAGTTCACAACGGTAAAATTACCGGAATTTTCCGGACGCAAAATCGCAAGCTCCAAGATCTCTTCATTCTCTATTTTCACCCGTTCGATCCTGGATTGTATCGTTGCCGAATCGCCAACATGCTCCTGGATCAGATTGTTGACGATATTCTCAACCAAAAGAGCGTTTTTTCTCGTTATCGCGTCGATCTCTTTCTCGTAATTGGAATTCATCAAATAGTTATTGACGAAAAAAGCTGCCGGTATGCAAACCAGCAGCATCAAAGAATAAAGAATATTTAAATTTCCTTTTACGAACTCCAGGGCTTTTGAAAATAAATTCCCGACTTTTCCTTTCTTTTCCATTTTTTAATGTGTTTGCCTAATTATTGCTTCCCCCTTCCCCTAAGCATCCCGATGGCCGCCAATGCCAGCAGCAATCCGCCTAATCCCGCTGCGGCAAAGATCAAATAATTTTCCGTAAGCCTGGCCTTGCTGGGCGCCGCCGTCCTTTCGTTGATTGAAACGCTGGATGGAACAACCGAAGCCGCTTCAGCTGTTTGGACGAACGTTAACGGACTGCTCTTAGCCGTGATCTTTCCTGCGCCATCCGTAACCGCCACATAAACCTCATGGGTTCCTTCCTCCACAGGATCCTCGAGAACATAAGACCAGTTGCCGTCTGAATCGGTTTTAACGGTCAAAACAATCGGATCGCTGTAAATATATATAGTAACATAAGTATCCGGCAAAGCCTTGCCGCTGATCTTTAAGCCTTTATTCTCATCAACGGTTTCAATTGTTTCAACGTTAACCACTTCCAGCAGATCGTCCTTCACTTCGCCGGTTTCTTTCGGGTTTTCAAAAACAACTTCATCGTCTTTTTCTTCGCTTGGCTTAACCAGCGGATCGGTGCCGACCTCAATCTCTTCGCCGTCAACATGTCCGTCGCTATCGGTATCGCTATCTTTTGGATCGGTGCCGAAACGGTACTCCTCGTTATTGATTAAACCGTCGTTGTCCGGATCGGCAAGGCCGGAACACGTCTCGGACTCTTTGCAGATCCCGGATCCGAAATAATATTTTTGCCAGTCTTCGCTGGTCTTTCCGTTAAGATTCTGAATTTCCGAAACGGCCGCTACGAAAACCGATCGTGGTTCCGGATCAGGAGAGTCTGAAGGCCGTTCCTTTACCGGGGTTTCCGTTTTGCATACCCGGTTTAAAACCGGACTCAATGTCTCGCGGCATTCGGCAGGCTTCCTTGAAACGACCATCCGGTTTTCTCTTCCATTGACGCAATCGCTCCAGGCGCTGTAAGTGTATTCGCAGGACGGCACAAACTTCTCATCATCGGCCGAAGCGATTTCGATTTCGCAATTTTGCTCCAGCAAAGGTTCTCCTTCCTTGCACCCGTTGGGGGTTTTTGAAACAATGGTTCTTGTCTGCTTGCCGCTGGCCGAACATTTATTCCACTCGCTGTAATTATAATTACAAGTGCCGGGCGTTCCGGGAACGCAAGTCTGTTTTAACACCGGCGCGCTCGCAGCGCTTTCAGAACATCCCGCCGGAGTTTTAGTATAAGTTCGAGCCTGGATTCCGTCATCACCGCATGCGCTCCAACCGCTATAAGCGTATGAACAGGCCGGAGCGGCGTAAGTACAGGTTTTTTCGGTAATCGGCTTTTCTTTCTGATAGCAAACATCCGGACTTTGTTTAAAATCCCTAGTTTGTTTTCCGTCCTGATTGCAGGGTTTCCATTCGCCATAAGCATAAGCGCAAGCCGGGCAGGTTTCCTGGGTAGCGGGTGCCGTTGTTGCAGCCGTGCAACCGTCCGGCGTTTTGGTGCAGGTTCGGCTGCGAATACCGGCCGTTGAACACGCGCCCCAATCAGCGCATTTATAAGTACAAGCGACTCCCGATGTCACGCATGACTGTTCCACTAACGGCGAACCTTCGGTGCAGCCGGCCGGATATTTATAAGTAACCGTCCTGGTCTGTTTCCCGTTGATGCAAGCAGTCCACGAAGAATAAGTATAGGAACAATTGTTAGGCGATACAGGTTCAACAGTACATGCCGTTTGGGTTAGCGGAATCGTCGAAGCAGCATCGGGCGCCACGCAACCCGAAGGGCTGGCCGGGCAAGTCCTGGTCTTGATACCGTTGTTGCAGCTTCCCCACTCTCCGCAAGAATAAACGCAAACCGTGCAGGACTGGCTTAAAACCGGCAAAATGCTAAGACTGCTGTTTAATGTGCAACTGGCTGGGGTTGTCGCGGTAATGGTCCGCTCCTGCTTGCCGGTTGATTTGCATCCGCTCCAGGAAGAGTACGTATAGCCCGTGCAAGGGATGTTGCCGCTAACGACGCATGTTTGCGTTAGATCCGCGCTGCTCTCATCATTGCAGCCGGCCGGATATTTATTGACAATGGTCCGAACTTGCGATCCGGCCAGACAAGTGCCCCAGCCGCTATAGTCATACGAGGTACAGGCAATAGTGCAGGTCTGAACAAGAACCGCGCTGCTGGTGTCGGTGCAGCCGGAGGGAGACTGGGTCGCGATGGTCCGGGACTGCTGTCCGGAAACGCAAGTACCCCAGGCGCTGTAAGTATAGGAAGTGCAGGCCGTAGAACAGTTTTGG
>Ga0116153_10002966_pt1 | contig 12525 bp, 11 predicted proteins | sample AD_UKC028_MetaG_FD_89896 | JGI IMG/M metagenome (GOLD analysis project Ga0116153, IMG submission 89896) | Active sludge microbial communities of municipal wastewater-treating anaerobic digesters from USA - AD_UKC028_MetaG | ecosystem: Engineered > Bioreactor > Anaerobic > Digestate | place: USA... | reverse complement strand
TCTCAGGGTCTCCGGGAGTGAATAGGGAACCCGTGACCCCGTTCTGGACCAATTCCTGGCTTCCACCCAAACGGGAAGCGATTACTGGCGTGCCCACAGCCAGACTCTCCAAAATCGTGTAAGGACAATTCTCATAGCATTCTGACGGGAAAATCAAAACGGTTGCTTTTTTTAAAAGGTCGATTTTGGCGTCCCCGAAGACCCGCCCGCGCATGATGACGCGTATCTCCGGATGGGAATGGATGAATTGTTCCATCTCCTGACGCATCGGTCCGTCCCCGATGATATGCAGAGGAATTCCCGGATGTCGTTTGCTGAAGATGGCGAAGCCCTTTAAGAGGGTGCTCAAACCTTTTTCATGGGATAGACGGCCGATGAAGATCAAATAGTTCTCATGGTCGGCCCCATAAGGATACTTCCGCAGATCCAGGAAATTGGGCGTCGCGATGATTTTTTTCTCTGGGAGTCCGCCTTCGACAAGTTTCGCTTTTGAGAATCGGCTCAAGGCGATGAAAGTGGATATCTGACAACGCCATGTTTGGAGAAGTCGGTGGAGGAAGAGGTTGAGTCCGAAAACCATCGAATGTAATAAACGTTTGTGAAAACACCGATGAAGGAGCGCATGACCGATGTTTCCGTGGATACAGCTTTCACAAATGAGGCCGTCCCTCAGGAAGAGTCCGTTCAGACATAAAAATCGGTAGTTATGGATCGTTTGGACAACGGGGATATGGGAATGGCGGGCGGCAAAATAGAGGGAGGGACTGATCAGCGGGAAAATATTGTGCACATGGATGATGTCGGGTTTGAACTCACGGCATATCCGCTTGATATCAAAATACGTTCTGAATGAAAAAGGGACCTGGAGGGAGAATAGGAGTTTCCTGATAAAGCCCGCCCGGAAGAACTCTTCACTCTGTCGGATATATTCTTTCACGTGGACTCCCGACGCTTGGAGTGCGCTGGTGACGATATCGATGTTGAATTCTTCCCCCCCCTCCTCCATGTAACGGTTATGCACCATCAGGACGCGCCGGATGGGGAGCGGTTCTTTTCTTATGTCAGTTGGGATGTTCATGGGGATAGAACAGGACGCAGACACGTTGTTTTTTCACCGGGCAATGGCCGGGCTAAAGAACGGTCTCCATGCGCCATTTCAGGGCGTAGAGGGTTCCCAATAATCTGCACGGAAGAAAGGTCGAGATCAATAAGAGCGTCCATCGGAAAGTCCGGTTCGTTGTTTGTACTGAACGTAAAACATCTCTGGCCTCGGACATCCGCCCGAGTTGGGTGAGATGAACCGCATGATTCAATAAATGACGTTCGGAGGATCGGGGCGAGAAGAGATCCGATTGGGGGCCCTGTGTTTTCAGCCCGAGTAAAATTGGAGCGTCGTCCGCGTGTGTCCTGCGTCGGTGGTGGCATTTTCGGGCCAGTTGGGCATAATAATCTTGGAGGGCGGTTTTTGAGGCGCTGATGCTGTTTTTGGAAAGTCTTAAATGATAGAGCGGCTCATCCAAAAAGTCGATCTGCCAGGTCGTTGACAGCCTTAAAAGGAGATCATAGTCCTGTGCGAAGGTGAATTCCGGGCGGTATCCCCCCGTTTGTCTGTATGCGTCAGTTCGTAGCATCAGTGATCCATGTGCAAACACATTCCGTTTTTTCAGGACATTCCTGATGTTATGACGGAAATATTTCAGTTGCCTTGTCCCCAGCGGTTCACCGTTTTCATTGATGAGGTGATAAGAGCAGCCGAGCACGCCGATGGCGGGAGCCGCTTTTAAAAACTCTATCTGTCTCAGGAACCGGTCGGGCTCAGAACAGTCGTCGGCATCGTGACGCGCCAGGAAAGCTCCCTTTGCCGATCGACTCGCCGAGATGAGGGAGGCTGTCAGCCCCGTGTTTGTCGGATTTCTTGTGATCCTGATGCGGGGGTCTTTTTGTGCATAGGCTTCCAAGATAGGCAGGGTGTCGTCCGTGGAGGCGTCGTCTGTGACGAGGAGCTCGAAGTCCCGGAACGTTTGGTCGAGTATGCTGTCCAGACATTGAGTGAGATGTTTCGAACTGTTGTAGACGGAGAGGAGGACGGAGAGTTCAGGGTGTGACATGTGCCGCGTGATGACGTGTGATCGCCGTTTGATAGACGTCCATGTATCGATCCATAATATGGGTCCAGCGAAAATGCGTGTGGACGCGGTCGTATCCGTTTTGCCCCATGGCCCGGCGCAGGGAAGGATCCGCCAGCAACCGGTTGATCGCTTCGGCCATCGGACGGGGGGATGCGGGTGGGACGAGAAACCCGGTCTTCCCTTCGTCGATGATCGTTTCTGTCCCCCCGGTTTTTGTTGAGACAACCGCTTTGGAGCACGCCATGGCTTCGAGTAGGACGATCCCGAATCCTTCGTGGTAAGAATGAAGGACGAACAGGTCGGAGGCATGATACAGATCGGTGAGACTATCAAAGGATATCTTACCCGTGAAGATAACGTTTCCGGACAGGTTCCGTGAACGGCAATAGTATTCAAGGGAGTCGCGTTCCGGGCCATCACCGACGATGACGAACATGGCTGTCGGATGGGACCGGATGACTTCTTCCGCCGCATCAATGAGGAATCTGACCCCTTTCCTCGGATGAAGGCGATGGACGCTGAGGATCATTGGATTCTTTGCCGGGAGTTTGAAGCGGGATCGGGTCAGCTCCGATGAATGATGAGGTTTGAACTTGTCGGGGTTGACCCCGTACGGGATGATCTGCAGATGCCCCTCCGTGTAGTCGAATCTGCTTTTCAACTGATCGCTGATGAACGGGCAGGCGGCCACGACTTGGTCGGCCTTATGGATGACATCCTTGTTCCACGGGTATAGGAACGCGCCCGGACAGTATTGGGGGTCGTAAATGTCACTTCCGACCAACGTGAGCACGGTCGGGATATTCAATTTTTTGGCGAAATACATCCCGGCATGTCCCGTGAACAGCACATAGTGAAGATGGATCAGGTCGGGTTTGAAATTTTCAATGATCCGACGCAGGCTGAAGAACGGGGTCAGGGAATGGATCAGCTCCGTCAGGCGCGTCATGAACGGAATGCTGAAGGTCGGCAAGCGCACGATTTGCACGCCGTCGATCTCTTCCCTGTCGGCCCAGTCTCGACGGTATTTCAACGACACGACGAGGACTTCATGCCCGCGATGAACCAATTCGCGGGCCATCTCGTAGGCGCCAATTTCCGCGCCGCCTTTGTTGGGTAAAAACCATGGGATAATGAAGAGGATTTTCATGGATTGAAAAAGCTAAAACGATGTCACGCTTGAGATATCTCTCCCCTGACGTATTGATAAAGCCGGTGCGGATGGATCAGATCCAGGAAATACGAGATGTCGGATTTTATCATTTTTCTGAGGCGGAACACACCCAGAATATACAGGCCAACGGAGAGGGGCGTGGCGAGGAAGAGCCCCCCCGCTCCTTGCCAGTAAGGAGTGATGATTGCAAAAGGCAGATACATTAGAAGTCCGGCCGCGAGAAACCGCCAGATGCTCCAGTCAAAGGATATCCCCGTGTGTTTCAGGCATAATCCGGCGACGACGATCATCGGGACGACGTTCGGGATGCAATTGACGAAAGCGGCTGTTCCCAGCCCGAACGGAGACCAAGCTCCTGTGACGATGAAAAAAGCGGCGATATACAGCAATTGGCTGATGGGCATGATGTAGGCGAACTTTTGATGTTTTTCGATCGCGTAAACCAGGAAATGGTAGGGAGTGAGAAGGGTGTTCAGCCAGACCATGATCAAAAATCCGTTGATGGCGGTAGAGGCCGGGAGAAATTCTGCACCGTAGAGCATCCGGACTCCCAGTTTCGAGAACGCGATCCCCAGAACAACCAAAGGCGTCATGAGGAGCAGAAGTTTTCGAATCCCCTCATAAAACGTCCGATGGAGCTCTTCGTGTCGTCCTTCCGCGTACAATGCCGCCATCCGGGGAAAGAGCACTGTGACGCCGGCGGAGGGGACGTTTTTGGCGATTCCGAGGAAATTCCGTGCAATATTGTAATGTCCGAGTTGCGCCATGTGCCAGTGCATCCCCCCGATCACCCTGTCGGCGCTGTCCCCCAGAACGCCGAAGGGAGCCGTGACGGCCAACGGTTTCGTGTAGGCCCAGTAGCTTTTGAGAGATTGCCATGTCGGCAAAATCATACGCCCGTAACCGGCGCTCATCCTCCAGCACATACCGATCAAAACAAGGGCTTCACCGATCATCGCCAAGGCGACCCCGCGCAGATTCGGGGAAAGGAAGATGACGCAGACCACCAGGAACAGTCTGGCTATTTTCGACAGGAGTCCTGCGAAACCGGCTTTGGCGATTTCCCCCCGTGCGTAAAACGTATATATGAATACGTTGGAGAGCGTTAACATCATTTGATAGGCCAGGAACAGGAAAAAAGCGTGTTTTTCCGGAGTGGTATGGAATTTCGGGGAAATGACGTTCCAGAATATGCCACAGAGTAAGACCGCCGTCAGGTTCAGGGACAGCAGAATGGCGGTATAGGTCCCCATGCAGAGCGGGATCGGTTGGCCTTCCGCCACGCGTTTTTGATGGGCTTGGGCGGCTCCCAGTCCGGTGAGCATCATGAAAAGGCCGATGGCTCCAAAGGCAAAACCCATCTTGCCGTTCATTTCGGGTCCCAGGGCCCTCGCGATAAGGATGCTGCTTGCGAGCTGGACGGCATAATTGATCCATTGCCCAGCGAAGAGTATGAGCGTTTTTCGCCCGAGCATATGCGCGTTATTTATCCGGCAGGCCGGGTTTCCGTGCGATACAGAAATAACCGGTGGTCCAGTCTGATTGATCCGAATCGTTGATGAAGAGATCATCGATGAGGGTGAGAGTCTCGATGAGCGGCATGGTCAGTAGCGCCAGCCATGGGCGTATAAATTGATTCGATTTCAAGATGGATGTTTTTACAATGTGGGCGATGGAATTCCATGCCCCCCCCATCGCGTGGATGGAATAATCCGATACTCCGTTCGATCGGAACTGCCATTCGAACCAGTATCGGCTGTAACGCCAGCGATCGGATGGATGATCGACCCGGTGCGTGAAGGGAGCCGAAATGATCAGTTGTCCATTCGGTTTCAGGCACCGCAGACATTCCGAGATCATTCTCGCCGGATCATCCACATATTCCAAAACCTCGGTGGAGAGGACTGTGTCGGCGCTCCTCTCACGGCACGGCAAGGCAATGGCATTGGCGATAATATCGGGAGCCGTTTCGGCGGATATATTTATCCGTGTGACGTATGAGACCTGTTCGGATCGGTTCAATCGGAATTTTCCACGAGGTTTGCTCGTTCCCCCGATGTCGATGACGTGTCCGTGGAATAGCGGCGTAGCACGGAATAGGAACTTATCCAGTCTTCTCCGGTGTACTGAGTAACCCAGCCAATTTCCGATTATGCTCATGGAACAGTGTTTCTCCTCGTCAGGGTAAAAGGTGCATGGTATCGTTTTAAGGTGTGATTTTCTTTGACAAATCGGACAAGACCTGGGCTTCGTAAGCCAGGTTCTTCTCGAGATTATAACGGTCCATCACCTTCGCATGTGCTTTTTCACCGAGTCTATTCGCCAAAACGGTGTCACTCAAGAGCTGGTCGATCATGGTCGCGCAGTCGGTGTCGGAATGGGGATCAAAAAGAAGGCCGTCGACCCTTTCTTCGATGATGTTTTCATGGGCCCGGCATCGAGATACGGCACAGGGGGCAGCGCAGGACATGGCCTCGATGAGTACTTTGGGATGTCCTTCTGTGAACGAAGGGAGAACAAATACATCCGCATTCTGATAGTAGGTTACAAGATCTTCATGGGCGACGCGGAGGATCATCGTCAGATCGATCCCCCACTCTTTTGCGGTTTGGCGCAACCATTGACGTTCGGCCCCGTCGCCGATGAGGAGGAGTTTGATGGGGTGGCGGGAGGCGAGAGATCTCACCGCTCTCAAAAGGCAAGGCAGATTCTTCTCCTTTTCAAATCGGCCGACAAAAAGGACTGTCTTGCTCTGTCCGGGCGTCCTTCCCTTGTGGGGAACGAACAGGGTCGTGTCGGTCCCATTGGGGATGACGATCGTTTTTCGGGCGGCCATCTCGTTCTCCCGGCGTACCGGCAAACGATTGGGCACCAGGACTTTCGTTGCCTGCTTGATTGCCAGTTGTTCAACGGCAAGAAGGGCCTTCAGATGCAGGAAAGATTTCCCCCGCATTTGAGCAAGTCCGAAATAGTCGTAGCCGAACGTGACAAGCGACGGTGTTTTGAAGAATAAGTTGGAAAGAAGCAGCGGCAATGAACCGGTCGCCTGAAAAACGCGAAAAACACGGCATTTTCTGAACGAGGACCAGTACCAGATCGGGAGGAGAAGAGCGTACAGTTTGTCGGGGATCCAACGGGGTTTTGAACAGATGGTCACCTTGGAAACCAATTCCGCATCTTCCGTGAATGAACGGATATCCTCATCGAAATAACTGAAGTAGTAGATGTGATCGAACTGGGTGAGATAAGACTTGAAATAATAATTCAACAATCGATGGGCCTGGCCATGCCGGTGCAAATCCGTCAGACCGCTGTGAAGGGTTGCGATGAGGCCGATGGCCTTTGGGTTTTGTGACATGTCTTTATGAGAAATATTCCCTTGCTAAGATAAAGCGATCTTCCGGATGTCCGTTCAGCCGGGATCTGAGCCATGATGTTCCAAATAATACAATTTCCCGATCATGAAAACTCATGACATGTTCGTCCGGAATGTATCGGAGCGGACTCGTCGTCCCGGGATCGCGGGTGCAGGAGATGAAACGTAATCCCTCATCGTAAGCCAGTTGAAGAGTGTCCTGACTGTAAACATTGCCCGGAGGAACGAACGTGACAGGACGGATGCCGAAGGTCTTTTCTAGGATGTCCTGGGATCGGGAGAGATGCTCCTTATGGTCGGAAACGGGCACCCAATCCCAGAATTCGCGATGGAATGCTCTGTTGCTCGAAAAAAGCCGGGGCCTGAACAGATTGTCATGGGTCACGCAGTGAGTCAAACCATGGTTGGCGATTTCAAGAAATCCGGCTTTCAGTCCCTCCGCGAGGATCGCTGCTTCTTCCGGGAACTTCTTATCGAACGGGACGCGGGTTCCGTCTCCTTCGATCCAAGAACCGGTGATGGCCACGGTGAGTTTTGCTTTGAATTCATCCAGGGCGAGAAAAACATCTTTCCATATGGCCGCGGTCATTTCTTGATAAGGCCCCCATTTTCGAAAGGGTTTGATGGATTTGAGGAAAAGGAAATTCCCCGGGAATGGGAGCCGGATGGGTCCTATCGGGAGACGGGTCAGTCCGTATCGTTCATGGTGTTTTGTGGAAGCGCCGATGTCATCCATTCGAAGGATGAGACGTTTCTTTTGAGCCGGGGCGGTGTGGTTTGTCATTGAGATGGGCGCAATTCAGAATAGGGTGCTGTCGCTTTTGAGTAAAGGGAGGTCAACAGGGTGAGTATTTTCTCATTTGAATGGATCGTGGAAATATGATCTTTCCCTGCTTTCCCCATGTCGTGGGCTTGAGACGGGGAACTCAACAACGCGTCTAAGGCCCGGGCCAGCTCGTCCGTCCGTCCCGGAGAGAACAGGAGCCCTGTGATTTTGTCCTTTACCTGTTCGGGGAGGGAGCCACTCCGGGCCGCAATGACAGGTTTTCCGGCATCCATGGCTTCCAATGCGACACGATTATAGGCTTCTGGCACTATGGACGGGACCACAACGATCTCTGCCTGTCTCATCACATCCAATAGATCCGAATGGGGGATGCTATCAAAAAAGTATGTGTGGGGGGCGTTACGATCTTTCAGAGTCCCTTTGCCAATGAAAACATAGGAGACATCCGGGTGTTTCGGAGCGATGTTTTTGATGGCTTCGATCAACGTATAGGTTCCTTTCCCAAGGGATAATTTACCCGCGTAGAGAACGAATCGTTTCCCCTTGAGAGGCGATAGGAATGCTAACCCCGAAGAGGCCGGGGCTTCTTTATGAGGCGGTGGCGGGAAGTGCGGGATGATTTCCCTCCGCTCGGGACTTGGCAATAGAGAAGGTGGGTAGGCCTCCAGAAGACCTCGGCTCGGAGAGATCAGCCAATCAACACGTTTAAGGCAAAACTGTTTTAATTTAGTGTCTGGCCAGAGGACGAGGGCTAAAAGTTTGACTTTAAGGGTTTGTAAGATCCCCCCCGGGGTGTATCGGTCAATCAGGAAGGAAGAACAGGACCCCAATAGCTTGAACAAAGAAAAATCATCACATCGCTCACGTCCATTCACAAAACACATCCCAAAAGGACAAGCCAGCCCGATATCACGCAGCGTGAACACGAGTGGGATATGAAGGCGCTGAGCCGCCCAGGCGGCGGCCGGGAGGCTGTTCTTGGATTGAGCATGGATGACGTCGGGGCGGAAGACTCGCGCTGTCCGGCGCACAAAGCGGGCGTATCCCGCATGAAAGAGAATGTTTTCGAGGACTCCTTGCCGGTGGATCCTTTGACCCGGAGGGAGTTTGAATGGAATGGGCATCGAAAAAACAGAAACGCCATCTATGGGAAGAGGTGTCGGTCCATGCCCGATGGTGGCCAGTCCCAGCGACACGCCTCTTTGAGCGAGATTGGATAGCTGATAGTAATTACTCCACTCGGCACCGCCGGGAGCGACTGGTGGAAAATAATCGGTGACGAAGAGGACTTTCATGGCGTCGATTTCCGACACACGAATCGGAAGCCCGTCGATTGCTCGGGGTGTTGTTCCGCATAGAGCATCTTCCATTCGGAACATCGACGGTAGAGAGACAGAGAGAGGCCGCCGAGCAGATCGATGAGGCCCGCCCAGGGCGTGTCGTATACTTCCGTCATGACGGGACCGGTCGGGATGAAACCGGCGGAGGACAGTTCTTCCGCAATCTCGTCTCGCGTGTATTCGATTTTATGGTCGAGATCCGAATAGAAAGGCAACCCGGCTCTTTGAAGGTGTTTTTTCCAGTCGGTTTCCCGGTTGGGGACGGAGAGTAGTAAAATCCCCGTCGGTTTGAGGATGTAGTGGATTTCACGGAGCAGCTCGTTCCTCCTATGCACATGTTCCAATACGTCAAAAAGCATGACGGCGTCAAATGAGTCTTTTTTGAAACAAAGAGAGGATTCCATGTCGGCTCTCAAAAAATGCACATGGAGTTGATTCTGCCTCGATGCCTCTCGTTTCCCAATGAACAGTAAATCCTCACATTGATCGACCCCGAAGCCGGAATGACAGATCTTCCCCGCCGCGATGGTCTTAAATCCTGTTCCGCAACCGATATCGATGACGGTGTCCCCCGGTTTTAAATGGTCTAAAAACCAGTAATTTTTGCGTATTTCGAGCAAATGCTTGGGATGCACCCGTTCACGGCTTTTGCCTGTGTAATAAACGAGCCGAATAGCGGCTCGTTTCGCCAGGTCGTTGAATTTGCAGACGGTCCGAAGGCAGGTCCGTTCGAGTTGTTTAAACATGAGTCATCATTTTTGCGGATGCGCCATCACGGTGATCGTTTTTCCCATATGGCGGATTCCGGGAAGGAAATTAAGTGAATAAAAGGCCGCGTCGATGAGGATCTTGAGTGGAGATAGATCTCGCTCGATCGGGGATAGATTATCCGAAAAATAAAGTTCGGTTCGTCGGGGGATTCTCCCGAACGTGAGATAGCGTTCCAGTCGAAGATGCTTGGAAAACATTTCCCGGAGTTCAAAAGAGATGGGTTCGAAGAGATCGACATCCGCTCCTGATTTCCAGGCCATATGGGTCACATTTTCTTTCTCGCTGGTTTGACGGGGTCTCGAGTGCCCCCCGACTCGAACGTATTTGGCGATGTTTTTGAAAAAGCATTTCAAGGATTTCAGCCCGGCGGAAGGGAGAAAGGTGAAATAGTTGATCGTATTGATGATGGCTGTTCCATCCGGCTGTAGTATCCGCGCGATTTCGGCGATGCAATCCTCCGGGGCATACAGATGTTCAATGACGGTATAGGATGTGACCCACCGGATGGATTTGCTGCGAAAGGGGATCCGCGTGGCATCTCCGGTCACGAAGAAACTATTGGTCAGATTGAGACGCTTGGCCAGCGTTGAGGCAAAAACAGATCCGATGTGCGAAACCTCCAGTCCGATAGATGGCATTCCCCGCCGTGCGTTGGCGATGACGATGGATCCCGATCCGGAGCCGATATCCAAGTGCCAGCCGGTCCCCGATATCCTGTCGAACAGAAACGGGAGTTTCTTCCATTCTTTGGTTCGTTTGACGTGCAATCGCTCGTAATATTCGGTTGATTCTTCGAATAGTCTGGTGCCGCGCTCCTTTTGTTTGTCCGGAGACATGTCCAGGAAGTTCGGAATCCCCCTGTCGACTGGGAATCGATGTCCGTTCGGGCAGGTGAGATGATCTTCCTCCATGCGGAGAGCCGTACGGTCCTGCGGGCAGCACAGCAAGGGAAGAATGCGGTTGATGTCCTGAAGGACGGGGTGGAGGTCAGGCGCCATGAAAGAGGCTATTCATCGCAAAGTTCACGAAGACTGTCGATGACGAATTGTTGTTTGTCCATGGGGAGTCCCGGCCACATCGGGATATTGATCAATTTCGACCAGGCCTTGTAGCTGACAGGCAACGAGTCATTCGTGTAGCCGAAACGTTTTTGATAGTAGGGCTGGGTGTGTACCGGAGGGAAACTCAGCCGGGTGTCGATTCCTCGGTCTTTGAGGCCGCGGACGACCTTGTCCCTGTCGATGTGGTCTGCGACTGATATCGCATACATATACCAGGAATGTTTGTCGACGTATTTCGGGATGAACGGGGCCTTCAGGTTCTTGAATTTGGAAAAAGCGGACGTGTATATGTCGGCCACGCGTTGTTTTTCTTTGAGCATCTCATCCAGGCGGCGAACCTGTCCGATCCCGAGAGAGGCCTGAATGTCCGTCATTCGGTAGTTATATCCGAGTTCGATGTGGTGATACCTGTAATCCTGGCCCTGGCTTCGGAGCACGCGGATCTTGTCCGCCAGGGAATCATCGCTGGTCGTGATCATTCCCCCTTCCCCCGTGGTAACGTTTTTGTTCGGGAAGAAACTAAAAATATGCACGAGGCACTGGCTGCCGATTCGTTTCCCCTTGTAGACCGCGCCAAGGCTTTCGGCGGAATCGGCGATGACCGTGATGTTCCGTTTTCGCGCCAGATCCAGGATGGAATCGAAGTCCACCGGGAGCCCATTCATGTCGACAGGGATGATTGCCTTTGTTTTGGGGGTGATAAGAGCTTCAATGTCTTGGGGGCGGATGTTGTACGTCATCGGGTCGCATTCAGCCAATTTAAGGGTCGCATTTTGGTAGAGGACGACATTGGCCGTCGAGATGAATGTGATGCTGGGGACGATGACTTCATCTCCCGGCCCGATCCCCAGCGCTGCCAGCACCGTGTGAAGGGCGGTCGTGCCGTTATTGGCGGCGATCGCATGTTTGGTCCCAACGTATTGAGAGAAACACCCCTCGAATTCCTTTACTTTCGGTCCCATGCTGATCCATCCGGCACGGACCGTTTCATAGACGGCTTTGGCATCTTCTTCGGTGATCGCGACGTTGGCCACCGGGATTTCCCCGAAAGGTTTCACGGCGGATTGATTCTTTTGCGTATTCATGGGATATGCCTCGCTTTTGTCAAAGGATCAGTTTTAAAATTGCTTGTCGTAATTGGCCGGATCAATAGGTTTCTTGTCGATCCAGTAGCTTTTTTTTGATCGATCGAACGTGTTATCCAGGAGAGATTTTTTTAACAATCGTTGAATCACCCCCGTGGGGGTGATCACCAGATAAAAGAAGGCAGAAAGCACGACCTTCGAAACGATTGATCCGATGATAATCGCAATCGTCATCCAGATTTTATGAAGTGGTTTCATGGCAGTCGGGTGAATAAAAGCCAATGAGATGAAACATACGCAAACGACCCAGAAAGCCATTGCCCAGCGGCTTTGTATGCGCGTTCCGTATATCCCTAGAAGAGTGAAGGCAATCCCCATCACGATGCCAAAATCCCGCAGTTCTTTGTGGCCGCTCTTGATGGATTTGATCTCGTCGATGATCATGTCAGTCCAATTCGAACGTCGACCGCCAGTCGATGTCTTTTTCGAGCGGTTTTTGTTCAGTCTTCTTTAAGAGGAAATTCCCCAATACCAGATAGTCCATATCCGTGCGCATAAAACAGACATACGCTTCCGCAGGGGTGCAGACGATGGGCTCTCCTCGGACGTTGAAAGATGTATTGATGATGACGGAGAATCCTGTTTGTCGTTCAAAAGCCCGAAGGAGCTTGTAAAAGAGAGGATTCCGATCTTGATCTACTGTTTGCACTCGAGCCGAGTAATCGATGTGGGTGACGGCCGGGATGGTGGACCGGACCGCATTGAGTTTGTCGATGCCGAAAAGACTGTTTTCTTGGTCCGT
>Ga0116153_10002965_pt1 | contig 12532 bp, 11 predicted proteins | sample AD_UKC028_MetaG_FD_89896 | JGI IMG/M metagenome (GOLD analysis project Ga0116153, IMG submission 89896) | Active sludge microbial communities of municipal wastewater-treating anaerobic digesters from USA - AD_UKC028_MetaG | ecosystem: Engineered > Bioreactor > Anaerobic > Digestate | place: USA... | reverse complement strand
TTCCCTCGAGATCGTGATCAGCATCGTCATCCCCCGTCGGATGTGAGGGGTTTGGCCGGTGCGGTCGGATGCCACCGCGCGCTCCGCCACGCGAGCAGCGCCGCCACGACGCAGATGCCGCCACCGAGCGCCAGCGAGGCCCGCACACCGAAGTGCTCCGACACCAACCCGGCCTGGAGCGCGCCGAGCGGGGCCATGCCGACCACCATGAAGGAATAGAACCCCATCACCCGCCCGCGCAGGTGATCGGGCGCCTTCGTCTGCAGAATGGTGTTCGTCAGGATGCCGGTCAGTGCCCAGGTGCACCCCGCCAGCGTGAGCAGGATCAGGGCCGGGACGAAGTGCCCCGCCATGCTGGTCACGAGGAGCACCAGCCCGAAGAGCGTCGCGAACCCGAAGACCCGGCCCTCCCGGTGCACCCGATGCCCCATGGCGGCCACGAAGAGCGCCGCGGCGGCCGCGCCCACGCCGACGCCCGACATGAGCGCGCCGTACCCGGTGGCTCCTGCGCCGAGCACCTGCGACGCGTACACCGGCAGCATCGGCGCGAAAGAGAAACCGAACACGCTGAAGGTGATCGTCAGCAGGGTCAGGAGCCGCGGCTCCGCCGTGTCCATGATGTACCGCCACCCGTCGCGGAAGGTCGAACGGCCGGCGGGGGCGGTGCTCGCGCCGGCAAAGGGGGGCCGCATGATGGCCAGCATCCAGAGCACGGCGAGATAGCTGGCCGCGTTCACGAAGAAGCAGGCCGCGATTCCGGCCCCGGCGATCACCAGGCCCGCCACGGCGGGGCCGATGACGCGGGTGACGTTGAACACGGAGGAGTTGAGCGCGATGGCGGTCATCAGGTCGTCGCGCCCCGTCATCTCGACCAGGAAGGACTGCCGCGCCGGGATTTCGAATGCCGCGAAGAGGCCCTGGGCGGCCGCCAGCACCATGACCCAGCCCACGGTCACGCGTCCGCTCGCGGTGAGCACCGCCAGCGCGAGCGCCTCGAGGAGCATGAGGGTCTGCAGGGTGAGCAGGAACCGCCGCTTGTTGACCCGGTCCGCCACGACCCCGCCGTAGAGCGTGAAGAGCAGGACGGGAAGGGTGTTGATCGTGGTGACGAGGCCGACCTGGAAGGCGGAATGCGTGAGCTGGAGCACCAGCCAGCCCTGGGCCACCGTCTGCATCCAGGTGCCGCTGAGGGAGACGAATTGTCCCCCGAGGAAGAGCCGGAAGTTCCGGTGGCGGAGCGCCCCGAACGCGGGGCGCGGCGCCGCGGCGGCGGTCACCGCGGCGCTCCCGGCACCCCTACTTGACCACCTGCTTCACGAGCTTGCCGGCCGGGAACGTGGCGTCCGTCGCCACCCCGTTGAGCAGCGCGACCCGGTCCACCGGGATGACGGACGGGTACCTGGTGTTGAATGCCGTGACGGTCATCGGCCCGCCCAACTTGACGATCCTGATCCGGGCCGGCTTGACGTTGATCCGCGCCGCGTCGGTCAGCGGCCGGAAGCTGCCGATCCAGCTCCGCATCGGGGCGTCGTAGGCAGCGAACTGGGCGTCCGTGGCGAGGGTCATCAGGCGATAATTCCGGCCACCGTACGTGATGAACGTGATGTATCCCTTCACCGGCCCCTCCTCCAGCTGCGCGCCGAACTGCGCCGACACCGCCGGCAGGCCGTTGACCGCCGCCTTGGACGTGGCGCCCGCCGTGACTCCCTGTTGCGCAAGAAAGGTCTGCAGCTGCGTCGCGATCGGCTCGGCCCCGCCCAGCTCGAGCTGGAGGAGTCCGTCCTGCTTCTCGGCCAGGCCGGTGACCGCGGAGAATCCGTTGTTGGTGCGCCATCCCGCCGGAAAGACCACCTGGAACTTGAGGTCCGGATGGTAAAACGCCTGGCCGTCGAAATAGCCTTCGCGCGGGTCGTCGCCGTAGACCATCCCGTCGAGTTTGCGGAGGTACGGCTCGCGGTCCCAGGTGAGGGCAGAGTAGTCCGCCTTGGCACTGTCGAGCATCTGCTGGGTGTGGGCCAGCCGGTTCTCGGGGAAGGGATGCGTCACCGCCCACGCCGGCAGCCGCTCCTGGCCGCTGGCCGATTCCACTCCCTGCAGCATCGAGAAGAGGTCGAGCATGGCGTGGGGGTCGTAGCCCGAGTTGAGCGCGTACCGGAAGCCGAGCATGTCGGCCTGCGTCTCGTCGTCCCGCGTGTACTTGAGGAAGAGAAGCTGCAGGCCCTGGCTCACCACCCCGGCATACTGCGCCAGGTCGGGGCGAAGGACGGCGCCGAGCCCGAGCCCCAGTTGCGCGAGCTGGGCCCGGCTCATTTGGGTGGCCGAGTGGCGGGCCGTGACGTGGCCGATCTCATGGCCAAGGACGCCGGCCAGTTCGGCCTCCGAGTTCATGTTGGCGAGGATGCCGCGGGTGATGTAGAGCTGGCCGCCCGGCAGGGCAAAGGCGTTGACTTGCGGGTCGTCCACCACGGTGAAGTGCCAGGGGAGCTGCGGCCGCTCCGACTTGGCGGCGAGCTGCAGGCCGAGCCGGGAGACGTATCCCTGCCACGCCGTGTCGGTGTAGCCCCCCATCTGGGCCGCCACCTGCTGGGCGGCCTCCAGGCCCATCGCGATCTCCTGGCTCTCCGAGACCAGGTTGAGTTCCTTCTGCCCGGTGGCGGGGTTCATGGAGCATCCCGCCACGGCCGCCCAGGCCAGCACCGCCAGCAGGCGGTACCGGCCGGGGCGCACGGCGCGCACGCACCGCGCCGTCGTCAGCATCAGTTACCCGTCATCTCGTCGGCCAGGGCGCCGGCGTTGTAGACCTTTCTGAGCCCCTCGATGATGCCGCGGCTGTCCACCCACACCGAGCGCGCCACCCGTTCCGTGTAGAGGAATCGGTTGGGAAGCATCTCGATGTTGCCGTCGAAGATGAGGCCCACCACCTCGGCGTTCGCGTTGATGACCGGGCTGCCCGAGTTGCCACCGATGATGTCCGGCGTGCCGGCCACGTTGAACGGGGTGGAGAGGTCGAGCGTGCTTCTGGCCGCCTGCCACTTGGCGGTCAGGTCGAAGGGCGGCACGCCGGAGAAGCCGTCGGCACGGTCGTACAGGCCGTAGAAGGTCGTGAAGGGCTGCGCGATCGTCCCATTGTAGGGATACCGGAGGATCTGGCCGTCGCTGATGCGCAGGCTGAAGGTGGCGTCGGGCGCCACGCTGTTGCCGAAGACCGCGAGCAGCGCGCGTGCCACCACCTCGTCCTGCTCCGCCTCGCGGTCGGCCAGGGTGGCCCATTCCTTGGTCACGGCGCGGTCGAGCGGATCGATGGCGGTCGCCAGCAGGATGAACGGATCCTGGGAGGCTGCCACGGCCGGCGCGCCGCCCTTGATCAGCGCCTCGCGCTCCGCCGCGGTGGAGATCTTCGAGCCGCGGACCATGGCGGCGGCCGCGTCGCCCGGAGTGCGGCCCTTGAGCGCCGCCTTCAGCACCGGGTCCGTGGCTGGGAGCGAGGCCTGCATCGCCTCGAACCACTGCGTGAGAAGCATCCGCTCCTGCAGCGTGTCGATCGGCGTCGTCGAGGCGAGCGCCCGCTCACGGCCGGCCTTGCGGGAGTCCTGGAACCCGGGGAGGCGCGCCGAGTCTGGCTTGGCCATTTCGGCCGGGGTCCGGACGATCAGCCCCGCCTGCTGGAGCAGCCGCGTGCCGTACGCGTTGAAGGAGTAGTAGCGGCGCTTCGCGTCGAGGAGCCGCATGGAGCTCCGCGCCTGCTCGATGCCCTTCCACGGGTCGCCGTACGCCTTCTTGTACGTGGCGTTCGAATTCACCGCGTTGTGGAAGTTCGTTTCCCACGTCCGCTTCTGCTTCATCAGCGCGGGGTCGAGCAACCCCGACTGGTAGCCGGTGACCGCCTTCTGCGAGTTCTCGAGCCCGAAGATGGTGTTCCGGAGCGCCAGCGCCCGGGTGGTATCCATGGCGGAGAGCTGGTGGTATACCGCAATCTGCCGCTTGAAGGCGTCGAGGCTGGCGGGATAGGTGAGGTCGCGCAGGTATTCGAGCTGCGCCATGGTGTTGAGGCGGCCGGTCGAGCCGGGGTTGCCGGTCACGAAGACGAGGTCCTTTTCCTTCGCGCCGGTCTTCGCCCACTTGAAGTACTCGGTGTGGGCCGGCCGGCCGTCCACGTAGGCCCGCACCATGGCCATGTCGAGGTCGAACCGGGGGTAGGTGAAGTTGTCCGGATCGCCGCCGAAGAAGGCGGTCTGGCTCTCCACCGCAAAGACCAGCCGGAGATCGGTGAACCGGCGGAAGCGATAGAGCATGTACTTCCCGCCCCGGTACATCGTCACCACTTGGCAGTTCGCGTCCGGCGAGGTCGTGCCGCACTGCTTCTCGATCCGGGTGATCGCCTCGGCGCGCTTCGTGGCCGCCACCGTGGGCGTGCTGCCGGCCGGCACCGCGGCGGTGACTTCCGTCGTGACGTCGGTGATCTGCTGCAGCTGGTCGGCCGTCATCCCCTGGCAGACGCGCTCGTCTTCCCGCCGCGCCGCGTAGAAGCCGTCGCCCAGCAGGTCCTCACCCGTCTTTGTGGCGGACTCCACGCAGGAGCGGGCGCAGTGGTGGTTCGTCATGACGAGGCCGTCGGGCGACACGAACGACGCCGTGCAGCCCGGAATGCGGAGGGAGCTGAGCCGGACGTGATCCAGCCACTGCGGCGTGGCCTGGAACCCATACCGCTTGCTCCAGTAGTCGAGCGGCGGCTGGTCGAAGGTCCACATCTTCCCGGTCTCGAGCCCCGGATACTCGGACTGGGCCTGTGCGGCCGCCGGGGCCAGCGAGCCGGCCAGCAGCAACGCGAGGGAGGTCAGGATCGGCAGGTAGCGTCGGAACATGAGCGACTCCACGGCAAGTTGAGAAGCAGGAAGACGACGTTGCGCCCGAAACGGGAAAAGATATGGCTCCCACGGGCACAGAGTATGAGAAGAGACACAAGGCATCGTGAAGGCGACGCTCAGAGCGTGTCGAGCCGTTCCAGCCCGAGGACGGGCCGCCAGGGCAGGAGCTCGTACGCCGCCAGTCCCTGCCGGGTGAACGGGTCGTTGTCGCGCACCCGCTCCCCTGCGTCCGGATCCCCGTCCGGCAGGCGGAGGAGGAGCGCCCCGCCGGAGCGTGGCTCGAACGGCCCCGAGGCCAGCAGGATGCCCTCCGCCTCCAGCCCGCGCAGATACGCCCGGTGCAGCTCCAGGTGCTGGAGGATCTCGTCCAGCGGCCGCAGATACCGGATGATCGCCAGGAGATACATCCCCTAACGATCCGCCCCGGACCAGCGCGCGCAAGGGGTCACCGTGCGCCCTTGACGTCCACGAGTTCCACCACGAAGACCAGCGTCGCGTTCCCCGGAATGATGCTGCCGGCGCCGGTCGGTCCGTAGCCCAGTTGCGGTGGTATGACGAGGAGCCGCTTGCCACCGACCCGCATGCCGGCCACCCCCTCGTCCCACCCGTCGATCACGCGGCGCTGGCCCAGGAGGAACGAGTATGGCTTTCCGGTGTTCTCGTTGCCGTCGAACTTGTTCCCGTTCGCGAGCCAGCCCGTGTAGATCACCGCCGCGGTAGTGCCCCGCACCGCCTCGGCGCCGGTCCCCACGGTGATGTCCTTCCAGTAGAGGCCGCTCGGTGTCCGCGCCATCATGGCCAGGTCCACGTTCAGGCTCGGATGGTAGGTGAGCGTCTCCGGTGCGCCGACGTTGGGATTGCCCGCCGGCTTCGACTGGGCGTCGAGGGGCTTCGAGCGGACGGTGTCGAGGGTGCAGCCGGTCAGCAGCACGAGAACGAGGAAGTACACGGCACGGCGCATCAGGATCTCCTTGCGAGAAAGGCGCGCGCGAGGGCCACTCCCTCCTCCAGGGTGGACGCGAACGCGATCCGCCCCGGCGTGGGCACGATCCCCACGCGCGCCATGAATTTTGCGGGCTGTTCCTGCACCCGCACAAATATCACCTTCGTCCGGTCCCGCGAGAGCCGGGCCAGCGCCGACTCCAGGTTGACCATCCCCGTCGCGTCGATGACCGGCACCGCTCCGAGTTCGAGCAGGATGACCCCTGCCTCCCCGGCCGTCGCGTGAAGCGACTCCATCGCCTTTTCCGCCGCACCGAAGAAGAGCGGACCCGCAATCTCGTACAGGACGGCCCCCTGCGGGATCGGCTCCCGGAGGAGTGGATGCTGCCCTTCCTCGACCAACCGGGCGCCGGACAGGTCGGCCATGCGCCGCATGAACAGCACCGCCGCCAGCAGCACGCCCGCCGTGACCGCCACCGTCATGTCGAAGAGCACGGTCAGGAAGAAGCAGGTCAGCAGCACCAGCGCGTCGCTCCGTGGCGCGACGCGCAGCACCCGAATGACGTGCGGTAGGTCGCTCATGTTCCAGGCCACCAGGAGGAGCAGGGCGGCGAGCGACGCCATCGGGAGCGCCCCCAGGAGCGGCGCGAGAGCGAGCATGGCCGCGAGCACGACGACGCTATGGGTGATCGCGGCCACCGGCGACCGCCCGCCGGCACGGAAGTTGGTGGCGGTCCGCGCGATGGCGCCCGTGGCGGCGAAACCGCCGAAGAAGGGGGCGATCAGGTTGCCGGCGCCCTGCCCCACCAGCTCGGCGTTCGGGTCGTGCTTGGTGCCCGCCATGCCGTCCGCCACCACGGCGGAGAGCAGCGACTCGATGGCACCCAGGACCGCGATCGCAAAGGCGCTCGGCAGCAGGTCCTGCAGCATCCGGAAAGAGACCTGCAGCGGGGCGCCGTCCGGCCCGGGGAAGTGCCAGGGGATGCCCGGCATTGGGGGCATCCGCGGGATGCCCCCGTGCACCACGCCGTCGACCACGTACTGGAAGCGGCTTCCGATGGTCGCCACCTCGAAACCGGGGAACAGGCGCCTCACCACCACGACCGCCACCGCCGCCGCAGCCAGCGCCACGAGCGGACCGGGGACCTTGGTGCGGAGCTTCGGCCAGAGCAGGAGGATCGCCAGCGTACCCGCGCCCACCGCCGCTTCCTCCCAGCGCGCCCCCGGCGCCGCCGCGACGAGGGTACCGACCCGCTCGGCAAAATGCTCCGGGGCCCCAGAGGGCACGAGGCCGAAGAAGTCCTTCAGCTGCAGCACGGCAATGACCACCGCGATGCCGGCCGTGAAGCCCGCCGTCACCGGCAGCGGGATGAACTGGATGAGCTTGCCCATCCGGGCGACGCCGAACCCGATCAGGATGGTCCCGGCCATCATCGTGGCGAGCAACAGGCCGCCGATCCCGAAGCGGTTGACGATGGGCACCAGGATCACCACGAACGCCGCCGTCGGCCCCGACACCTGCATCCGGGAGCCGCCGAGGGCGGCGATGACGACGCCCGCCACGATCGCCGTGTACAGCCCGTGTTGCGGCGGGACGCCGGCCGCGATGGCCAGCGCCATGGAGAGCGGCAGGGCGACGATGCCGACCACGGCCCCGGCGAGAAGGTCGTTCCGCAGCAGCTTCCGGGAGTACCCTTCGGCCAGCACCTCGCGAAGCGCCGACGCGGGGCGGAGCTCGAGTTCGGGCAGGAGTCTCCGGGCCGCCCGGAACCGCTGGCGGCGCGGGGCGCCGGAGTCCGGAGGCGGGTTCATACGGCGGGGAAACCGGCGGCACGCCGGATCCGCTCGAGTTGACGGGCGTGGTGGCCGATGTGCCCGGCCAGGAAGGCGACCCCCTCGCCTGCGGTGACCCAGCCACCGATGGGGTGGCGGAACCGGGCGGTGTGGGCGTCGGCCTCGGTGATCTGCTCGAGGTACGCCTCCAGGCTTCGACGCGATTCGGCCCAGCGAGCGGCCAGTTCCGGAAGCGCCGCCTCCCCCTGGGGGACCACACGGGCCACCGGCACCTTGACCCGGATGCCGGACCTCAGGACGAGGCGCACCATCCACATGCGAACGTGCGCCATCGGCGTCACCGTCGTACCGGGCGGCGGTCCCTTCACCATCCCAAGCACGCTCTTCTCCTCGGCCAGGACACAGTGCTCCGTCACCTCGAGCATGGACCACGAATCCGGAGCCGGCCGGAATCGCCTCTGCGGTTCCGTGGCCGTCCCCACGGCCGCCAGAAAGTCCTCCCGCACCCGGTCCAGCGTCGCGAATCGGTCAGCCAGCGTGGGCAGCATCTCAATCCTTTCGTCGTTCATATGGTCAGTCGCCGGCGCGCGCCGAGCCCGGCTGCCCGGCCGGTGGCCCACGCCCAGAGAAAGTTGTACCCGCCGATCGGCCCGAAGGCGTCGAGCATCTCGCCGCACAGAAAGAGCCCAGGAGCCCGGCGGCTCTCCAGCGTCACCGGGTCCACTTCGGAGAGAGCGACTCCACCACCGGTCACCTCCGCTTTCCGGTATCCCTCATGCCCGGTGACGGGGAGCGGAAGCGCCGTCAGGGCACCCAGCACCGCCTCCCGCTCCTCGCGACGCAGCTGGGCCAGCGGTCGCTCCGCCGGAACCCCCGCTTGGTCCAGGAGCGCCAGCGTGAGCCGCTCCGGCAGGTAACGGCGGACCACGGTGGCCAGGTGCACGCGGCCACCCTCGTTGAGGTCCCGCTCCCAATCGCCGCGATCGCGATCGCCCCAGCTCGCGAGCATCGCCGGCGGCTCGCCGTCCCGCGGCCGCGTGAACACGTGGGAAATATTAAGGACGGCAGGGCCGCTGAAGCCACGGTGCGTAAAGAGGAATCCCTGCCGGCGGTTGTAGTCCGGCGTGTCCGGCGGGGCCGTCAGCCGCGCATCCAGCGACACGCCCGAGAGCGCGGTCCACCGCGCCGCCGTCGTGGTGAGCGGGGTGAGCGCCGGGTACGTCGGGTGCATCACGTGCCCCAGTCGCTCCGCCAACCGGAGCCCCGTCCCGTCGCTGCCGGTGGTCGGCACGCTCAGCCCGCCGGTCGCCACCACCACCAGACGCGACTGGAGTGACGCGCCACCCTCGAGGTCGAGCTGCCACCCCCCGTCCGTGGCGGCCAGGCCCGTCAGCGCCGAGCCGAACCGGACCTCCGCACCGCGGGCCCGTGCGTGTTCCAGCAGCCGGTCGCGCACGTCGCGCGCGCGGTTCGAGGCGGGGAAAAGCTTCCCCGACTCCTCCTCAAGGGCGAGGGCGAGGCGGAGTTCCTCCTCGAAGAAGCGCCGCTGCGCCTGGAGCGGCCAGCCGCGCAGGATGTTCCGCAGGGAATGGGGCGACGAATCGGTGACGAACCACCGGGGGTCCACCTCGGAGGGGAGGATGTTGCAGCGCCCTCCCCCGCTGATGAGGATCTTGCGTCCGCCGTCCCGGGTGCGCTCGAGCAGCACGACCCGCCGGCCCTCGCCGGCCGCGAAGGCCGCCGCGAGGAGCCCCGCCGCTCCCGCGCCCACCACCACCACGTCCGCCGGGCCGGGAATCACTCAGGCCAGCACGGCATAGACCACGAGGTCCTCGAAGGTGCCCCACTTCAGCACGTGGTGGCGAAGCGTGCCCTCCCGCGCCATGCCGAGTTTCTGCATCACCCGCCCGGAGGCCTCGTTGCGGGACATGTGCCGCGCCATGATCCGGTGCAGACCCAGGGTGCCGAAGCCGAAGTCGACGAGCGCCCGGGATGCTTCCGTCGCGAACCCGCGATTCCACCACGGCACGCCGATCCAGTATCCCAGTTCGGCGCGGCGATCGGCCATGACGAGCGCCAGGCCGACGGCGCCCACGAGCGCGCCGTCCTCCCGAAGGGTGACCGCGAGCGTGAGCACCTTGCGCTCCGCCCAGGCTCCGGCGTGTGCCCCGATCCACTCCTCCGCCGCTCCGTCGGGATAGGGGTGCGGCACCGTCAGCGTGGTGGCCGCGACCTCGCGCGCCCCCGCGAGCCGCTGCACCGTGGGCGCGTCCTCGAGCCGGAACGGCCGCAAAACCAGCCGCGCGGTCGCGAGCGTCGGCAGCGCTTCGCCATTCATTCGGCCGCCACCGGCACGTCGTCCCGCCCGCCCCATTCGGTCCACGAGCCGTCGTACAGCGCGCCCGCCGGCGCGCCGAGCACTTCGAGCGCGAGAAGCACGGCGCACGAGGAAGTGCCCGAGCCGCAGGTCGCCACCACGGGGCGCTCCGACTCGATACCGGCGGCCCGTAGCCGCGCCCGGAGGGCGTCGGCCGGCAGCATCCGCCCTGTCGCGTCGACGAGGTCGGCGTAGGGGAGGTTCAGCGCGCCGGGCATGTGCCCCCCTCTGAGCCCCGCGCGTGGCTCCGGATCCACCCCACGAAATCGGCCTGCGGGCCGGGCGTCCACCACCTGCGCCGAGCCGGAATCGAGGATTGCGCGCACCTCGTCGAGCGTCCGGACCTGGCCAGGCTGAAGGGCCGCATGGAAGTCGCCGGCGGGCGGGCGGCGCCCGGCCCCCGATTCGAACGGGCGCCCCTCGGATCTCCACCCGCCCAGCCCACCGTCGAGAAGGCGGACCCGGCTGTGTCCAAAGGCCCGGAACATCCACCACACCCGGGCGGCGCTGAGGTTGACGCCGGAACCATCGTAGACGACCACCTCGTCCCCCGCCGAAATGCCGAGCGCGCGGGCGGTCGCCTCGAACTCCGCGGCGGGCGGCAGCATGTGCGGCAGGGGGCTCGAACGATCGCTGGCGAGGTCGATATCGAAGAACTGCGCGCCGGGGAGATGCCCCTCGATGAACTCGGCGTGGGCGTCCCGCCCGGAGTTCGGGAGGTACCAGCTGGCGTCCAAAATGACGAGCGCGGGGTCCCCGAGGCGGTCCTGCAGAGCTGCGGCGCCGATCAACGGCGAAGAAGGCATCCCGAATCTTAGTTTCCCCCGGCGCCGGGCCACAATACTATTCCCCGTCCTGCATCCCCGTCCCCGGAGCCCACGTGGTGCCAGCCAGCCGAGCCGAGCGACTCGCCGCCGCCATCCTCATCGCGGGAGCGTTCGCCGTCGTCCTCGCCGTGGTCCCGCACCGGACGTTCGAGCTGGACCGATTTTTCCTGCCGAAGGAGGTCGTGCTCCACGCGACGGCGACCCTCGTGGCGCTGCTCGTGATCCCCGGCCGTCGAGAGTGGAGCTGGAACCGCACGGACTTGCTGCTGCTCGGATACCTCGGCCTCACCCTCCTGTCGGCGGCCTTCGCCACCAATGGCTGGCTCGCTGCCCGCGCCTTCGGGATCACCTGGTCCGGCCTGCTCCTCTACTGGTCCGCCCGCGAGCTCGCGCGGGCCGGCCTCGGCAGGGTCCTGACGATCGGACTCGCCGCCGGCGCGGTGACCGGCGTCCTCACGGCCCTCGGGCAGGCGTACGGCCTGCTCGACTCCGACCTCCTGAGCCTGAGTCGCGCGCCGGGGGGCACGTTCGGCAACCGGAACTTCGTGGCCCACCTGGCCGCGATTTCCCTGCCGGTGCTGCTGGCCACGGCGCTCGCCGCCCGGAGCCGCGCCGGATACTTCGTGTCCGTCCTCGCGACGCTCCTCACCGTCGGCCTGATGGTCCTCACCCGTTCGCGCGCGGCCTGGCTCGCGACGGCGGTCTCGGGAGTCGTCTTCCTCGGGCTCGGCTTCCTGCCCGGCGGGCTCTGGCGGGACGAGACCGCGCGCAGGCGGGTGCGCGGGCCGATCCTCGCGGTCATCGCGGGCGCCGCGCTGGCCCTCAGCCTGCCGAACGCGCTCGACTGGCGCAGCGACACGCCCTACATCGACACGCTGAAGGGGCTGACCAACTACCAGGAGGGGAGCGGACGCGGGCGACTCCTGCAGTGGCGCAACAGCCTGGCACTCGTGGTAGCGGATCCGGTTCTCGGCGTCGGCCCCGGCAACTGGGCCGTCGAGTACCCGGCCGTGGTGGAACCGGGGGATCCCTCGCTCGACAGCGAGGGGATGACGGCCAACCCGTGGCCGAGCAGCGACTGGATGGCGGTCCTCTCGGAGCGGGGGATTCCGGCGTTCCTGATGCTGACCCTGGCGGGGGGGCTGCTCTTCCTGGCCGGCGCGCGCGCGTGGCTGGCGGGGCCGCGCGGGCTCGACGACCTGGCGCCGCTCGTCCTCGCCAGCACCGTTGCGGCCACCGCGGTGGTAGGCGCGTTCGATGCGGTCCTGCTCCTCCCGGTGCCTGCGCTGTATGTCTGGAGCTTTGCGGGGGCGCTGCTCCCGTCGGAGCCGTTCCCTGAGCGCCGGACGGCCGGATGGCGTTCCCGGGCGGCGTGCGCCCTGGTCGTCATGGCCCTCGGCGCCGCACTCACCTGGCGCAGCGTACAGCAGGTGCGCGCCATGGAACTCATCGCCGTCTGGGGCAGGCTCAGCACCCGTGCCGAAGCCGCCGCGATGGATCCGGGGAGCTACCGGATCCAGGTGATGGTGGCGCAGTCATACCGGCGCAGGGGCCGGTGCAAGGAGGCCATTCCGTTCGCGCAGCAGGCGGCGGGGCTCTTCCCCGATGCGTCGGAGCCCCGGGCCATCCTCCGCGCCTGCGGAGCCCGCTGAGGCGCCGCCGCGCGAAACGCCTCCACGGACAGCCCCGTAGGGAATCGATCGCCCACCCCGGAGCCTCTATGCGCC